>ERZ869936.25-NODE-25-length-296705-cov-7.565205_pt1 | contig 296705 bp, 233 predicted proteins | sample MGYA00520876_ERZ869936 | MGnify/ENA primary metagenome ERZ869936 (study PRJEB32218, sample SAMN09650985) | biofilter metagenome | isolation source: enrty point of leading RO module | place: Saudi Arabia: Thuwal, RO plant located on Red Sea | collected 2016-02-17 ...
CATGCCCAAGTCGGGCGGAGCCTTGAAACCTTGCGCGCCGCTGAACGTGTTGAACTTGCGCCAGCAGGGGCTGCGGCCGAAGTTGTTCCACCAACTGCATACGCTCGGCAACAGACGGTTGTAGTAGCAGCACTGGTCACAATTGCCACAGCCACCGCAGCCTACTTCCTGATTGTCCCAGGGTCCCAAGGGCATCTCGCCTTCGAAGTACGTCATGTCACTGGGCGGGCCGCCGGGGTACGTTTCGTAGCGAAACACCTCCTCGCGGCGCGGTGGAATGATGATTCCTTCATCGACCGCTGGGTCGATCAATGGAACGTCCGACGAATCGGCGAGCGGCGCGTCGGACGGCATGACCTCCACGAACGGATCGCCGACCGCGTCCGCCGGCGGGGCCTGCATTTCCGCCTGGCTCGATCGAATACGCAGTCGGCTCTGCGGTTGGCGGCTGGCAAACCGCCGCGCCGCCATCTCGGTCATTTCAGCGCCCCGCCCTCGATAGCGCGGATCCACATAGCGGCGGCGTGGCAGGGGCCGCCCGATTTCCTCGTTGGGCTCCATCATCCGCGGCGCCGGATCGGCGCTGGCGTACGACATGCCGGAACTGCTAGCTCGGGGCTTCGACGCGTAGTGAAACGACTGCCCGCGGGCCGAGGAGCCGTAGCCCCAAAGGCATGTGCCGATCACGACCCAAACGCCATAGCGCGTCGCGCGATCGGAAAAAGCTTGGGCCGGGCGAAGGGGCTGCATGCGTCCAACACAACGTTGAGGCGCCCCCCGCCTGCTGAATGGCGCGCATGTGCGCGCAGTTGGTTGGCCCCTTTATCGGACGCTGAGGCGCCGAACTTTCGCCGAAAGCCCAAAAGATCCAGCGAGGCGATGGCTTGCTATCATGCCGATCGCAGCGGGGCACTCTGTCTCGCCGCGCGCGATGCCGCCGGCATGGATCGCGGCTTTGCGCGGCGTCGGCATCGTCATCGTCACGCGCTGCCGGCGCGGGCGGCGCTGAGCGCTTGGTCCAGGTCGTCGCGCAAGTCGTCGAACGCTTCCAACCCGATCGAAACGCGAATCAACTCGTCGCGAATGCCGTGTGCCAGGCGATCTTCGCGGGCGTAGCTGGCGTGCGACATGGCGGCCGGCTGCTCGATCAGCGACTCGACGGCTCCCAGGCTAACGGCCAATTGAAACAGGCGCGTGGCGTCGACCAACCGACTGGCGGCTTCGAAATCACCGTCGATCTCGAAGCTGAGCATCGCGCCAAACGCTCCATCCATTTGCCGCGCAGCGATCTCGTGGCCCGGATGATTGGCACGGCCCGGATAACGCACGACGCGCACGCGCGGGTCGTCGGCCAACCAGTCGGCCAGTTGCGCGGCGGTGCGCGACTGCTCGCGGATGCGTAGTTCCAGCGTCTTCAATCCGCGCGAACAGAGAAACGACTCGAGCGGGCCCATCACCGCACCGGTCGCGTTTTGAATGAAATATAGCCGGTCCCACAACGCCTGCTCCCGCACCGCCAATGCCCCGCCCAACAGGTCGCTGTGCCCGCCGATGTACTTGGTTGCCGAGTGCATCACGATGTCGGCCCCTAATTCCAGGGGACGTTGCAGCGCGGGCGACGCAAATGTGTTGTCGACACCCAATAGCGCGCCGTGGCGATGCGCGATTTCGGCGCAGGCGGCGATGTCGGTGATCGACATCAACGGGTTGCCGGGCGACTCGATCCACAGGATCTTCGTTTGCGGCGTAAACGCCCGATCGACCGCCTCCAGGTCGCCGGCATCGACCAGCGTGGTGTGGATTTCGGTCCGATTGACCACGTGGTGCAACAGCCGGTAGGTTCCACCGTAAATGTCCGAGCCGGCCACAACGTGGTCGCCGGCCGACAGGAGCATCATGGCGCAATGGGTGGCGGCCATGCCGGACGCGAACGCCAGCGCCGCGACGCCTCCCTCCAATTCGGCGAGGGTTTGCTCGAATTGCTTTCGCGTTGGATTGCCGCTGCGCGAATAGTCGAATTCGCCGCACTGGCCGGCGGCCGGTTGGACGTAGGTGGCCGACAAGTGTACAGGCCGCACCACGGCGCCCGTTTCGGGGTCGGGCTCGTTGCCCACGTGGATGGCGCGCGTCCGAAATTCCATCGTCTTCTTCCAGGTTCTGCTGTGAAGCCGCCGGGACGACCTTCGAACCGCTCTCACGCGGCCGGCGCACTGGCCCAGCGATGCGCGACACGATTCGTCATCCGTCCAGCGCTTGGGCCAGATCGTTCACCAGGTCTTCGGTGTTTTCCAAGCCGCACGACATGCGAATCATGTTGTCCGGAATGCCGAAGCGCTGGCGCTCTTGCGGCGTACACTCGTAGTAACTCATCACCAGCGGCTGCTCGATCAACGATTCGGCGCCGCCCAAGCTGGGCGCAATTCGCGGGATCTGCACGCGATCGACCACCGCGGCCGTTTGCCGCCAATCCGCGTCTTTCACCAGAAACGTCACCAGTCCGCCGAAGCCGCGCATCGTGCACTTCGCCAACGCGTAGTGTGGGTGCGTTTCGAGCCCCGGGTAGTGAACCCGCTCGACGCGCGGATGGGCCGCCAAGAACTGGGCCACGGCCAGCCCGTTCTCGTTGTGGCGCTGCATCCGCAGCTCGAACGTCTTGAGCCCGCGCAGCAGCAGGAAGATGTTGTGCGGTGAGTTGACCGGGCCGGTGATGCCGCGCAACTTGCGCACCGGCTCCATCGCATCGTTGCGGCCGATCAGCACGCCGGCCAGCAGATCGTTGTGCCCGCCCAGGTACTTGGTGGCCGAGTGTAGTACGTAGTCGACGCCGGCGGCGATTGGACGCAGGTTGTACGGTGTGGCCAGCGTCGCGTCGATCATTGTCTCGATGCCGCGCTTCTTGCCCAGGGCCACGAATCGTTCGAGATCGACGACGCTCAGGTGCGGATTGGTCGGCGACTCGCTGATCAGCAGCCGCGTGCGATCGGTGATCGCGGCCTCCATCGCCGAATAGTCGCCCGTGGCCACCTCATGGGTTTTGACGCCGAAGCGGGTCAGGTGCTTTGTGCAAAACTCGCGGCTGCGGTGGTAGCACTCGTCGAACATGACCACTTCGTCACCGGCGCTGAGCTTTGCGGTGAGCAGCGTCACAAACGCGGCCATGCCACTGGAAAAAAGCAAACCCTGCTCGCCCCCTTCCAGCGCGGCCAGTTTTTGTTCGGCGACCTTCTCCGCGGGGTTACCGTAGCGCCCGTACTCCTCGCGCGGCAACTTGCGCTCGATGAAGTCGATCACTGCTTGCGTGTCGGGGAACGTAAACGTCGACGCACAGTAGATTCCGTCGGTGATGGCGTCGACCGCCTTCTGCCGCGCTTCGCCAGCATGGACCGACAGCGTCGAGAAACCGCGGCGAGTCGGGTCGTCGCCGTCTGGTTCGAGAGGTTGGCTCATCAAACTCACCACATGCCCGACGAGGCGGGCACTCCGAAGACGCAGATCTCGGAGATCTGTTCATCTGCAAAAAAAAACCGCGACTCTGCCCCAAAGACAGTCGCGGCTCACTTTGCAAGTTGAATCGCCCTCCGCCGATAACGCGTCGGAAAGCGATGGCACTTTAGCAGTTGTTGGCTGCAAGCGGCCGCAAATCCCAGGCCGAATTGTAGCCGAGCCGATCGGGCGTTGCAACCAGTCGCCCCGTCTGGCGAGGCGAATGGTCAAAAACGTCCATATTTCGTGCAGCGAACAACCAAGTTGACGTCGCCCCGCTTGTCGCAGTGAACAACGAACGATCGGCAGTGCGCCGTGCCAGCCGCTGGCCATCGATCGACGCGCTGTCGCACCGTGCCGTGCCGAATCGCCGTGCGATGTGGGATTTCGAGCTGCCGCGGTCGTGCCTTGAGCCGTGCAACCAAGCTGGACGCTTTGGCCGATGCCGGCCTACAATGAGACGTAGAACGCTTGGCGATCCACCGGCCGGGAGCTTCGTGTCCATGCACTTCCTCACGCCCTCGCACTGGCGACCCGGCACACTGGGTCCGCTGGTGCTTTGCGCCGCTTTGGCAGCCGGAGGGCCCATTTTTCGCAACGTCGCGGCCAACGAGCCGCGGCCCGACGCCCCGCACATCGCCCAACTGGTGCGGCAGTTGGGCTCAGTGAAGTTTGCCGAGCGCGAGCGAGCGTCGCGCGAACTGACCGCGCTGGGAATCGTTGCCAAAGACGCGCTGACCGCGGCGATCGACGATCCCGACGCCGAGTTGCGGAATCGGGCCCGCGACGTGCTGGCGATTGTGACCGATGCCGATTTCGCGGCCCGGCTCAACGCGTTCGAGGCGGATTACGACGGGCGCCGCGGCCTCACGTTGCCCGGCTGGGAGATGTTCGCCGAACGTTTTGGCGGCCACCCACCCAATCGCCGGCTGTTTGCCGAGATGGCGCGGCATGAACCGCACTTGCTCGAAGCGTATGCCGAACGGCCCGAAACTGTGGCCGACGTGCTCGACGCCCGTTGCGCGGATCTGCTCGAGCAGTACGTGCAAGTCGCCGGTCTCAAACCGGAATTTCCGGTGGGCACCATCGCGACGTTGTTGCTGATTGGTTCCGACGACGGCGTCACGGTCGACGAGCAATTCGCCTCGCAGTTGTTTACCTGGATGATCTACCAGTCGTCGTTCAAGGAACCTGCCCGTAGCGGTCCCTGGTCGGCCTCGATGAAGAAACTGCTGGGCAACTGGATCGCCCGCGACGTCAGCCCGAGCGTCACGATGCAAAACCTGATCCTGGCCGCGTCGTACGAGCTGCACCCGCAGGGCCTGGCATTGGCCAAGAAAGTGCTCGACAGCGAGCCGGCCACGCCGCGGTTGCACGAGTTTGCGTTGATGGCGATTGGGCGGTTCGGCGACCGGCAGGAACTTCCGTTGGTCGAGAAGTTTCTCGACGACGCGACGGTTTGCGGCGCGGTCCACCTGCGCAAGCCGCCGCGCCAGATCGAGCTGCAACTGCGCGACGTGGCGTTGGCGGTGGCTGTCCACCTGACGTCGCAGGACGCCGAGAGCTACGGCAGCGCCGACGTGCAATCCAGTCCGCAGACGTTCTTTCAGATTCCGACGCTGGCGTTCACGACCGAGTCGAAGCGCTCCGCGGCGTTGACCCGCTGGAGCGAATGGCGCAGCAAGTACCCGGACGACGACCAGCCAGCCGTGCCGTGAGGGGCGACTGAGCTTGGCGTTTGCTAGCACTTCGCAAACTGCTGCGCATCATCCCCGGCGGCGCGTTGGTATTTCAAAGGACGTTGCCGCCAAAAGCGCTCGTCAGACCGCCGGATTTCTCTTGACCTGGCAGGCCGTTTCCCGGACTATTCCGCCCCTTTGCCACGCCGCCCGCCTGAGACGAACGGCGCGCCGCGGCGAATCGGTCGTGGCGCCGGTGCCGTTGACAATGCCGGCGCTCCAACACACGCGTACGAAGGACAAACGTTATGAACGCCCGAATTGCCGGTCCACTTTGGGTGCTGGGTCTGTCCGGTCTGTTGTTAGCGCAAGGCTGCGCGTCGCCGTATCGGTCGGACCAAGGCGCGCTGCTCGGCGGTTTGGGCGGCGCCGGACTGGGTGCGCTGGTCGGCAGCGCCACAGGCAATGTCGGACCGGGCGCGGCCATTGGAGCCGGCGTCGGCGCACTGAGCGGAGCCGCGGTGGGCGGCGCGCTGGACGACATCGAGGCCTCGAATCGGGCCGAGATCGCTGCCCGACTCGGACGACCCGCGCCGACCGGAAGCGTGACGATCGCCGACGTGGTGGCGATGTCGCACGCCGGCGTGCCCGAGCAAGTCATCGTCACACACATCCGCAGCCACGGTCCCGCGCAACCGCTGCAAGCCGGCGATCTGATCGCTCTGCAACAGCAAGGCATCAGCCCCGCTGTGGTGCAGGCGCTACAAACCTCGACACCGCAAGTGGCAACCGCCGGACCGCCGAGCGTGGCCGTGGTCGAAGCCTATCCGCCGCCTCCGCCCGTGTATTGGGGACCGCCTTGCGGCTATACCTACTACGGGCCGTACTATCGCTATCGGCCCTATCGCCGCCGACCGGGCGCGTACTGGGGCGTGTCGATCGGCAACTAGCCGCGGCACCGACGACCGTTTGCAGCCGCAGTAGGAAACGCAGGCCACGCCGTACCGCCGCGGTCTCCGCAGCGCCGATTGTGAGCGACACGCGCCGCGGATAGCATAGACCTATGTCTGGCTCCGCGTACGATCTGGCGCGATTGGCCGGCCGGCGATGCTCGACGTTGCTGGCGGCGATCCTCATCCTGAGTGTGGCGACCACTGCGCGCGGCGACGAGGCCGGCGAGCTAGGTCTGCGAGTCCCGCCCGGCTTCGAGGTCTCGCTATATGCCGACGACACGCTGGCGCACGATATCTATTCGATGACGCTCGACGAGCAAGGTCGCGTCGTCGTCTCCGGTCGGGGTTACGTCAAGACGCTGCACGACGACGACGGCGACGGCCGCGCAGAACGCGCCACGTTATATTCGTCGGTGCCGGCCAGCGGCGCGCAGGGAATGCTCTTCGACGGCGGCGACTTGATCTGTACCGGCGACCATGCCCTGATGCGGCTGCGCGACGCGGACCGCGACGGCACGGCGGACGGACCGCCGGAAGTCTGGGCGAAGCTGAACTACTCGGAGCACGGGGCGCACGCGATCGTGCGCGGACCGGAAGGCGACTACTACGTCGCGTGCGGCAACAACGCTGGCGATTCGCGGAAATTGATCGCCCAGGGGCATTCGCCGGTCGAGCATCCCCGCTCCGGTGCGATCGCGAGGTTCTCGCCGGACGGCCGCCCGCGAGACGTCTTTGCCCATGGATTCCGGAACGCTTACGACATCGGCTTCAACTCGGCGGGCCATTTATTCACGGTCGACTCCGATGGCGAGCGCGATCACCATCTACCGTGGTACGCGCCCTCGCGAATGTTCGACGTGGGCCAGGGGCTGGAGCACGGTTGGCTGCCGATGGACCGCACGAACGGTTGGAACCGGCCGCCGTCGATGTTCGACAGCGTGCAGCGGCTGGTCGAGTTTGGGCGCGGTTCGCCGACGGGGCTGGTCGTGTACCGGCATCGGGCATTTCCCGAGCGGTATCGGGGCGGCGTGTTTACGGCGTGCTGGAGCTTGGGCCGCGTTTACTTCTGTCCGCTGGAAACGTCGGGTGCGAGTTACCGTTCGCAGGCGGAAACCTTTTTGCAAACCACCGGCGATATCGGATTCGCGCCGTGTGATTTGGCGGTCGGACCCGAGGGCGATCTGTTCGTAGCGATCGGCGGACGTCGCACGCGCGGTAGTGTGTTCCGCGTGCACGCGACCGGCCCGATTGACGGTTCAGGCAAACCTGCCGCCGCGGCCCGATCCGCGGCTTCGTCCGATCTCGACGTTGTGCTGGCGGCCGCTCAGCCGGGCGCCAGTTGGTCGCGGGCCCACTGGCTGCCCGTTGCCACGAAGCTGGGGCGCGCGTCGTTCGAGCAGGCCGCATTGGATGGATCGCGCCCGCCGGAGCAACGGGTGCGCGCGATCGAAGTGGCCGTCGAGTTGGACGGCGCCATTTCCTTCGACGTAGCGCGCCGACTTGCGGCTGATGCGAGCGCGCCGGTGCGCGCCCGGACCGCGTGGTCCCTTTCTCGAATGCCTAGCGAAGCCGACTGGCTGGCAATCCTGGCGCAACTAACCGGCGACGACGATCACCGCGTGCAGCGTGCCGCCTGGGAAGCGCTGGCGCTGGCCGAGCCGTTCGCCGCGGAGCAGTCGCCGGCACCCGACTGGTCGCGCGGCACCAGCAGCACTGAGCGTCGCGTTCGCATGGCCGCCATCCTGACCGCGCGCCGCGCTGGCCGCGCCAGCTATCAGCAATCGGGTCTTGCGGTGCAACCTGCGTCCAGTGAGATGACCGCCGCGGCAGCCCGCCGTGCTTTGGCCGATCTTTGGGTCCGTAAGCCGGACGACGATGCCGATCCCCACGCGGCATTTTCGGCGGATGACGTACAGACGTGTGTCGACTGCTTCCGCACGGCCGGCGACGACACGCGCCTGGCGCTCGAAGCGGTGCGATTGCTGCAAATCGCGCTGGGCGATTTTCGTACGTCGCCGAAGCTGCCGGAAGTGTACATCGGCTATGCTGGACGGGCTGACGACGTCGGCGATTCCGAGACACGTGCTACGCTGGTGACGCGGCTTGCCGGTGCGTTTCCCACCGGCGACGCGGAGCTGGATCGCGAACTTGCGCGGCTGCTGGCGATGCTCTCCGCCCAAGACACGGCGTTGCTGTCCGCCGTGGCTGCCAAGTGGACGGACGACACGTCGGTCGAAGAGGATATTCACTACCTAATCGTCGCGTCGCGTCTGCCGGGCGAGCGCAGCGCGGACGTCTCCGCGGCGACCGCCTCAGCCTTGCTCGGGTTGCACCACAAGCTTGACGCCTTGGAACAATTTGCCAGTCGCAATTGGCCGTTCCGCGTCGCCGAGACATTCCAGCAGTTGTGCCGGCACGATCCGGATCTGGCTGACGCGCTGGTCGACCATCCGCAGTTTGGCCACCCACATCATGCGCTGTTCGTCGACGAACTTTCGTCCGTGCAACGCCGTGCGGCGATTGCGAGACTTTGGTCACGTGTCGACCAATCGCAGGCGAAGCCCACCAGCGAAATGGTCGCGTTGGCCGGCGCGCTGCCGCCCGAACAGGCTCGCGCGACGATCGTGTCGCGCTGGGACGATGATCCGGGTCTGCGCGACGCGATTGTGCTAGTGCTGGCCGATCACCCCCAGGCGGAAGATCGGGAAAAGTTCGTCGCGGCGCTGGCTTCCGCGCAACCGGACGTCGTACGTCGTGCCGCCGATGCGCTGATCGCGCTGGGCATCAACTGCCGTTCGTCGGAGATGGCTGCGGCGCTACGGGCTCTGAAGCAGGCGTGTGCCACGGCCAAGCCGGTCGAGCCGCGCCACACGTTGGTCCGCCTGCTCAATTTCTGGACCGAGGAGAATTCCGGCGTGGAGAGCCCGACCGACCCGACGCAAACCTGGGTCGATTGGTATCAGTTGTTCGAAGACTACTACCCGGCCTTCGCCGCGCAACTCAGGCGATCGTCGGGCACCGATGCGGCGGGGTGGAAGAAGCGGCTGGCCGGTGTCGACTGGCACGCTGGCGACGCCGAGCGCGGACGGGCCGTGTTTCAAGAGCGTTCTTGCCACCGTTGCCACGAGCAGAGCGGTCATCTTGGGCCTGCGCTCAACGGCGTGTCGGTGCGGTTTTCGCGCGACGACCTGTTTGCCGCCATCGTCGATCCGAATCTCGAAGTGGCGCCCCCCCATCAGACGACGACGATCATCACCAGATCCGGTCAGGTCCACCACGGACTGATCGTCTACGAGTCTCCCGAGATCACGCTGCTGCAAACCGGACCGGATACGACGGTTCGGATCACGAACACCGACCGATCCGCCGTTCGCCGCGGCACGCAATCGATCATGCCGACCGGATTGTTGGATCCACTTTCCGACCAAGAACTCAGCGACCTGTACGCGTATCTGAAAACACTCCAAGCCCGTTAACCGGGCACCGCCGGCTCCGTACGGACCGCCATCGGGAAATTCGTCCAAGCATTCAGGAAGCCATCATGTCGAACGACGACGCGCCACAGCCCTCCGACAACAAACTACCGATCCCGCCGCCACTACGTTCGCTGATCCCTCTGATCCTCTTGATGGTCGGGGCCGGCACGCTGGCCGCCTTACAGTTTGCGCAAGTCCGAGAAATCCTTTCCCCGGCTAACGCGTTCTTGGCCAAGGCGTCGTCCGCGGCCGGCACATTGATCTTGTTGTTTGCCTGGTTCGTGCTGCTCTCGTCGGCGTCGCGCAAGACGCGATACTACGTGGGCGCGCTCGGCGTGGGTGCTGTTTTGGTTGCCTTGGCCGCGCTGCGTATCGAGGGCGTCAGTGGCGACATCATTCCCCACGTAAGCTTTCGCTGGGCACCCCATGCCGACGAAACGCTGGGGGAAATAGAGTCCGACGCCGACGCATCTCCAGTCGACCTGACGGCGACCACCGACCACGACTATCCACAATTTCTCGGCGCGAATCGCGACGCAACCTTGCACGACGTTGGGCTGGCGCGCGACTGGTCGAGCGAAAAACCCAGCGAGCTTTGGCGGCAACCGATCGGCGCGGCATGGTCCGCGTTTGCGATTGTCGGTCCGTACGCGGTAACCCAAGAGCAGCGCGGGCCCGACGAATTGATCACCTGCTATGAGCTGGCCACCGGCAACCCGCGGTGGTCGCACGCCACGCCGGTGCGATTCCAGGAAACGCTGGCCGGCATCGGCCCCCGCGCCACACCCACGGTTCACGAGGGCAAAGTGTATGCGATGGGCGCGTTGGGGCACTTGACCTGCTTGGACGGTGCGACGGGCGAACAGCTTTGGCAACAACACGTCGTCGCCAGCTTCGACCCCGAGCGGACCAATCCGCCGTCCGACACGGCGGCGGGAAACCCGATCTGGGGCAAGAGCTGCTCGCCGCTGATTTACGAAGACTTGGTGATCGCCAGCGCCGGTGCGCCCGACGGCAAGTCGCTCATCGCGTTCGACAAACAGACCGGCGAGTTTCGTTGGAGCGGCGGCGATGATGCCAGCAGCTATAGCTCGCCTACCGTCATGACGCTCGACGGCGTGCCGCAGATCGTGATCGTCAACGCGACCAGCGTCGTGGCACACGATCCGAAAGATGGTCGCGTGGTGTGGGAGCGCGACTGGCCCGAGGCCGATGCGGGCCGCGCCACGCCCACCGTCGCCCAGCCGGTTGAGGCCGGCAACGATCGGATCCTGCTGACCAAGGGCTATGGCGCCGGAAGCGCGCTTTGGCAGATCCGCCGCGACGGCGACGCTTGGACAGTCGAGGAATTGTGGCGTAACCTGCGGCTCAAAACCAAGTTCACCAATCCGGTTATCCATGAAGGTTTTGTCTATGCCCTGGACGAAGGCATTCTGCAATGCGTCGACCTCGAGACCGGACGGGCCAAGTGGAAGCGCGGCCGCTACGGCCACGGCCAGCTCATACTCGTCGACGATCTACTGCTGGTGCAGTCCGAGACGGGCGACCTGGCGCTGGTCGAAGCCGACCCAAAGAAGTTTCGCGAACTGGCCCGGATCACCGCGCTGTCGGGCACGTGCTGGAACCCGCCCGCGCTGGCCGGCCGAACGCTTTTGTTGCGTAGCAACAGCGAAGCGGTGTGCTACGAGCTGCCGGCCGCCTCGCCCTGAACGACCTCGGGCAAGCGCGGCTCGCCGAGCGGCTGGTCGAGGAGCCAGTCTTCAAGGATGATGTGCCGCACGGTCGGCGCGCGCAACAGCGCAGTGCGCGACGGGAGTAATGCCGTGAGCCAGGGCCGCTGTGCCGCCCGGGCCATCGCCCGCAGGCCCAGCTTGTTCAGCGAGTTGCCAGTTAACTGGGCCTGCACGTTGTCGCGCAGGCGATTGAACGTGGCGGGAATCAGGTTTGGCGCGGGCCCGACGTGAATCACGGTTTCGATCCGACCTGACAGCGTTTCGTACACCGCGTCCCACAGGCGCTGCGGATGATCAATCCACTGGACCAGGATCTCGCGGGCGTTAAAGTCCGTATAGCTGATCTTGCCGGTTACCAGCGAAAAAATGGGCGGGTGCGGCGCACTGAAGCCACCTTCGAGCGTTTGCATCGTCACGCCGACGCGATTGGGAATGTTGCGCTGCCAGACCAACGGCGTGTGTACCGGCGGCCATTGATGGTCGTTCTTGCGGAGGTAGACGCGGGCGGGAAACACGTCGTGCATGCGCTTGCCGAACGTGTCGATCGTGCCGTTTTGCCCCAGCAGCAATACGGTGTTGGGCGCCAGGTATGACGAGATTGCGATCGTGCCGTTGCCTTCGGCCGAGATTTGCACGCAGAGCCGCTTTACTTCGTCGAAGTCCAACAGCGGCCCGCGCGAAAACAGCACGCCCATCGTCACGCCTTCGGCCAACGCCACGCAGTCGGTCGCCACCTCCAACGGCACGCGGAGCGCGCGCTCCATGTCGAACACGCCGGCGGCGCAGACGGCCGTCAACTCACCCAGGCTGTAGCCATAGATCATGCGGGCCCGCTCGAAGGCGACGTCGAAGAACTCTTCCAGCAGCCGCAGATGGGCCAACTCGACGGCCACGACCAGCGCGATGGCTTCGTCGTACGTGGCCAGTGTCGTTTCCTCGTTGCGCCGCACGCGACCGACCAGGTCGACCTTGCGGCCAACGGTGTCGGCGCAGATCTCGCTGGCCCGCTTCAGATAGCGCTCGACGACCGGCCCGAACGCCGGGTGCGCAAGCAGCTCGGTGCTGCGGCCCAGGTTCGTCACGTTGTAACCGCGAAAAGCGTACGCCGTGACGCCCAGGCGGTCCATCAAGTCGTTGGACATCGAGCAGTTCGTCCGACTGGCCGGAATAGAGAAGAACGACGCCAGATTCGAAGTGCCTTCGAACAAAACCGCCGGCCAGACTGTGCAATCGACATTTCACGGCCGATTGCCGTCTGCGATCGCGGATCGGGTGCGGTTTTGCGAGCACGCACTACGTCCATGATACTCGACGGGGGTACGAAAGCTTCCGCCTTTTTCGTCGTCGCGCGCCGCCAAACCGCGCCGCAGGTAACGGATTTGCCGACGACTCCCCCCCGCTTGCCCCAGGGTGCGACAACTTTTTGCGTGAAAGTCGCGGTGCACGCCGTCACGGCCGGGACTTGCGCCCCCCGGCCAACGCTGGTACAACGAATCGTTGCCCAAGAACACGAATGCCCGTAGACATTCGAGTACGACTCCCATGCCCAACGCTGCTCCAGACGCATCGAACCCGCCGCGCGAACTGGCCGGACGAACGGCCGTCGTGACCGGTTCGGCCCAGGGCATCGGCCGTGCCATCGCCCTGGAATTGGCCACGGCCGGCGCCAACGTGCTCGTTCACGGGCGCACCAGCCGGGATGCCGCCGAATCGGTTGCCCGCGAATTGGCCGAGCAGGGTGTGGCCGCACAGGTGGAATTATGCGACTTGGGCGACCCGGCCACGCACGCTCCGCTGGTGGAAGCCGCGTGGAACTGGCAAGGCGGGGTCGACATCTGGATCAACAACGCCGGGGCCGACGTCCTGACGGGCGAACCGGCGGGCTGGTCGTTCGAGCGCAAGCTTGACGCGTTGTGGCGCGTCGACGTGGTCGGCACGCTCGCGCTAGCAAGAGAATGTGGCACGCGGATGCGGCAACGCGGCAGCGGCGTGATCGTCAACATGGGCTGGGACCAGGCCGAACACGGGATGGCCGGCGACAGTGGCGAACTGTTTGCCACCGTGAAAGGCGCCGTCATCGCATTCACGCGCAGCCTCGCCCGTTCGCTCGCGCCCAGCGTGCGCGTGAATTGTGTTGCGCCGGGCTGGATCAAGACCAAGTGGGGCGAGCGGGCTTCGGAGCACTGGCAACGCACGGCCGTCGAGCAGTCGTTGCTGGCCCGTTGGGGTACTCCCCAAGACGTGGCCGCCGCCGTCCGGTTTCTCGCGTCGCCCGCCGCCGACTTTGTGACCGGTTGCGTGCTGCCGGTCAACGGCGGACTGCGCCAAACCTAATGCCGATCGCGCTGCCCTTATGGACCAGCACATCCACTTCGTGACCGGACGCCTGGCCGAGTTCTCGCTGCGCCGCGTCCTGGACGAGCTGGCACCGAAAGCCGCATTCGAATACACGATCGACGTGCTGGGCATCACCGTGGCGGCACTGATGACGACCGATTGGGTCGCCAAACGGATCCATGTTCCGCCGGGCACAACGCGCGTCATTCTGCCTGGGTATTGCCAGGGTGACCTCGACGTCGTCACAACGGCGGCCGGCGTCGCGGTCGAACGCGGCCCGCGCGATCTCCGCCGGCTGCCCGACTATTTTGGACAGGCAGCGACTTCCGGCGACTACGGCGCGTACGACATCGACATCCTGGCCGAGATCAACATGGCCGGCCGGCTGGCCATGCACGATTTGCTGGCCGAAGCGGATCGGCTGCGCGCCGACGGCGCCGACGTGATCGACGTGGGCTGCGATCCGGCAGAGCCCTGGTGGGGCGTGGGCGAAGCGGTCGCTGCGCTCATCGACGCGGGGCATCGCGTTTCGATTGACAGCATGAACATCCGCGAAATCGAGTTGGCCACCGGCGCCGGCGCCGAGCTGGTGCTCTCGGTCAACAGCACCAATCGCCAGGCCGCGCCCGATTGGGGCTGCGAGGTCGTGGCCGTGCCGGACGATCCGGCGACGTTAGCCGGCCTCGACGAGACGATCGAGCACCTGGCCGGCAATCGCGTGCCGCTGCGCATCGATCCGATTCTCGAGCCGATTGGGTTTGGTTTTGCCGCCAGCCTGGGTCGCTATCTCGACACGCGCCGTCGCTATCCCGATGCCGAGATGATGATGGGGATCGGCAATCTCACCGAATTGACCGACGCCGACAGCGCCGCGATCAACGTGGTGCTGCTGGGCATTTGCCAGGAAGTCGGCATCCGCAGCGTGCTGACCACGCAGGTCATCAATTGGGCCCGCACCAGCGTTCGCGAATGCGATCTGGCACGGCGCCTCGTCTACTATGCGCAGCGGCACAAGACATTGCCCAAGCACGTCGAGCCGCGCCTGGTGATGCTCCGCGACGGCCAACCGGCCCAGCATGGAGGCGACACGCTCCGGCGGCTGGCCGACCAGATCAAGGATCATCACATCCGCCTCTTCGCCGAACGCGACAACGTTCAGGTCGTTACCACGGGGCTGCACCTGATCGGCGACGATCCATTCAAGCTGTTCGAGCAGCTGGTCGACCGCTCCGACCACGCCATCGACGCCAGCCACGCTTTCTACCTGGGCTATGAAATGGCCAAAGCCGTCACGGCCTTGACGCTGGGCAAGGAGTACCGTCAGGATGAAGCGCTGGATTGGGGCTTCTTGACGCGGCCCGAGCAGGGCCATCGGAGCGTCGAATCTCGATCGCAGCCTCCGGACCAAGATGACTCACCGCCTGCCCCGTAAACGAGACCGATCGTGTTGCACGTCGACGTTTGTCAACCGCTCGAGACGCAGTACGGCGCCCTGGTCGAGCCGTGGGATCCCGGCGTCGATCTCGAGACGGCCCTGGTCCGTTTGGCCCGTCTGCCGGGCGTGCTGTTTCTGGATAGCGCGCGGCGCGATCCGGTGCTCGGACGCTATTCGTTTCTGACGGCCGATCCGTTTGATTGGGTCACGCTTCCGGCCGACGGCGCCGACGGGCTGGCGGAGTTACAGCGCCGCGTTGCGCCGTTTTCGACGCCGACCATTGCCGGATTGCCGCCGTTTCAGGGGGGCGCGGCTGGGCTGTTCTCCTACGACCTGGGGCGCTCGCTCGAAGTGCTGCCCCGTCCCCGCTACGACGAGTTCAAGATTCCGGCCTTGGCCGTCGGACTGTATGACGTCGTGCTGGCGGTCGACCATTTCGAGCACCGTGCGTGGCTCATCTCGCAGGGTTTTCCGGAAACCGCGCCGACAGCCCGGCGGCGCCGCGCCGCCCAGCGGTTGGAACAGTTTCGCCAGTGGCTTGATGGTTCGCAGCCGCCGGCCCAATCGCGGCCGCGCCACCACGATCCGCTGCCGGCCGACGCGCTGGCTCCGCAGTTTCCGGTGGCCGGACCCTCCGGGTTGACCAGCAACTTCGCTCCGGCCGACTATCTGGCGGCAATCCAGCGTGCGATCGACTACATCCATGCGGGCGACGTCTTCCAAGTGAATCTCGCGCAGCGACTGCTCTATCCGGCGCGCGACGACGCGGTGGCGCTCTACCTTCGGCTCCGCCGCCAAAACCCGGCCACGTTTGCCGGCTATTTCGACTTGGGAGACGCGCAGATCGCCAGTGCTTCGCCCGAGCGATTTGTCTGTGTGCGCGACGGCCAAGTCGAGACGCGCCCGATCAAGGGCACGCGGCAGCGCACCGCGCAGCCCGAAGCCGATTTGTTCGCTGGCGATGACATGTTGGCCAGCGAAAAGGACCGCGCCGAAAACGTGATGATCGTTGACTTGTTGCGGAACGATCTGTCCCGCGCCTGCCGAGCTGAGAGCGTGCAGGTCACGCAGCTTTGCCGCGTTGAGTCGTACGAGTACGTGATGCACCTGGTTTCCGCGGTGCGCGGCACCTTGGCCGAAGGCCGAACCGCGGTCGACCTGCTGCGGGCGGCCTTTCCCGGCGGATCGATCACCGGCGCGCCGAAAGTGCGCGCGATGGAGATCATTGCCGAGTTGGAACCTACGGCGCGCGGGGCGTATTGCGGCGCGCTGGGCTATTTGGGATTCGACGGCGCGCTGGACACCAGCATCTTGATCCGCACGATCACTGCCAGTCGCGGCTGGTGGCAGGCGCCTGTGGGAGGTGGTATCGTGGCGCAGTCGGTCCCCAGCCGTGAATACGACGAAACCTGGCACAAGGCCACCGGACTGCTTCGGGCCATGCAATAGACGCTTGCCATGATCTTGCTCGTCGACAACTACGACAGCTTCGTGTTCAACCTGGCTCGCTACTTCGAGCGGCTGGGCCAGTCGACCGTCGTTGTGCGCAACGACGCGGTCACGATTGAAGGAATTGCCGCGCAAGGTCCCGACGCGATCGTCCTTTCGCCGGGGCCCTGCACGCCGCAAGAAGCCGGTGGCTCGATCGAAATCGTGCGCCACTTTGCGTCAAGCGTGCCCATATTGGGGATTTGCCTGGGGCATCAGGCGATTGGCGCCGCGCTGGGCGGGCGCGTCGTGCGCGCCGCCGAACCGGTCCACGGACGCACCTCGCCCATCCACCACAACGAACAAGGCGTGTTCGCCGGCCTGCCCAACCCGCTGGTGGCCAGCCGGTATCACTCGTTGGCCGTCGAGCGCGCCTCGTTGCCCGAGAGTTTGCAAGTCACGGCATGGACCGCGGACCAGGAAGTAATGGCGGTGGCCCATCGCGACTGGCCGGTCGTCGGCGTGCAGTTTCATCCGGAATCGATTCTGACCGACGTGGGCTATCGGTTACTGGCCGGATTTTTGCGTTTGGCGAGCCTGCCGGTGCCGGCCGCGCTGCCAACCATCGACGATGAGCGCGTCGAGCCCGCGCCGCCGCCCACCGCGGTGCCGGCGCGTCCGGTCACGTTTTAGGACACCGCACGAACCCGGGAGGCCCGTCAGGGTGATTCTCGAAGGAATCATAACGACGATCAATCCGGACGGCACGGCGAACATATCGCCGATGGGGCCGCGCGTCGACGACACGCTGCGCCGGTTCGTCCTGCGGCCGTATCAATCATCTACGACGTATCGCAATCTGAAGCGCACCGGCCAGGCCGTGTTTCACGTCACCGACGACGTCGAACTGCTGGCCCGCGCGGCGCTCGGCTCGCCGGTTCCGCCACCGCCGATGGAGCCGGCCGAGGCGTTCGACGGTTGGATCCTCAGCGGCGCGTGCCGCTGGTACGCGTTGCGGGTCGAGTCGTTGGATGATTCGAACGAGCGCACCGAAATTGTGTGCGACGTCGTTGCGCATAGGCGGCTGCGTGATTTCTTCGGATTCAGCCGCGCGAAGCACGCCGTGGTAGAAGCCGCGATCCTGGCCACGCGCACCCAGTTCCTCGACGGCGACGACGTGCTAGCGCATTTCGAGCGGCTGCGCCCGCTGGTTGCCAAAACCGGCGGACCGGCCGAACAGCGCGCGTTTGACTACCTGGCTGCCTACGTCGCCGAGCAATACGAAACGCGCGCGGTACAAGCCGACGCGCACGACGAATAGTCGCGGGCCGCGGCACCGTGGCAACGTTTGCCGTGGCCTTCCGCCGACCCCCACTCGGAAGCCCACGATGACGCCGGTCGAAGTCGCCGCCCCGAGCCGACTGCACTTTGGAATGTTCGCATTCGGGCAGCCCGCTGCGCGCAACTTCGGCGGCGCCGGGGTGATGATCGACCGGCCGGGCCTCCGACTACGCATCGTGCCTTGCGAGCGATTTTCGACAGTCGGCCCGTTGGGTCAGCGCGTGACGTCCGCGGCCCAGCGATTTGCCCAATGGCACGGGCTTTCGGATCCGCCCGCCTGCACGGTCGAAGTTTGCGACGCGCCTCCGCAGCACGTCGGACTGGGCACCGGAACGCAACTCGCGCTGTCGGTCATCGCGGGGCTGCAAGCGCTTACCGGCGGGCCGCCCTTGGAACCAGCGCAGTTAGCCGAAGCATCAGGTCGCGGGCAGCGTTCGGCGGTGGGCACGTTTGGATTCGTGCATGGAGGGATGATCGTCGAATCCGGAACGCTTGCCGCCGAACGGATCGCGCCGTTGGAACACAGGATCGAACTGCCTGCCGCGTGGCGGTTCGTCCTGGTCGTGCCGGGCGGCGATCGTGGACTGTCGGGCGACGCCGAACGTACGGCGTTCGACTCGCTGCCGCCGGTGTCGCCGGAAACCACCGCCGCGCTGCGCGCCGAGCTCGACGAACAACTAGTTCCGGCTGCGGGGCTCGGCGACTTCAGCCGCTTCAGTGAAAGTCTCTACCGCTACGGACGCACCTCCGGCATGTGCTTTGCGCCGTGTCAGGACGGGCCGTTCGCCAGCCCGTCCGTGGCCGACGTTGTGGCGCGGATCCGCGCGGCGGGCGTCGCTGGCGTTGGCCAGAGCTCCTGGGGGCCGACCGTGTTCGCGGTGGTCGAGAGTCAGGCCGCGGCGGATCAACTCGCTCAAACGCTGCGACAATCGCTGGGCCCTTCGACCGAGACGATGATTACCGCGGGCAATCGAACCGGGGCAGCGATTACCGCGTTGGCGTAATCGAAACCAAGACACTTGGCCGCGGCGCTCACTTGGCCGCGGGCTCATCCAGCTTGCGGATCTTGATGTCCCGAAGCGCCGCGGTCGTGTTGAACGTGGCGATGCCCAGCGGCTTTGAAGGATCAACTTCAATGCGGACCGAGATCCGCTTGTCCTTGGTTTCGACGTCTACTTTCTGGTCGTCGTCGATCCAGGCATCGATGCGGCCCTTGGTCACGCGCACGCGAATCTTGTACCAGCGGCCGCTCTCAAACTCCTGATAGCCGGTCGTTTCGTTCTCCGAGGCGTCGCTACCGTCCAGGCTCGACAGCCCCACGACGCCACCACCCCAACCGCCACAGATGAAGCTGCACGACGCATCGCCCACCGGAAACGTCAGCCCACAAAAAAAGTCGCTGCCGTCGACCCGCATCGCCTCCAGCGAGATCTCGTAGTCCATCTTCGGGTATTTGCCCGTCCAGGTGATGCCGCTCATCGGGTTGCCAGCCCGGATGACGATCGTACCGTCCTTGACCTCCACGTCGCCTTCGCCGCCGAAATCGGTGCTTTTCCAATGGCCGAGCGTCCGTCCGTCGAACAGGCTGGTCGTGGCACTCTTCGCATCGGCAGCCCACGCCGGCAGGGCCGAACTTGCAGCCAGCAGACAGGCCCAACCGAGCGCGGCAAACAGACGGATCATGGCGGATACCTTTTCTGTTGTGGGGCTTTTCTGGTGGGAGGTTTTTTCGCTGGCGGTCGACGCGTCGGCGGCTGGCCGTCGGGTTGATATGGCGGCTGGACTGCGGGCTGAAAACGCAGGCGCTCAAAATACTTGCTGCGTGCACGGGCCGCAAGCAATCCGGCTGGCATAGGAGCGTCGGATGGCGCCGCGCCGAGTTTTTCCTTGACGGAGCAATACTTGGCGGGTAGCATCCCCCCTACCTGTATGACAGTCGCCGAGGCGCCGCTAATCGCACTTCTTCGCTGCCGCTGACCCATCGTGCCGCACCGGCACGTCGCGGTCTTCCTCTGCTCGGCAACCTTCCCGAATGATCGTCCGTCTGCGCTGGTTCGTCTCGCGCGGCGCGACCGGGAGGATTCACGAACCCATGGATACGCACGATGTTTCGAAGTTTGGAATTCGTCAATCGATTGAAGCGCCTCGCGGCCGTTGGCGGCTTCGCGCTTGCCGCGATGGTCTGCCTGCGCGCCGAACCGTCCTCGGCGGCGCAACTGCTGGTCGCCAATGGTGGGACAAGAAGCATCCTGCGCTACGACGCGCAGACCGGGGCCTTTATCGACGATTTCACTTCCGGTGGCGGATTGGTCGGCCCGGGGTTGATGACGCAGGGGCCCGACGGAAACCTATATGTCGCCGATTGGCTTACGAGTCGCGTTCTGCGTTACGACGGAACAAGCGGATTGTTCATCGACGTGTTTGCGTCAGGCAGCGGATTGGACCAACCCGGTGGAGTAGACTTCGGTCCAAACGGAAACTTCTATGTCGCCAGTTCGTTCTCGAACGAAGTCTTGCGATACGAAGGCGGAACCGGGGCGTTTGTCGATGCGTTTGCATCAGGCGCGAATGTCGCGGCGCCGCTTGACATGCTCTTCGGCCCGGATGGCAATCTCTACGTGGGCAATGTGTTTGGACCGCACGTGACGCGCTATGATGGCACGACCGGGCAGTTTATCGACGTGTTCGCCTCCGGCGGCGGCCTATCGCTGACCGGTTCCATCGAATTCGGTCCAGACGGTAGCCTGTTCGTTAGCGATATTCAGGGAGGCAAGGTGTTTCGCTACGATGGATCGACTGGCGCGTTTTTGGATGTGTTTTTGGATGACGCGGCAGTGGCCAACGTTGTCGATTTCACTTTCGGCCCCGATGGCAACCTGTATGTCTCGTACAATGACGGCGGAGAGATTCCGACGGGCGGTGTCCGTCGCTACGACGGTGCTACGGGCGAGTTCATCGATGCGTTCATTTCTGGCGGCGTTCTGGACGGAGCGGGCGCGCTCCTATTCATCCCCGAGCCGTCGAGCCTGGCCCTGGCTGGCTGCGGGCTCGTTGCGCTGGTCGCCTGGTGCCGCCGGCGGCGGATCGGCCAACGCACGCCCTAGCTGCCGGCGAACTGGCTCAATCCCGGGTCTTGGATCGCGCGGCGGGGGGATTAAAATGGAGGTTCTCGGCGCGACCGCGCGCCGCAATGTCCACAATCCCACCAGCCCGCGATCCCACCGTCCGCCTGCCGTCGCCGGCTGTTTGCAACGCAGAGGAATCCGAGTCATGCACCGATTGATCGCCCGCCCGTTGAAATCCCTTGTCCTGTCCGTCCTGGTTCTGCAATGGGGTCTGCCGGCCGCCTGGGCCGTGACGTTTCCCGATAAGAATCTCGAGGCCGCGCTGCGGGCCCTGGTGTTCGAGAAGAAGGACAACGAAGAGGAACTGACCGAGGACGACCTGCGGAAGATCTCCACGCTGGACGCCAAGGGACGCGGCATCAAGGACCTGACCGGCTTGCAGCACTGCACGAACCTGCTGCTGCTCGACCTGACGAACAACGAGGTGGCGGACCTGGCGCCGATCAAGGACCTGGTGAACTTGCAGTCGCTGACGCTGGCCGAAAACCAGATTGCCGACATCACGCCGCTGATGAATCTGAACAAGCTGCAATACCTGGACCTGTCGAAGAACCAGGTCAGCGCCCTGCAACCGCTCAGCGCGATGACGAAGCTCTCGGCCTTGTACCTGGCCGAAAACAAGATCAGCGAGCTGGCGCCGCTGGCCGGGCTGGCCAATCTCTCCTCGCTCGATCTGGCCAAGAACGAAGTGGTCAGCATCAAGCCGCTGTCGGCGATCGGCCGGCTGCGGGTGCTGAAGCTGAGCGATAACCAGATCGAAGACATCGCCCCGGCCACCGTTCACCCGCCGCAGAGCATGCTGCTGGTCGAGCGGAACAAGATTGCGGACCTGGCGCCGCTGGTCGAAGCGGCCAAGAGCGACGCCGAGGGCCAGAAGAACTTCGCGCCGTTTCTGCGGATGTACTTGGAAGGCAATCCGCTTTCGGAGACGGCCAAGTCCGAGCAGCTCGCGTCGCTCAAGGAAGCCGGCGTGCGGATCGAAGACGCCCAGTAGCCGGCGCAGCCTGCGCGTGCGAGCGCACCGCGGGGCGTTTTGCTGGCGCTGCGCGAGCCGTTGGATTCGCACGTGCCACCCCGGCACATGCCATCGCCGGCATGCCCGGCTAATTGGAATCGCCCCGGCGTTTCACGTATGATTGATGCCGCGCCCCCGTCGCTTGGGCGGCGCGCGGAATCGACCATTGCACACGCCTACCCGCTCTGAGGTTTCCTGCCATGCGTTCTTGCGACACGTTTCCGCGGCGAAGGCCGATCGCCCTGCTCCTGCTGACCGCGCCGTGCGTGATGCTGGCCGCCGCCAATATTGCCTTGGGCCAGGCGCCCAAGGGCACGGTGAAGGCCGACGATCCGCCGCCGGCACTGACCTACCACGGGCTGGTTCCTGGCTTGTCCACCGCCGACGACGTGCGTAAGGCCCTCGGCGAGCCCGATCACGAGGCCCGCTGGTACGCCTACAAAATGCTGTACGAAGTGCCGGACCGACCGGGTGTCTACGATTCGGTTCACCTGCACGGCAAGGACGGTGGGTTCAGTTGCGTCGAAGCGGCGACCGTGCCCGCCGGGTACGAAACACGCAAGAAGGTCCTGGCCACGCTGGGCGAGCCGGAGCAGGAAATCCGCATGCCCACCTTTTCGCTGTTGGACTATTCGGCCAAGGGCGTGCGGTTTGTGTTTGACGACGCGGGCCAGACGATCGGGGTGGCGTACGTGCCGCACTTGCGTCCTCGGGTTCATTCCGGCGCGCGGCGGCAGATCGACCTGAGCCATTTGCGGTCCGGGCCCCAGCCGCGACCCGACAAACCGGCCGACTTGAGCGAGCTGAAGTGCGGCGTGGCCGAGACAGCGATCTCGCCGTTCACGCCTGAGTGGCTGCCGCCGCGCGTGCGCGCCGGCTATAACCCACACGACGACCTGAAGGCCCGCTGCGTGGTGTTCGAGAAAGACGGCCTGCGGATCGCGCTGGTTGGTGCTGACCTGTTCGGCATGACCTCGAACGACATTGCCCCGATGCGCGAGTGGGCCGCCGACTCCGGTGTTCCGTTCATGGTACTGGCGATGTCGCACAACCACGCGGCGCCCGACACGATCGGCGTCTACGGCCACTACCCGGAAGCGTACATCCAATACATTCAGGATCAGGTCGTCCGCTGCATCGAAGACGCCGTGAAAGACCTGCGGCCGGTCAAAGAGTTTCGCGTCGCCTCGCGCGAGCTGCCGATGGACGGCGCCCGCGTGATCGGCTACATCCGCAACGCGCGCAACGTGGGAATCGTCGATCCCACGCTGTCGATCTTGCAGCCGATCGGCACCGACGACCAACCGATCGCCACAATCGTCAACTTCGCCTGTCACGTCGAAGGCCTGCAGAAAGGCGTGCTCGAGCTGAGCGCTGATTTTCCCGGGTACATGTGCGACCAGATCAAAAAGGACGGCGGCGGACAGGCCGTGTTTCTAAACGGCGCGGTGGGTGGCATGATTTCGGGTGACAACAAGGCCCGCACGCATGAAGAAGCCAAAGCCACCGGGCTGGGACTGGCAACGCTTGTCAAGGAGTTGGCCGAAACCGCGCAGCCGCAGGCGACGTTCGACTTATCGGTCGATGCGCGGCGAGTCGAGATCCCCATGACCAACCAGAACTTCAAGCCGCTCTACCAAGCGCGGGGCGGATTGAACCGGGGCCGTGTGGTCACCGAAGTCGCGCTGATCACGCTGGGCGAGGCCCAGTTGCTGACCATTCCCGGCGAGCTGCTGCCGGAAGTCAGCTTCGAAATCCAAGAGAAGATGACCGGCTTTCCGCGGATCCTGATCGGGCTGGCCAACGACGAGTTGGGCTACATCATTCCGGAATACGACTTTCGCGATGATTACTACGAGGAAACGATGTCGCAGGGACCGGCCACGGCGCCGATCATCCGCGACACGGCCACTCGCCTGCTGACCGGCGTCGAGTGACCCAAGTTCCGGACGCCCGGTGCAAAAGACCGCGTGACAGGCCGGGCGACCCCAGTACAATGGTTCCAGCCGCCAACGCGGTGCGTGGTTCGGCCGGCGCCGGCTGCTTGACCCGGGGCGGAAGACCGGGTACTTTGTATTGCAAAGTTATCAGTTTAGTACGTCCTGACAACAGCGACGCACCCCCATGGAACTTCGCGAAGCGCTGCTGCAAATCGCCGAGATTCGCCAGCAGATGGCCAAGGGCGACGTGTTTCGCGGCTATCGCGCGGCGCCGGTGGCGTTTTCGGGCGTGGTCGCGGTGGCCGCGGCGATCGTGCAGCCAGTCGTGGTTGCGGATCCGGCCGGGCAGTTTGCGCTGTACCTGGCGCTGTGGATCGCGGCGGCGGCGATCAGCATCGCGGCGTTGGCCATTGAGATGACGTGGCGATTGAACCTGGTTCGCGAGCTGACGCATTTTGTCGTCGCGCGGTTGGCCGTCGAACAGTTCTTGCCTTCGATCATGGCCGGTGCGCTGGTGACCACCGTGATTGCGCGGTTCCTGCCGGAGTATGTCGTGCTGTTGCCCGGACTGTGGCAATTGTTCTTTGGATTGGGCATCTTCGCATCGGCGCGGCTGTTGCCGAAGCTGATCTTTCTGATCGGGGCGTTTTACTTTGTGTGCGGCGTCGTCGTGTTGATCTTGGCCGACAGCGGCGCGTCGTTGTCGCCCTGGTGCATGGGCGTGCCGTTCGGACTGGGCCAACTGATGGCCGGCGGAATTCTGTATTGGACTTTGGAGCGTCGAGGATGAGCGACACAGACGGACACCCCGCCAACGATATCAAGAGCGACGCCCGCTTCGCTTACGAAGGGCTGGAGCGCGTGATCCACGAAAAGGCCCGGCTGGGCATTCTTGCTTCGCTGTCAGCGCATGAGGGCGGACTGGCCTTCTCGGAATTGAAACAACTCTGCGCGCTGACCGACGGCAACTTGAATCGCCACCTGTTGGTGCTGCAAGACGCCGGGCTGGTCGACGTTCATAAACGCACCGATTCCGCCCGGCCGCAAACGGTTTGCCACGTCACCCCGTTGGGACGCGAACGATTCAGCGAGTACATCAGCGTGCTGGAGCGCGTGGTGCAAGACGCTGTCGACGCCCGCACCGCCACGACGGCTGCGAAGCGCACGTCCGAGGGTTTCTCGACCGCTTGATTTCCCGGTGTGACTGCGACCCAGGGAGTGATTTGCACCTATGCTTTGCGATACAAAGTTCTCGCGGTCGGATAGCTGCCAGGACCGCCGCGTTGCTTGGCGCGGGCCCGCCGTCGGGCGCCGGCCCGTCGACGGCGTGCGACGCAATCGCTACGCGAGGGAGGCACGACCATGAGCAGCTACGATGTGGTGATTGTCGGGGCCGGGCTGGCCGGATTGCAGTGCTCGCGGCTGTTGGCGGGCCATGGGCTGCGCGTCGCGCTGGTCGACCGTAAAACGTCACTCGAATCGAGCATCCACACCACCGGCATCTTCGTGCGCCGATCGCTCGAAGAGTTTGCCCTGCCGCCGGCGTGCCTGGGCCCGGCCATCCATCGCGTCACGCTCTATTCGCCCAGCCGTCGGCCGCTGGTGCTGCAAAGTCCGCACGAGGAGTTTCGGATTGGTCGCATGGGCGCGCTCTACGCCCGGTTGCTCAAAGACAGCCAGGCGGCCGGCACCGAGTGGATATCCGGCGCGAGCTACTTCGGCAGCGAGCCGGTCGATGGCGGACGGCACGTCCGTCTTGACGTCGGTGGCACCGAGAGAGTGCTGCACACGCGCTACCTAGTGGGTGCCGACGGCGCCACGTCGCGCGTGGCCCGCGATCTGGGGCTGAGCACGAATCGCCACTGGATCGTCGGGCTCGAAGAAGTCTACCGCGGCGTGCGTTCGGACGAGCCGCCCCAGTTGCACTGCTTTTTGGATCGTCGGCTGGCACCGGGTTACGTGGCGTGGATCGCGCAAGACACCGATAGCGTTCACGTGGGCGTGGGCGGCTACCGGCACAAGTTTCAGCCGTCGGAGGCGTTGGACGCGTTTCGTGGCTCGATTCGCTCGATCGTCGACTTGCAAATGGCGGAATTCGTCGAGCGGCGCGGCGGACGAATTCCCGTGGGCGGCGTGCTGCCGAAGCTGGCCAACGCTGAAGGCCTGTTGATTGGCGACGCCGCCGGCGCCGTTTCTCCGCTGACCGCCGGCGGGCTCGATCCGTGTCTGCGGCTTTCGCAACTAGCGGCCAAGGTGATCAATGATTATTTGCAGAGCGGCGATCTCTCGCGGCTTGTGCCCTACGATGGCCGGCGATTCCGCAAGCAGTTTCTTGCCCGTCGCGTGCTGCGGGCGGCCTACGCACTGGCCGGTCACAACGTGTTGCTCGAAGCGTGTTGCGCGGCGCTGCGAATGCCGCTGGGTCGGCGGCTGGCCGAACATGTGTTCTTTTCGCGAGGATCGTTTCCCGACGTCGACAGCTCGGCGGGGCAGCGCGGCGGCTCAGATCGCCAGGCCCAAGAGCGAAAAGCTATCGCGATGAATTAGCGATTCCATCGCGTCGGTATCGAGGCGCGGCAGGTTCGTGCCTTCGACCATCCGATTCAACGCCCGCATCCCGTCGATTGTCGCCCGCACGGTCGTAAAGGGATAGTCGCTGCCGAAGAGCAGCTTTTCCCAAACGCCGTATTCCTGCACCAGCATCAGGCTGTGAAAGAACTGAAACGGACGATAATGCAGTGCGCTGATGTCGGCATAGATGTTCGCGTGCTTGCGAATCACCGCCACGCATTCGCCTTCGTACGGATGCCCAAGGTGCGCCATGATGATCTTCACGTCCGGAAAGCGAATTCCAACCGGATCCAAATGCCGCGGCAACGTGCATTCGAGTTGGGCCTGTGAAATGAACGTCGTGCCGGTGTGCAAGAGCACGGGCAAGTTGTTCTCGGACGCGTAGGTCCACAGCGGATCGAGCAGCTCGTCGTCGGGGCGAAATCCGGCGTACATCGGCAGCAGCTTGATCCCGCGCAGGCCGAGTTCCTTGTGGCCGTTGAGCATTTCGCGCTGCCATCCGTCTTGCGTCGGATCGAGCGCCATGAAGCCGACCAATGTGTCGGGGTGCGCCGCTACGTAGTCGGCGATGTACTGATCGTCGACCCACAGCCCGGCGCGGCGCGCTTTGCCGCCGAACACGATCGTGCGGGTGTCGCCGGTGGCGGCCTTGCGGTAGGCATCGTAGCGCACGGCAAGGTCGAGCTTGCCATCGGCCTTGGCCCGCGTCGCCTGTTCGACAAAGTCGTCGCCAAAGTGCTCGGGATAGCGCCACGCATGGCTGTGCACGTCGATGATCATGGCGTCCTGCAGGTGGGCTGGTGGAACGCGGGATGGAGGGCGGGCTCGGGGGCTTGGAAGGCGCAAGCAGCATAGCGACCGGGCCGAACAACTGTCAAAGATCGGTGGGCCGGCCGCCGCCGAAATCCGTCTCTTCCCCTGGGTTGGGCCGATTGGCTACTTTGCCGGCTGCGCCGATTTCGCACAGCGAAAGCCGATGTGGCCCGCGGCGCTCGAAGGATCGCCTTTGCCGCGGGCGCCGGGCCGATACGCCCGACAGTACGAGTCGGCGCACATGAACGAACCGCCGCGCTGCACGCGTTTCGGGATGCCGGGCTCCTGCGGATCGAAACTCGAGTCCGGGCCCGGCGGATTCTTTTTGGGGCTCTTGTCGTAGTAGTTCGGCTGATACCAGTCGGCACACCATTCCCACACGTTGCCGCTCATGTCGTGCAGGCCATAACCGTTGGCCGCGAACTTGCCGACAGGCGCCGTGTGATGGAAGCCGTCGTCCTCGGTGTTTTGGCTCGGGAAGCGGCCCTGCCAAATGTTCGCCTGCCACTGGGCGCCGGGCCGCAACGAGTTTCCCCAACAATACTCGGCCCGATCGAGGCCGCCCCGGGCGGCGAATTCCCATTCGGCCTCGGTCGGCAGTCGCTTGCCGGCCCAATCGGCATACGCTTTTGCGTCGCGCCATGCGATGTGAACCACCGGATGATCCTCCAGCCCCTCGATCGAACTGTCCGGTCCGGTCGGATGCCGCCAATCGGCACCCTCGATCATCTGCCACCACTGCAAATGGTCGTCTAGCGGCACCGGGCCCGGTGGCGGCGTGAACACGACGGAGCTCGGCTTGATTCCCCCGAGCTGTTCGGGAGGCACGGTCGGAAAATCCTTCGGGTCCAGCGGCAACTCGGCGACGGTTCGGTAGCCGGTCGCTTCGACGAACTTGGCGAACTCGGCATTGGTCACTTCGTGCTCGTCCATCCAGAAGCCGTCGACTTCGACCAGGTGTTCCGGCACGGAGTCGGGATATTCGTTGTTGCCCATCCAAAACGTGCCGCCCGGCACCCAGACCATTCCCTGGGGCGCCGGCTCTGGAGCTGGGGCGTCTGACAACGGCGGCGCGCTCGACTGCGCCGTGGACGGGTCTGCCGGCTCGTCGCCGGACGCCGAGTTTGCCCCGACGGCGACTTGTGCATCGCCGGCCGAGGACGATGCGGCCTGCAACTGCCAGTAGCGCACGCCAAACACGCCGACTACGACCAGCACGATCGCCGCGGCCCAGATCCAGCCGGCCGATCCACCGCTGGCGCGATCCGTGCGACGGGCCGACTTGCGATGGTTCTTGTCGTTTGGCGTTTGCGACATCGCGGCTGAAAACAGTTAGAGAATTGCGGCGGCAAGACTGACAGGCGTGCTAAGGTGTTCGGCCCACGTGGGGACTATCGGCCGCTCACAGACGATTATTCGAGACAACGACCGTGGCGCGGACACCAAGTTGGGCCACGACTTCCATTCTTGCTTGACAACTGCTGGGCGTCCAGCCGGCGGGCGCAGCCGCGGCGATGCGTGCCCCGGTGCGCAATGCCCCGTGTGCTATCCCGCGGTGCACTGTGCAGCGAACCAGGTGGCATGAGGAGACACAACCTAGTCGGTCTGTTGGCCGCTGCCGACTTTGTAGGCCGTAAAGAATGCCAGCAACATGAACACCCCGTCCATCGGGCTGAACATTGATTGGAAAAAGAGGGCCAAGAATCCGGGCTCTGCTGGTTGAACGACGTCGACTTGAGCCATTTCCTGCACGTCGGCGGCGGCTGGTTCAATCGGATCACCTTCGATATCCGTCTGGTCCGGCTCTTCCATCTCCGCCGCGGCGGCCTCCATGACTTCTCGCATCTTTTCCCCAACCTCCTCATCGGACATTTGCGTCACCACGGCACGGGCCTTTTCCGCCGCCGCTTCGAATTGGGCGTCGGAAGCGGTTCCCGGTGCGATTCCGCGTTCCGTGAGATCCTCTTCGGCGAGCATTCCGATCAGAATCTCCCGCTGAAACTCCATGCCGTCCAGAACTCCACCTTCGTTGCCGGCGATCGCTGCCACCGCCACTACGACGACGAGCGCGACGATCATGAGCTTGGCCGCAACAATGCCGAACAGCGAGACGAACGCGGCGATGATCCCGGCCGTCGTGCCATCATCGTCATCGTGGCCCAGCGCCATTCCCACCCCGGCAAGTCCGCCCAAGCCCCATGCGATGATTCCGAACTCGCGCATCGTAAACACCGCGACGATCGCCCAAATGCCGGCGCCGCACAGCGCGAAGACGATGCTCAGCACCGTGCCGCGGATTAACGTGCCCATCGACCCGAGCTTGAAATCGAACGACACGGTGCGCTTGGTTTGCGGCTGCTGCGGCTTGACGTTGTACGGCGCGGGCTGCAATCCGGCTGTCGATGCCGTCGCGCTACTGCCGGTTGGCACCGTGGCTCCGCAACTTCCGCACATGGTGGCGCCGCTCGGCTGACTGGCACCGCAACTGGGGCACGTCACCTCGTTGCTGGCGCTCGCCGAGGCCGCTGGCGGCACCGAAGCCAACTCGTCTTCCATCCAGGAGCCGAACTCGTCGTTACTCGTTACCGGCGCAGGTTCGGCCAGCTTGGGCTCGGCCGGCTTGGGTTGGGGCGACTTTAGCTGGGGCGCTTTCGCCCGCGGCGCCCTTGGCCGGGGCACTTTCATCTTGGTGGCACACTGGCCACACTTCGCCGTCTTGCCGGCTAGGGAATCAGAGACCCGATACGGCCGGTTACAGGACGGACAACGAAATGCAATGGCCATGGCAGGCGCTCCGCAGGGGTTTCGCGGCGAACACCACGGCTCTTCTCGTTCCCAGCAAGCGCTCCCTTAACAGGGGGAAAGCCTACCACAACGTTGCGTAGACGCCAAAAAGTCGGACCGGTACCGGTCCAACAAGGGCATTGTCCGCGGCAAGCGCGAAAAACCCCGAAAGCCACGCAAAGCAGGACAGGGCCACTTCGGGGCAAACCGCCATTTGCCAGAGCCAGGCCCTCCGAAATGAAATATTATTGAAAATATTACCGCTGTGAACTTGATTTTATTAATTTACTGGCTAACATGGCGTCAAATAAACGAAAAGGAGGCCCCCATGCCGGCCGACGTGCCCGTTCCAGACAGCCAGTGCCCGTACTGCGGCAACCCGATGACCGTCACGGAAATGACGTGCGGACCGTGTCGCACGTCGATCCAGGCGGCTTTCCCGATGTCGCGGCTGGCGGGGATGCCGGTCGAACATCAGCGCTTCATCGAAATGTTCGTATTGGCCGGGGGCAATCTGAAGGAGATCGCCGAACAGGTCGGCGTCTCCTATCCCACGATTCGATCTCGGCTGGACAAGGTGATCGAGACGCTCCGCGAGCAAATTGGCAAGAGCCAGCGCGTCCGCGGAAACGTGCTCGACGCCGTGCAGCCCGGCAAAGCGAACGCCGAAGAAGCGGCACGCCTCATCAAACGAATTTGATCGCCGAGGAACCTTACCATGCGAGGCACCGACCACTTTGAACCGTCAGCCGATTCGTCGGCTGATCGCCCAGCTCACGAGAACGAGCAACTCGACGAGGCACTCGAACGGGCCGATGAGCTGCTTGTCGCGTCACTGCAATCGGACGAACGGCGCCGCGTGCGTCATCACCGCCAACTGCTTCTATGGGGAGGAATCGCCATGTGTGTCATCGTCGGACTGTTGGTCGGAATCGGACTGTTGGGAAACGCCACGCTGACGACCGCCGCGCCGGATGAATCCGGCCAGTTGAGTCAGGAAGGCTGGACGCTCTGGAAACAACGCGACTATGCGGCCGCCGCCACGAAGTTCGAGCAAGCCGTCGAACTTGCGCCGAAGAACGTCAACGCTTGGAACGGCCTCGGGTGGAGTCGCTTTAACGGCGGGCACGCGGACGAGGCGAAGGAAGCGTTCGAGAAAGCGATCGCGCTGGTGCCCAAGCACGCAGCCGCGCTAAACGGCCTGGGCCAGATTGCGCTCTTGCAGCGGGACTACAAGCAAGCCGAGAAGTACCTGCTCAAGGCCGCGCCGCAAGCGTCGGCGGCCTGGTGGGGTTTGTCACGCGTGTACCTGCTGGAAGGCAAGTTCCCACAAGCGCGTAAGTGGGCCCGCAAGATTGTTGATTCCAATCCGAGCGATACCACGGCCAAGGAGATGCTCGAGGCAGCCGAAGCAGGGGAACTCGGCGCGGAACTGCGCAAGAAAATCGAACCGCCCGAGCCGAAGCAGCAGGCCTCGAATGGCGCGGTTGACGGTTGGAAGCTTTTCAACACGGGGCGGACGAACGAGGCACGTGAAGCATTCGAGCAAGTCCTGGCCGACGAGCCCGACAACGGGGCCGCGCTGAACGGGCTGGGCTGGTGCCTGTTGGCCAGTGGCGAGGTCGATCAGGCCAAGCCCTACTTCGAGAAAGTCATCCAGGCCAATCCGGATGCCGCCGGCGCCATGAACGGACTTGCGCGGGTGTTCAAGGCCACAGGCGACGTGGATGGCGCCGTTCAGATCTGGGAGAAAATGATCGAGCGCTTTCCCGGCCCCAACGCGGCCACCGTCGGCCTGGCCGACACCTACGTCGAGCGCGGCCAGCCGGCGAAAGCCCGTCCGCTCTACGAATCGCTGGTGCGCGCGTTTCCGGACAACGAGGAGTTTCGGGCACGTCTCGAAGCGACGACAGACGCTTCGACCAACTAGCTGCGATCCCGGTCGGCGGCCCCCAACGCGCCATCGGCGTTTCGCGGCGATTGGGCAGTACGGAGCCGCCGACTGGTGGCGGCGCTAAGCGGTTTCGTATAGCGTCCGGCGATTGCTCGGCGACTTCGGCTCGATTAGAATTGCGATGCGACGTGTCGCCGCTGGCGTGCGTCCGTCGTCGTGTTGCCGATCCGAACGCTTCTTGCAGGCCAATCGCCGTCATGTCACAAAAACGCCCGGAAATCGAAGAATGGCTCGCTGAACGGGGGTATCCTCCGTCCGCGATCGAAAAGATCCTCGAACGGGTCGATCAATACGATTCTCGTGTCAATCGCGAAAGTGTTTTCGCGGCCATGGAGCAAGGCGAATTCGACATGGAAGCGGTGATCAAGGAAGTGCTGGGCGACGACGCCTGAGGCCCCTTGCGGGCCGCTTTCTTCCGAGCTAGCCCGGTGCATCGTGCCGCCGCATCGATCTGGCGACAATTCACTGCCGCGTGCCGTGCCGTCGTGCTAGTCCTGATGTGGATGCGCGTCGAGCGCCTCGTTGAGATGCACTTCGCTAAGGTGAAAGTCGACGACCAACGGCAAATGGTCGCTGGCCCGGCGGGCCAGCTTGTTGCGCACGACGCGCGCCGCGCGGACATGAACGTCGCCCCGCGTAAATGCCTTGTCGAGCGATCCGACCGGCAGGTATGCCGGAAAAGATCGATAGCGTGAGATCGGTGTCGTCACTTGTGTGAAGCCGTGCTCCGCAAAGGGACCATTCGCCAGCGTGTTGCGCCAATCGTTGCAGTCGCCGGCCACCAGCACGGGCAACCCGTCCGATTCGCGAAACAGGTGATGATTCAACAGATGACTGACTTGCCAGTGGCGTTCCTTTTCGGCCAGTCCCAGGTGCCAGTGCACCAGCAGTAGCGGTCCTTCGGGCGAATCGACCACGGCCAACTGCGCGCCGCGCGGCTTTTTGGTGGGCATCCGCAGCGAGATCTGATGAACGGAGCGAAACGGCCAACGTGAAAGAATCAGGTTGCCGTACGCGCCGGTTTTCAGCCGCACGGTCGTTTGCCAAAGGCGCGCCTCGGCGTTGAAGTGATTGGCCAGCAGGCGCGCTTGATCGTGATAGCGCGACCGGCGCACGTTGTGATCCACCTCTTGCAGGCAGATCAGATCGGGATTCTGTTCCTCGATCACGTCGACGACGCGCGAAAGATCGTAACGCCGGTCGCGACCACCGATGCCTTTGTGGATGTTGTACGTCAAGAGCCGCATGGCGTGGCCCGGTGCGCAAAGTCCAAACTGCAGGATTCTATCTTCAAGCGTACTGCGCCGGCCCCCGCGGCGCGAAGCCGTGATCCGTTCGCTGTGCGTTTCCGGCACCGCGGCTGCGACGGTTGCGCCGCACGCACGGACAAAACGCTTGCCTCGGGACCCTTGTGCAGTTAGTTTGAAGCGGCGTCGGGGCCCAAGCGGCGACGCACCAAGGTCCTCGGACAGTCGCCGGTCATTGACCTGATATGTTCCGACAAGTTGCCGCGCCCCGCCCGCCCCTCGACATGCCCGACGACGGAAACCCCATCGAGACACCTTCCATGAAATCTGACGTTCTGCGTCGCGCCGTCGGCATCCCAACGCTTTGCTTTTTGGTGCTGGTAGCAACCGCCGGACAGGCTGCCGACGACTACGAACTCGGGCCCGACTCGAAGCGCCAGGATGGCGTGCCGGAAGGCAAAGTCACGAAGCACCAGTGGACCAGCCCGCGCGCGTTTCGCGGGACGGAGCGTGACTATTGGGTCTACGTGCCGAAGCAGTACGACGGCAAGACGCCGGCCTGTGTGATGGTGTTTCAAGACGGCGGCGCGTACGTCGACAACGAGAAGTCGTTTCGCGTTCCGATCGTCTTCGACAACCTGATCCATAAGCAAGAGATGCCCGTGACCGTGGGGGTTTTCATCAATCCCGGCGTGATTCCCGCAGCCTCCGAGAATCAGGCACCGCGGCGGAATCGCAGCTTCGAGTACGACTCGCTGACGCCGCAGTATGCCGATTTTGTGCTCAAGGAGATCCTGCCCGAGGTCGGCAAGCAGCTCAACTTGACCGACAAACCCGAGGAGCGCGCAATCTGCGGGATCAGCTCCGGCGGCATCTGTGCGTGGACGGTGGCCTGGGAGCGACCCGAGGCATTTCGAAAAGTGCTCAGCCACGTGGGCAGCTTCACGAACATCCGGGGCGGACACGTTTATCCTGCCCTAATTCGCAAGACCGAGCGCAAGCCGATCCGCGTGTTATTGCAGGACGGTTCCGGCGACCTGGACAATGCGCACGGCAGTTGGCCGCTGGCCAATCAACAAATGGCCGCCGCGCTCGAGTTCGCAGGGTACGACCATCAGTTCGTGTACGGCGATGGTGGTCACAACGGCAAGCACGGCGGCGCAATCCTGCCCGACTCGCTCCGCTGGCTATGGAAAGACGTCGTCGAAGCCCGCACCGCCCAAGTGGCCCGATAGTGAAACCAGGCGCAGTGCAACCTTGCCGCGCCGAACTGGCACCGAACCAACGAGGACCCACCGAACATGTTGGCTGCACGACTGCTCGCACTGCTGCTGGTGCTGGGGCTAGCCGTCACGACCGCGCTCGCCCAGGACATGCGTCTGGGCAAGTTGCTCATCGACGGCGAAGACTGGGAGCTGGTCTCCGAAGGGCATACGTTTTCCGAAGGTCCGGCGGCCGATACCCAAGGCAACCTGTACTTCACCGACACGTTCCGCAGCAAGATCCATCGGGTCAAGCCCGACGGCACCGTGGAAGTTTTCGTCGACGGCAGCGGCGGCACCAACGGACTGATGTTCGGTCCCGATGGACGGCTCTACGGATGCCAGAACAAGAAAGAGCGGATCGTCGCGTTCGATTCCGCCGGGCAAGAATCCGTCATCGCCGAGGGCGTGCGCAGCAACGACCTGGTGGTGATGAGTTCCGGCGCGATTTACTTCACCGATCCGCCCAATGACCAGGTGTGGTACATTTCGCCGCAGGGCGAGAAACGGGTCGTCGACCGCGGCATGACGTACCCGAATGGTCTGATCCTGTCGCCCGACGAAGGCACGTTGATCGTCGTCGACATGAAGAGCGAAAACCTGTTCGCCTTTCGCGTCGAGTCGAACGGCGACCTGGCGTTCAAGCAGCCCTTCTGGACGATGCGCACCGCGGCGGACAAATCCGATTGCGGCGCCGACGGCATGACCGTGGATGCCGAAGGCCGGCTGTATGTCGCCACGCAGCTCGGCCTGCAAGTGATGGACACCGAGGGTCGCTTGGGCGGCATCATCCGCAAGCCGCAAGAAGCATGGCTGGCCAATGTTTGCTTCGGCGGCCCGAATTTCGATACGTTGTTCGTGACGTGTACGAATCGCGTGTATAAACGCAAAGTCAACGCCCAAGGCGTTCGCTACGCGCGTCCTGCGCGGGGGGATTCGGCCGGCGGCGGTTAGTCATCGCGCGTCGGGCGTCCGCGTTCGTTCCAGTCCGTTGCCGCTTTGGAACCCCGGATGTGTCACGTTCCTTCGATCCCTATCGCGAATGGTTGGGCCTGGCCAACGGACAACAGGGGGCCAATCGTTACACGATTCTCGGCCTGAAGCCGTTTGAGGACGACCCGGAGACGATCCTCGCCGCAGCCGACGCCGCGGTGGCCCGCGTGCGCAACGCCGCCGGCGCTGAGCAAGCCAAGCTGCGCGATCAGGTGCTCGCACAAATCGAGGCCGCGCGGCGGTGCCTGTTGGATCCGGCTGCCCGGGCGCAGTACGACGCCAAGCTGAACAGCCGTGCGCGGCGGAAATCGACGTCGGCGAACGACGCATCATCCGGTGCCGGCGAAACGAATTCGGCCGCGCCCAACGTACCCAGGGCAAAGCCACTGCCCAAGGCCATTCCAGTCGGTCGGCCACTGTTGGCGAATCCGAACGCCGCCGGAACGGACGGTGGCAGCGGCGCGTCGGGCACCTCGCTTTCCTCGTCGTTGTGGGACGACGACCAGGCGATCCCCGAGACGCTCGCCGCGAGCGAAGCACGCACATCGTGGCGAACTCCCATTGCCATCGGGTTGGGATTTCTGCTGGCTGCGTCCGTGCTGGCCATTGGTGGCTGGTTCGTGTGGCAGATGCAGGATGACAAGTTGGCTGGGACCGTTGACGGCGCGCCGCCGGCCGCATCGCAGGCAGGCGAAGCAGCCGCGCAGGCAGCGGACGATCGGCCGCTCGACGACGATCCGAGTTCGACGGCGCTCCCAAATCAGCCGGCGCTCGAGGCCAGCGACCCGTCGGAAGATCGAATTGTCGCGCCAACCATCGACGTCGAAAACCCGAGCGACGCACCGTCATCGGGCGCGCGCGGAGCGGACGCACTGCAATCGCGCAAAATGGATCGCGCGCCGCAGGCCGCGGCCAAACCGGCTGTGGTTGATCCGGCGGACACCGACGAAGCGTCCACGGCACCGGCGAACCGTGCCGAATCGTCCGCATCGCCCGACGCACTCTCGCGTGCACTGAATCGGGCCCGCGGCGCGCTGGCGGCGCGCGACGTCGCCCTGGCCCGGGCGCAACTGGATCAGGCACGAAAGCTGGCCCAACGTCGGGAAGACCGGGCACTTGTGCAGCGGCTGGAGCTGGCCACCGGCCACATGAGCCGATTCTTAGCCGCCGTCCGAGCTGGTATCGACAAGCTGGACATCGTCGACGAGTTGAAGTTCGGTGACGAGGTCGTTTCGGTCGTCGACCTGGGTCCGGAAAAGATTTCGCTGCGGATGGCCGGGGCCCATCACGACTTCACGCTGGCGACGCTGCCGGCGCCGTTGGCGGTGACGCTGGCCAAGAGCGTTTCGGACTCGGACGCCGGCGCGGTGCTGACGTTTCTCGGAGTCTTTCACGCCGTGGAACCGGGCGCCGACCGGTCCGAAGCCCGCCGGCTCTGGCAGGCCGCGGCGGCGGCCGGAGAGAACGTCGACGACTTGCTGCCGCTGATCGACTCGGATGATCTGACGATTCGCCGTGAGCCGCTTCCCGCCTCCGACGTGCGCGACGAAGCCGCCGAGCGCGTCGCGCGCGAGTTTGCCGCTACGATTCGCGGGGCGAAGACGACCGAGCAAAAGGCCTTTCTGGTGCGGGAGTTGACTTCCGCCGCGGCAGCCGCCGAAGCATCGGCCGATCAATACGCGCTGCTGTCCGAAGCGTGTGCCCGCGCTGCATTGGCCATCGACACGGCGGGGGCGTTGGCAACGATCGACGAGCTGGCGCGGTGGTTCGAAGTCGATCCGCTGTTGCTCAAGGCCGAGGCGCTTGGCAAGTGTCGGGCCGCGGCGCGCGACCCCGAATCGTCGCGCCGCGTGGCCGTGGCCGCGTTGCAACTGCTGGACGAAAGCGAGCCTCCGGAGGCCGTTGCCAAATCGTTGGTGCTGACGGCGGTCGGCGCGGCCCGTCGCGCGCGCAACGACGAGTTGCTCGAAGAGGCCGCCGCACGGCGCCGGGCAATCGAACACGGCACGCGCGCGTTGGACCAGTAGGCGCTTGATTGGCGCTGCTGCTCGAAGCGGGCGAGCGGACCGCGCGCGGGTTGCTGGGCGAGTCGGCAGAGTTGCTTTCGCCACGTCCGGGCCGATTTCTACCCCGTTTCTGTCCTGCGGCCACGCGGCAGAGCGATTCATCCTGCCTGGTTTTGAAAAAGCTGGCCTTCGTGTTGTCCGGCGTACGATACATATGTACACTACACGAAACACGCGGGTGCTAGCATGTCCACGCCGTTGCGATCCCAGCCGATTTCCGAGGTCGTCGCCGAGCTGACCGAGCGCGTGCGCCAAATCGAGCGCCCGCGGCAGCCCGGACGCGAGGGGCTGGTTTCCAGCGGCCACGGCCGGCTCGATCGCCTGTTGCCCGAGCCCGGTTTTCGTCGCGGCACGCTGGTCGAATGGCTGGCCGCCGGACCGGCCAGCGGAACCGGCACGTTGGCCCTGCACGCTGCCCGGGAAGCGGCCCGCCAGGGCGGAGCCATCGTGGTGGTCGATCCCGACGGGCTGTTTTATCCGCCCGCCGCGCTGCGGCTGGGAATCGAACTTGGACAACTGATCGTGGTGCGTCCGGCTGGCGACGAAGATCGTGCCTGGGCCATGGACCAGATCCTGCGCACGCGCGGCGTGGCCGCCGTGTGGTGCCAGGTGGACACTGAAGACGATCACACCCTGCGCCGCTGGCAACTGGCCGCCGAAAGGAGCGGCGCGCTGGGCCTGTTGGTGCGGCCCGAGGCGGTGCGCCACGATCCGTCCTGGGCCGAGTTGCGATTGTTGGTCGAATCGGTCGCGCGGCCTCGTGGCACGGGCCGAAATCGGCGCGTGCGGGTGACGCTGATTCGCTCGCGCGTCGGGCATGCGGGTCGCACCGTCGAACTCGAACTGGCCACACCCGAACCACATTTCGGCATTCCCGCGAACAGGCCGCCGGACGCGGCTCCTCTGTCTGCTCGTCGTCGAGGCACTTCCGATGAAGCGCGCTCTGTGCATTTGGCTTCCGCATTGGCCCCTGCAAAGACTGGCCGCCGCGCGCGCCGAGCTTAGAGCGCGCTGCGTGCTGCTGTATCAATGGCACGCGTCTCGCGGCGCGCGCGTCGTGACGTATTGTCCGCACCTGGCCAGCGCGGCTGCTCTGCCGTGGCAGGCTCCTTCCCGGCAGGCCGGCATCCGCCGCGACATGCCGCTGGCCGAAGCGACGGCCCTGGCCGACTATGCGCGGCGCGATCCGCCTCACCTGGAACTGCACGACCCCCTGACCGATCGCCAGGCACTGGAAACGCTGGCCGAGTCTTGCCAGCGGTTCAGCCCCAGCGTGGGCGTCGAACAGTGCGAGCATCCGGAAAGCCTGCTGCTGGACGCCAGCGGCCTGGGCCCGTTGTTCGGCGGCGAGTTGCAACTGGCCCGGCGCGTAGTCCGCGAACTGGAGCACCGCAATCTGGTGGCCCGGGCCGCGCTTGCCGACACGTTCGCGGCGGCTTGGGCCGTGGCCCACTTTGCGGATCTGCAAATCGCCGACACGTCTGGCGCCGCGACCACGCCAAACGGCTCGGACGGCGACGCCGACACGCCGGCCGTGTTGGCGGCCATTCGCACGCCGTGCATCGTTCGGCCGGGCGAAACGTGGCCGGCGCTGGCGCGGTTGAACGTGGCTGCGCTGCGCCTGCCCGACGAGCTGTGCGCGCTGTTGGCCGATTTGGGGCTGCGGCGTGTCGAGCAATTGGCGGCGCTGGACCGCTCGACGCTATTGGCCCGGTTTGGCTCGTTGCCGCTGGAGCGACTGGACCAGGCCCTGGGCAAAGCCCCCGAGGCGATCATTGCCCAGGCCGCGCCGCCGGAGTGCGAGTTCGAGTGGCTGTTCGAGTATCCCACCGGCCGGCAGGAAGCCATCCAGTTCGCGCTCGAGCAGTTGATCGCCCAGGCCTGTCAAGCGCTGGCCCAGCAGCGGCGCGGCGTGTTGCGATTGCGATGCCGCTTCGAATCCGAACAGCGAACACGGTGGCAGTTTGTCGTGGGCCTGTTTCGGCCCAGCGCCGATGCGCGGCACGTTGGCGAGCTGACCCGTTTGAAACTCGAGTCGATGCGCTTTGCCGACCCGGTCGCCGTGGTGCGTCTGACGGTGCTGGCGGTCGATCGCTTGGAATATCGCCAGCGGGAGATCTTCGTCGACGAAGAGCATCGCCGCGAGGCGCCGCGCGAACTTGCCGTGTTGGTCGATCGATTGAGTAATCGGCTGGGAGCCCAGGCCGTGGTGCGCCCCTGGCTGCTGGCCGGAGCCCAGCCAGAATTCGCCTGCCAGTATCAGCCGGTGGCGCGGCTGGCGGCTTTGCCGAGTCGAGCCAACAGGTCCGCACCGGCCCGAAAGCCGCGGCGCGGCAGCCGTGGCGAGAACGCTTCTGCTTCCGGTTCGCAGGTTCCCGGCGATCGTCCCTTGCACGTGCGCAGCCATCCGCTGCGGCTGCCGGTGATGTCGATTGCCCCGGAGGGTCCGCCGCTGCGCTTTCGCCTGGCAGGCCGCGATCATCGCATCATGAACGTGTGGGGGCCGGAGCGGATCGAAACCGGCTGGTGGCGTGGACGGTGTACACGACGCGATTACTACCAGGTCGAGACTGGCACCGGCGCACGGTTTTGGCTGTTTCGTGAACTCAACAGCGGCGGATGGTTTTTGCACGGAGAGTTTGTCTGACATTGCCGGCGGTCACGGCGCGGCACCGGCGTGTTTGCCGTGCTGCGGCTGCCCGACGCGCCGCGATCGTGCGGCGCGCGGTACTGGTATGGCAAGTCGTCCCTTTGCCGCGACTTCGCGGCTTGAACTTCGATTGCGTTGGTTTCCATGCCCGAACAACCCGACTCCGACAAGCGACCCTTGCCGGCCGCCGCTTCGCGGGGAACGATCGCCCTGCCCCGTTATGCCGAGTTGCAGGCGAAGACGAATTTTTCGTTCTTGGAAGGTGCGTCGCACCCCGACGAGCTGGTGGCGCGGGCCGCCGAGCTGGGGATGAGCGCGCTGGCCGTCACCGATCGCAACACGCTGGCCGGCGTCGTGCGGGCTCACGTGGCCGCGAAAACACTGCAATTCAAGCTCATCATCGGCGCGCAGATCGATCTGCTCGACGCGCCGCCGGTGGTGCTGTGGACCACCGATCGTGCCGCCTACGGACGGCTGGCGCGACTGATCACGCACGGACGCCGCCAAGCGCCCAAAGGGGAGTTTCATCTCTCGTTCGAGGAGCTGGCAACGTATGCGCCGGGTCTGCTCTGCGGTGTGTTGCCGCGCCGGCCCGCGTCGTTCGACGAAGTGGCGCACGGCCCGACGTCGCCGGCCGCGGACCGCAACGGCGATTCGACAGCTAACACAAAGCCGTGCCTGGCCAGCTGCTCTTGCCCGCCGGACGACTGGCTTGTCGAGGCACTGCACCGCTGTCGCGACGTCTTCGGGGACCGCACCTACCTGGTGGCCGCGCTGGCCAAAGGGCCCGACGACGAGCAAGCGCTGGCCCGGCTCATCACGATGTCCAAGCGCTCGAGGGTACCGCTGGTCGCCGCGGGCGACGTCCATTACCACGCCCGATCCCGCCTGCCGCTGCAAGACGTGCTGACGGCGATTCGCCTGGGCACGACGGTCGCGGAGGCGGGTGACGCACTGTTTCCCAACGCCGAGCGCTATCTGAAATCGCCCCAGACCATGCGCGAGTGCTTTGCCGCCGCGCCGGATGCCCTGGCTCGCACCACGGAAGTCGCCGACCGCTGCACGTTTTCGCTGGACGAATTGCGCTACGAATACCCCGAGGAACTTGCCCCGCCGGGTGAGACGCCCTTGCAGTACCTGACCCGGCTCGCCTGGTCCGGCGCGCGCAAGCGCTATCCGCGCGGCGTTCCACAGAAAGTTCGCGGGCTGCTCGAGCATGAACTGGCGCTGATCGCCGATTTGCGCTACGAAGCCTACTTTCTCACCGTGTTCGACATGGTCCGCTTCGCGCGGCGACGAAAGATCCTCTGTCAGGGTCGCGGGTCGGCCGCCAACTCGGCGGTCTGCTATTGCCTGGGCGTGACGGCCGTCGACCCGGCCCGTTTGGACCTCTTGTTCGAGCGGTTCATCAGCCGCGAGCGCAACGAAGCACCCGACATCGACATCGACTTCGAGCATGAACGGCGCGAGGAGGTCTTGCAGTATCTCTACGACAAGTATGGCCGTGAGCGGGCCGGCATGACCGCCGAGGTGATCACGTATCGTCCGCGCTCCGCGGTGCGCGACGTGGGCAAGGCCCTTGGGTTGTCGCTCGACCGCGTTGACGCATTGGCAAAAAGTCTCGAGGGCTATCGCCATTTCGACGAGCACTTGGAACAACGGGCCCGCGACGCCGGGATCTCGCTCGATTCGTCGCTAGGGCGTCGCCTGATCGAGATGGTCGGGCAATTGGTCGGCTTTCCGCGGCACCTGGGGCAACACGTCGGCGGCATGGTGATGACCCGGGGGCCGCTGTGCGAGCTGGTGCCGATCGAAAACGCCGCGATGGACGATCGCACCGTGATCCAATGGAACAAAGACGACTTGGACGAGCTGGGCATTTTGAAAGTCGATTGCCTGTCGTTGGGCATGCTGACGGCCATTCGCAAGTGCTTTGACCTGATCCGTCAGCACACCGGCCGCGCGCTCTCGCTGGCCACCGTCCCGCAAGAGGATCCGGCCGTTTATCGCATGATCGGCCGCGCCGACACGATGGGCGTATTTCAGATCGAGAGCCGGGCCCAAATGAGCATGTTACCCCGCTTGCGGCCGCGCACGTTTTACGACCTGGTGATCGAAGTCGCCATTGTCCGGCCCGGTCCGATCCAGGGAAACATGGTCCATCCCTATTTGCGCCGTCGCGCGGGCTTGGAACCGGTTACTTTTCCCAACGAAGAAATTCGGCAGGTGCTGCACAAAACGCTCGGCGTGCCCCTGTTTCAGGAACAGGCCATGCGGCTGGCCGTGGTGGCCGCGGGCTTTACGCCTGGCGAAGCGGACCAACTCCGCCGCGCCATGGGCGCCTGGCGGCGGACCGGCGTCATCGAACAGTTTCGCACCAAGCTGCTCGACGGAATGCGGGCCAACGGATTGTCCGAGACGTTCGCCGAGAACGTATTCCGGCAGATTCGCGGATTCGGCGAGTATGGCTTTCCCGAGTCGCACGCCGCCAGCTTCGCGCTGTTGGTCTATGTCTCGTCCTGGCTGAAGTGCTACTACCCGGCGGCGTTCACCGCGGCTGTGATCAACAGCCAACCGATGGGCTTTTACGCGCCGGCGCAGTTGGTGCGCTGCGCTCGCGAGCACGACGTCGAAGTGCGGCCGATCGACGTCAACCGCAGCGTGTGGGACTGCACGCTCGAGGAGGAATCCCTGCGACTCGGCTTCCGCTTGATCAGCGGGCTGTCCGAAGTTCACGCTCGCACGATCGAACAGGCGCGCGAACGGGGCCCGTTCTTGGGATGGGACGATTTTTCCCGGCGAACGCGGCTGAGCCGGGCCGTGATGTCGCGGCTGGCCGAGGCCGACGTGTTTGGATCGCTTGCGCTCGATCGCCGCAAGGCGTTGTGGCAGGCGCTGGCCGAGGAAAAGGCGCCCCGCGCGCTGCCGCTGTTCGAAACGGTGGCCGCCGAAGACGAAGCCCCCGCCCCATTGCCCGGATTGGAAGCTGCCGAAGAAGTCGTGGCCGACTACCGCGCTGCCGGCCTATCGCTGAAAGCCCATCCGATGCAGTTCCATCGCGAGCGACTCTCCGCGTGGAACATTCTGCCGGCTGAGCAACTGGCCACGCACCCGGCCAACCGGTACGTGCGGGTGGCGGGAATCGTGTTGGTTCGCCAGCGACCCAGCACGGCCAAAGGAATCACCTTCGTCACGTTGGAAGACGAGACGGGAGTGGCCAATCTGATCGTGCGGCAAGACGTTTGGCAGCGATTCTACCGCGTGGCCCGCACGGCCGCCGCGCTGATCGCGCACGGCCGGCTGCAACGTCAAGGCCGCGTAATCCACGTATTGGTCAGCAAGCTGGAGGACCTGAGCGAACAACTGGGCGGACTCGGATCGCAGTCGCGCGACTTTCATTAAGACAGCCGGGCGACGATTGCTGGATCGGTCCGCCGAGTGCATGCACCATGAACCGCGCGGCGGCATGTAGCTAGACGCCCGCTCCGGCCGCCTCTTGCGCGGCGATGCGTCGCGCGGTCAGCAGCGAAGCCAACACCAGAAGGCCTGCGATACTGCCGTAAATCACGACCGTGGAGGAAAGCACAAGCCCCTCGGGGTAGCCCTGGTCCAACGCGACGCCGAAACCGGTCGTTCCTAGTCCAGCGCCAAGCCAGCCAATCATGTTGGTCGTGCCGACCGCGGTGCTGCGTTTCTCGGCCGGCACCACGTCGTACAACGACGCCCAGATATTCGAGTCGTAGATCCCCTTGGCGAACCCGAAACCCGTCATCGCAATCAGCACGTTCGTCAATTCGGTCGTATAGCCGCACCAATAGATAAACGGACAGCTAATGATAACCCCCAGCGCCTGCACCAGGGCCCGACCGCCGCGGGTGACCTTGCGTACTTGATCGGCCAGCACGCCGCCGACGATCGAACCGAACATGCTGGCCACCTGCATGTAGACCGTGGCCGAAAACGCGGCCTCCGCCAAATTCAATCCGTAAAGATCGTGCAAATATTTGGGCATCCACGTAATGAAGATGAACGCCACGATGTTGGCCCCGCAAAACGCCGCAATCAGAAACAACGCCGGCGGATTGCGTAACAGCGTGCCGAAGAATGCAAACACTTCGAGGATCGTGGTGCCGATGAACGACGCCCAATCGTTGCTCGCATCGCCAGGCGCCGGCCCGGCCGGCACAACTTCGGGCAGATCGGGCGCAAGCTCTCCACGGTCTCTGCGCTCCGCCTCGTTCCGCTGAGGCTCGCGGATGAATACCGTCAGCACGATTCCCAGGACCACCCCGGCCGCACCAAGAATCACGAAGGGATATCGCCAGCCATAGTGCACGGCCATCCACCCGGCAAACCACGACCCGCCGATCGTGCCGGCATAGACGCTTGTCTGGTGCAGTCCCATCGCGCGCGAGCGCGTCCGCTTCCCGTGATAATCACTGATCAGCGACATCGACGACGGAAAATAGAACGTCTCGCCCAGTCCCTCGGCGCCGCGCACGAACACGAACTGCCAGAGTTTGCTGCACGCCGCGGTAAAGCCGGTGACGATGCTCCAGACGAACAGGCCGCCGATGATCAGCATCTTGCGCGAGAGGCGGTCGCCCGTGCCGCCGGCAAACGGTGCGGACAGTGCATAGACGTACATAAATGCCGAGCCAATCAGCCCGAGTTGCGTATTGGTAAAGCCGAACTCCTTCTGCAGCGGATCCAAGATCGCCGCGATCGCCTGGCGGTCGGCGTAGTTAAAGAAGCAGATGAACCACAGCATCCCCACGATCGCCCAGGAGTACCATCGGCTCGGCTGGCCCGAAGCGTTCGAACCGTGGGGCGGTCGCAAAGGAGAGTCGGCGTGCTGCATGCGGGGCTGTGCGTGTTACGAACGATTCAAGAGGCGTGAAGCGGCAAGGTTAATGGTAATTCGCGGCGCTGGCAAGAGTCGGCGCACGATTCGGCGCTACCTTCGCGTCGGCGGTTCGCACAAATGCCGCATCGCCGTGCCGCAGTGCTCTTGCGATGTGCGCCGGAAAGTTCACGCCGCTGGTGCGTGGAACGAGCCGCTCGTGCCGGATATCATCTACGGTCACCGGCGCGCATCGACGCGCCCCGTTCGTCGAATCGTCGAGATGCTCAAAGCATGGACGTCGCCCAAGACCACGATACGCTACCCCCGTCGATGGACCCGCGCACCGACGCGGGCGTCGTCGCGCCGCCGTCCACGTTGATCGGCATCGTGCGTCGGCTGGGTCCAGGGCTGATTATCGCCGGCAGCATCGTCGGCTCGGGCGAGCTGATCGCCACGACCAAAACCGGCGCGCAAGCCGGCATCATGCTGTTGTGGCTGATCGTAATCGGCTGCGTGATCAAGGTATTCGTGCAAGTCGAGCTGGGACGCTACACGATTACACACGGCGAGACGACGCTCGCCGCGCTCGACCAGGTGCCCGGCCCTCGCTATCGTGTCAATTGGATCGTGTGGTTCTGGCTGGCGATGATGGTGATCGGCGTCGGGCAACTAGGCGGCATTGTCGGCGGCGTGGGCCAAGCGGCCGCGATCGCGATTCCAATTCGCGGCGACTACCTGCAAGCTGTCGAAATCCCGTCGCAAAAAGAAATCGAGCGCTACATCGGCTGGCGCGACGACATCGAAAGCGGCGAGGCCGGCCGCTTTGCAACGCTTAGCGCCGGACGTCAAGCCACGATCCTGCGCGGCCAGGAACTGTTTGCCGAACGGCTCGACAGCCTGTTCGACGAACATGGCGATCTGGAAGCCCAAGTGCGCAGCGGCGAGCCGCTACGCGACCCGGTCACCTGGGACGACAAGATTTGGGCGACCGTCGTGACGCTGCTGACCGCTTCGCTGTTGTATCGGGGCCGGTACCGGCTCGTGCAAAACATCTCGATGGTGCTGGTCGTTTCGTTCACGTTCATCACGATCGGCAACGTCGTTTCGTTGCAAACCACCGAGCAGTGGCGGATCACGGGCAAGGCGTTTCTTGACGGCCTGTCGTTCGGATTGCCCGATGCGAGCGAAGGCATCAATCCGGTGGCCACGGCGCTGGCCGCCTTCGGCATCATCGGCGTTGGGGCATCGGAATTGTGCGCCTATCCTTACTGGTGCCTAGAGAAAGGCTATGCCCGTTTCACGGGTCGCCGCACCGACGACGCCGACTGGGCAATTCGGGCCCGCGGCTGGCTGCGCGTGATGCACTACGATGCCTTCGCCTCGATGGTGATTTACACCACCGCCACGTTAGCGTTCTTCCTGATGGGCGTCGCCGTGCTCTACAACGAAGGACTCGACCCGGATGGCATGCGAATGGTCAGCACGCTGGCTCGGGCGTACGTGCCGGTATTTGGTGATTATGCACGGTGGCTGTTCTTGATTGGGGCCGTGGCCGTGTTGTACTCGACGTTTCTGGTCGCGACCGCCGGCAACGCACGGATGTGGACCGATTGCTGCAAGCTGTTCGGGCTGATCGATCGCCACAGCGAAGCGTCGCACACGCGAACGGTCGTGGCGTTTTCCGTCGGAATGCCGTTCGTCTGCCTGACGCTGTTCACGCTGGGCATCAACCCGGTCCGCGCGATCCTCTTGTCCGGCGCGATGCAGTCGCTGCTGCTGCCGATGCTGGGTGCCGGTGCCTTGTACTTTCGTTACACGCGCACCGATCCGCGGTTGAAGCCGTCACTTTTGTGGGACGTCGCGCTCGTCGTCTCGTTCCTGGGATTGCTCGTGGCCGGCATTTGGGGCGGATGGCCGGATTTCATCGGCCCAGTGGTTCAGACCGTGCGCGCTGCCGTCACAGCGCTATTGCCGTAGGGCTGCAAAGCCGCTGCCGCCCTCTCGCCGTGCATGTCCGACCGGAGTGTTCACGCGACCGACGCGCGCACGCTACTGCCGCAGATCATAGCAGTACAGCGCGTCTTGCTCGCGCAGATAGAGCTTGCCGCCGACAATCACCGGGTGCGACCAACTGGGCTGCTCGACGCTGGGAATCTCGAACGTGCCTTTTTCGTCGTAGCCGTCGGGCGTTGCCCCGACCAGCGCCATCGTTCCGTCTTGATAACGGAAGTACAGATTCCCGTCGGCGAAGGCCAAGGCAGCCGAGCCGGAACCCGGCCCGCGGTTCTCGCGCCAAACTTGCTTGCCGGTTTTCCATTCCAGACAGGTCGGCGCGCCGGAATTGTGCCCGTGGCCGGCGTACAGGTAGTCGCCCAACACGATCATGCCGCCGTGATGGTTCTGAAACTTCCTACCGTTGAGGAAGTACACTTCGTCCGCCTGCACGTTGCTGCCGACGCGGCTCAGCTTCAACAGCGCCGCGCCGGTCCCGTAACCGGACGAACAAAACACATAGTCACCCAAGACGACAGGCGTCGGGATGCTGGCCGTGCGATTGGCGACTCGATTGTAGCCCCAGAGGAACTTTCCGGTCTTGGCGTCCACGCCAACAACTCCGCGACCCATGAGCTGGACGTATTGCCGCACGCCGCCGCCGTTGCCGATCACGATCGACGAGTAAGCGGCGCCGTCCATGCCCTGATCGCCGAGCGTCGGAATAGCGCTGCGCCACAGCTCGCGTCCGGTTTTTTTGTCCATGGCCACGATCGCTGAATCCGGACCGCCGGGCGTGCAAACCAGCTTGTTCCCGTCGACCAACGGGGATTCGCTGAATCCCCAATTGGGCACCGGCCCGCGGTATTCATCGCGCAGTTGCCGGCGCCAGACTATCTTGCCCTGATTGGCCGTCAGACAAACCAGGTCGCCGTGCGGTCCAAGCACGTAGACCAGATTGCCGTCGACCGTCGGCGTACAACGCGGTCCGCTGTATCCGCCGGGCGCCCAAGGGTCGCCAATTCGTGTCGTCCACAGTTGCTTTCCATCGCCACGTCGCAATGCGAACACGTACTGCCCGTCGTCTCGGTCACCCGCCGTATAGATGCGATCGCCAACCACGGCAACGCTCGAAAATCCGTTGCCCAGGCCGTCGGTTTTCCAGGCCAGCGGCGGGCCGTTGCCCGGCCACGCGTCGATCAGATCCGAATCGTCCGAGATGCCGTCACGCGCCGCGCCGCGCCACTCGGGCCAATCCGCCTCGCGCGCCGAGTTGTCCGCCGGTCGCCGATCGGCTGCTAACGCGCCCCACGTGATTGCCAACAAACCGAGCGCGATTGCCGTGGTGCGATGAGTCATGCGTCTGGTTCCTGGAGGGCCCGCGGCGTGCGCGGGTCGAATTAAGGCGGGAGTGCCTCGCGGATAGACCGTCTGAGGCACTGGCAAAGCGACTCGCCGTCGCTTCGACGAAAGTCTATCCCGCCGACGTTGCTGTGGCAAGGATTGGGGGCATGGTGCGCTGTCGTGACCGCGGGCGAGTCCCCATCATCTGGATCGACACGCGATGAATCGCTCGCTGCCAAGGCACAAAGCAATGTGACAGGCTGTCGCCACGCCTGAGCAACTAGCCAGCTTCGCCTTCGGTCTCGTGAACCTCGAGCGTGCCGGCCGTCAGCGAAGGCATCGCCTGCATGTCGAGCTTTCCTTCGCTCGACAGTTGCAGCAATGGATTGATTGGGTTGCTCGTCGCCGTTTTTCCCTCGATCGACGTCGGCGTGCGCCAGCCGATCAGGACGACGTCGCCCTCGGCCTTGTGAACCCAAAGTTCGAAGATGCCGGGCATGGCGACTGGTTCGTCTTTGCTATTGCTGGTGTAAAACGGCTGCTCGCCGGTGACCCGGATTTTCTGCCAGGGCACGGCCTTTTCTTCCGGCGTTTTCGCGTCGACGTTTTCCCAGGTGTCCGGCGTCTCGGGGAACACTTCCTTGAGCGCGGCTTGCATCTCCGCTTGCAGTTGCTCGGCATCGCCCTGCGGCACGACCGCCAAGTAACAATAGAACGGTAGCGATCCCGTCCCGTCACTTGCCGTGCCCTCGTACAACAGCTTCTGCCCCGGCAGTTGCAGAAACGGCGGTTGAAAACGATCCGGCTTGATGCGGCCCTTGTCGTCCGGGTGACCGCTGTCAGGTCGGAACGACTTGCGAAACACCAGCGGCAAGCGGACCGAATACGGCGTCTCGTCGATCGTGGTGGGCCCCCATAGATTCTTGAACGGCGCACCAGCACGAAGCTTCATGAGCCGCCGGTCGGTCAATGACTCGTACGCCGAGCCGCCGCAACCGCTCAGCACCGTGATGCTCATCGTGGCCAACAGCAGCGTCCAGACGACGAAAGGGAGGTGTGTTTTTGGCATGACAGGTCGAACCGCTAAGAAGTGAGAGGAATGTTCGCCTACCTTCGATTCTCGTTCGCGGCCGCCGAACATGTCAAGACGCTCCTGCGCGACGAGCCGGTCTGCCCGTTGCGGGCGGCCTGGCCGCTGCCCATAATCAGCAATTCACGCCCATGTTCGGCTGCGTACGACGAACGGCCAACCCCGACTCGAAGCGAATTGCCGATGCTTCATCCGACGCGACTTTGCTTGCCCGCCTCGTTTATGGGGCACGCGATGCTCACCGTTCTGTCCCTTGTGGCGCTGCTTCACGTCGCGTCGGCCGATGATGTTGTCCCCCACCATCAAGATCGACCGCCCGGCCCGCCGCTGTCGCCGACAGAAGCGATGGCGAAAATGACGGTGCCCGAGGGCTTTCGCGTCGAATTGGTCGCCGCGGAGCCCGACATTGTCAATCCCGTCGCCATGACGTTCGACGAGCAGGGGCGCGTCTGGATCACCGAAAGCCTCGAGTATCCGCGGATGGAGGCCGGACCCGGACGCGACCGGATCAAGGTCCTGGAAGACACCACTGGTGATGGCAAAGCGGACCGCGTCTCGATCTTTGCCGAAGGCTTTAATATTCCCTCGGGCATCGCGGTGGGCTACGGCGGCGTATGGCTGGCCAATGCGCCCGACATCCTGTTCCTGCAAGATACCGACGGAGACGGACACGCCGACAAGCGGGAAGTCGTCGTGACGGGCTTCGGGCGCGACGATACGCACGAACTGCCCAACTCGTTGACATGGGGCCCCGATGGCTGGCTCTACGGACTTAATGGCGTATTCAACGCCAGCACGATCGAACAGAACGGCAAGAAACACGAGTTCACGTGCGCACTGTTCCGTATTCATCCGCGCACGCGCGAGTTTCAATTGTTCGCCGAAGGCACGAGCAATCCGTGGGGCATCGCGTGGGATCCGGAAGGCAACGCGTTTATCAGCGCGTGCGTGATCGACCATCTGTGGCATCTGGCCGAGGGCGGTTACTACATTCGCCAGGGCGGACCGTATCCGCCGTTTGTCGATCCAATGCGTTCGATCGTTGACCACAAGCATCAAAAGGCGGCGTACTGCGGCATTCACTACTTCGACAGCGACGCCTATCCCGAGCCGTTTCGCGATCGGTTGTACATGGGCAACATCCACGGCAACTGCATCAACGTCGACGTCTTGTCGCGCAACGGTTCGACGTATGCCGGCGCCGGAGAGCCCGATTTCCTGACAGCCAACGACGCGTGGTTCATGCCGGTCGTGCAAAAGACCGGACCGGATGGATGCCTTTACGTCCTGGATTGGTACGACAGGTACCATTGTTACCAGGATGCCCGTCGCGACCCCGAAGGCATCGACCGATTGAAAGGACGGCTGTATCGCATCCGCTATAAAGACTCGCCCCGAGCCGGCCAATTCAATTTGGCGGAGGAGACCGACGCCGAGCTGCTCAAACGGCTCGAAAGCCCCAACGTCTACTACCGCGACGTCGCGCAGCGCGTCCTCGCCGAACGCAACGATCCGGAAACGCGTCCGAAGCTCGCGGGCCTGGCACTCGATGCGAACGCCCCGCGCAAGACCCGATTGCACGCGCTGTGGGCGTTGATCGGCGGCGGCCCATTGACGGTCGAGTTGCACCAGTCACTGCTTCGTTCGGACGACCCTGGATTTCGTGCCTGGGGTGTGCGTGCCGCAGGCAATGCCGGGACGGTTGATCCGACGGTCCGCAGCGTCATCCGCGGCATGACCGACGACCCGGCGCCAGAGGTCCGACTGCAAGTGGCCACCGCAGCCCGCAAGATCGAAGGGCTGGACCCGGTGCCGATGTTGCTCGACGTGCTATCCCACAGCGCCGGCGACGCGCTGATTCGGCACATCGTTTGGCAAAACCTGCACCCCGTGTTGGAGCAACACGGCGAGCGGTTTTTTCGATTGGCTTCGACAAGCGAGCAGCGCGAGTCGGCCGACTTTCAGTGGCTGTTCGACCATGCGATCGATCGTGTGTTGGCCGGCCGATCGGCCGAGCCGGTATTGGCGCTGGTCGAATACGCCGCGCAGCGCCCGCAAGACCAACGCGCCACGCTCGCGCGTTGCTTCGAGCGGCTGGCCGCCAAGGCACACGGTGGAACGCTGAGCGACGAGCAGTGCCAGCGGCTGCGCACGCGCCTGCAACCGATTGTCGACCGTCTGCTGCGCGACGAGGCCAAGGATGATGCACTGCGGGTCCACGTAGCCCTGCTAGCCGGAACTTGGCGAGACGCCACCGCCACTCCGTTGGTGCGAGCCATGTATCGCTCGGACGATGGGCCGGTCGAACGCCGCGCCGCAGCACTGCGCACCCTGATCGTCGCCGGCGATGGCTCCCTTCGGGCCGACATCCAGCCGCTGTTTGCGGGTGCCCAGCCGCAGCCGGTGCAACTGCGCAGGGCCGCGATTGAATCGCTCGGTCAGTCCGACGCCGACTGGGTCGCGGATCTGCTCCTAGCAAACTACGAAAAACTGGAGCCGGAATTGCGCCCCAAGGCGGTCGCCCTGCTGTGCGAGCGTCGTCGGTGGGCTGAACAGTTGCTCGACGCCATCGGCAACGAAAGGGTTCCGACATCGGCACTCAATACGAATCAGGTGCGCCAGCTCTTGGTCGGGGCCGATTCCGATTTGACCGAGAAAGTTACAGCAATCTGGGGATCGCTTCGTGAACAGCGCGATCCGGCCCGCGAACAAGTCATCTCGCAAATGCGCTCGTTCTTGCGGAACACGCCGGGCGATCCGGTCGCCGGCCAAGCGGTGTACAAGCGCGTTTGCGGTCAGTGCCACAAATTGCACGGAGCCGGCGAAGAGGTCGGTCCCGACATCACGCTCAACGGGCGCAACTCGTTCGAGCAATTGCTGTCCAACGTGTTCGATCCGAGTCTGGTAATCGGAGCCTCGTATCAAGCCCGGACTGTCGTTACCGGCGATGGTCGCGTATTGACCGGATTGGTCGCCGAAGACAGCCCTGAGCGCGTCGTGCTAAAGGTTCAGGGCGGCAAGCAGGAAGTCGTGGCTCGCGATGACATTGAATTGATGAAGACGAGCGAATTGTCGCTCATGCCGGAAGACCTTGAGAAGCAGCTCAAGCCGCAAGAGATGGCCGATCTGTTCGCGCTGCTAACGCTGGACAAGCCACCGTCGGACCCGACGGCCCGACGGCTTCCCGGTTCGCAGCCGGTCGTACCGCGCGAGACGCGCGATCGTGCGGCTGCCACCGAGCTGGCGCAGTACGTTGCCGCCGGCTTCGCGGTCCAGCAGCCGGTCCGCCCGCGCGTTGCGCTAGTGGGCAAGCACGGCGGGCGCGAGGGCGTCTTGCGCACCGATCCGAATTGCATCCTGACACGAACCATTGACGTGCCTGCCGGTCAGCGGGCGCGACTGGTGGTCGATGTTTCGCACGCGCCGGAGGGAGCCTGGCAACTGGGTGTTCAGGTCGACGGCAAGCGTCTGGCCACGGAGCAGATCGGCGATGAAGAAGCCGACGTGACCTGGGAAACATTGTCGTTCGACTTGACCGATCCGGCGGGCCAGAACCCTGTCGAGGGCGAAACGACCGTCGAATTGATGCATATGCCGCGCACAGGAAAACGCCAGTCGGCCTATTGGGGCCGCGTCGAGATCATCACCGAGTAAGGCATAGCACTAGCCCGTCGTTGGTAGTGCACCATCAGCGAGTCCCATGAACCCGACAACGCGACGAACCGAACCATTCGGCCCGAGGGCCCGCATGGCCGCTGACCGACGTGCCAAACGGAGCGAGGCAACCAGCGACCGCACCATGAGATAGTCCAAGCCGGCACGTTCGGCCGACCGCGCGGGGCAGGCGCATATCGCACGCCACTTGTTCCGCGGCGTCGGTGGCTACGATGACGGGTTGGCAACTTCCCGGAGAGTTCCGATGGCTGAGTACCAATTCCCGACGGTGACCCAACCGAAAAAAGTGAAGAAGTCGCAAGTGCTGCTGGTGGCGAGCGGCGACTTGCGCCTGTCGGCCAATCAAAACTGTTGGCCCGCGCAGTATGAAATGGAGCAGGCTCTGACGCGCGCCGTGGCAGACGCGGGCTACGAGCTGGTGCGCGCCCATCGGTACAAGTCGAATGAGCAACATGGATTCATCGGCTCGCAGAAAGAGGGGTTGGAAGTCTTCGCCCAGATTGACCCCAAGGCCAAACTCATCGTTGCCGAAGCCGTCTGGCAATACTCGCATCACGTTCTGCCCGGACTGCTGTCCCACCAAGGCCCGATCCTTACGGTGGCGAACTGGTCGGGCACCTGGCCCGGTTTGGTCGGCATGCTCAACCTGAACGGCTCGCTGACGAAGGCCGGGCGAAAATACTCGACGCTGTGGAGCCAAGACTTCACCGATCGGTTCTTTGTGCGCAACCTGGAGCGCTGGCTCGCCAAGGGAGCGATCAAGCACAAGACGAACCACGTCAAACGGCTTCGCTCCGTCAAAATACCGGGCAAGCAGCGACGCCTGGGCATCGCCCTGGCCGAACAGCTCCGTCGCGAGAAAGCGATCCTGGGCGTTTTCGATGAAGGTTGCATGGGCATGTTCAATGCGATCATTCCCGATCACCTGCTGAACCCGACCGGAGTCTTCAAGGAGCGCCTCAGTCAATCGACCTTGTATCACGAAACGATGCAAACCACCGACGACGAAGCCCGTGCCGTTCGACAGTGGATGGAGGCACATGGCATGCGGTTCGTAACGGGGCCCAACCACGAAAGCGACCTGACGGATGAGCAGATTCGCAACCAGTGCAAGATGTACGTCGCGGCGGTCAGGCTGGCCGACGACTTTGGCTGTCATGCCATCGGAATTCAGTACCAACAAGGGCTCAAAGACCTTCTACCGGCCAGCGACCTGGTCGAAGGCACGCTAAACAACGCCGAGCGACCGCCGGTCACGAGCCGTGATGGGCAGCGCGTACTCTACGACGGTGAGCCGGTCGTTCACTTCAACGAAGTTGACGAATGCGCGGGGCTCGACGGGCTGATGACCTATCGAGTGCATCGCGCCATGGGGCAGCCCGTGGAAAACACGCTACACGACGTGCGGTGGGGTGATTGGGATCCTACCGGCACCGTGGGCGACTACGTTTGGGTTCTGCTGATCAGCGGGTCGGCGCCGCCGGCACACTTCGTCGACGGATGGCGCGGCGCCAGCAGTGAACGCCAGCCGGCCATGTACTTTCCCTCGGGCGGCGGCACGCTCAAAGGTGTTTCCAAACCGGGCGAGATCGTTTGGTCGCGCGTCTACGTGCAGAACGATCGACTATGCATGGACCTGGGCCGGGCTGCCGCTGTCGGCTTGCCGCCGGAAGAAACACAGCGCCGCTGGGAGGCGACAACCCCGCAATGGCCCATCATGCACGCGGTCACCTACGGAATCACGCGCGATCAGTTCATGGCACGGCATAAGGCCAATCACATTCAGGTCGCCTACGCCACCGACGAGGCCGAGGCGGATCGTGCCATGCTGGCCAAAGCGGCGATGGCCGATGAGATGGGGCTCGACGTGTTCGTCTGCGGCACGCGAAAGAACGGCAAGCCGTGGTAGACGCGTGCGCCTAGCGGAACGTGCTCTGGTGGCCCGGTGGCAGTCGCCGGCTCGAAATTCGCTGCTCGGGTGGGGCCATTGGGTTCTGTGCCGGATCGCCCTGCGCCGCAGGAAGACCGCCCGCTATGGCTGTGGGTGGCGCGACACCCGAATGGCCAATCGACCCCGGCGCGTAAGGCGCTTGTGGATTGCGCTGGGCAAGCGCGGCCGCCGGTGGGCCGTAGGCCGGATGCATTGGTGCCGGTCCGACATGTTGCGGCATTGGGGACAGTTGGGCCACCCATTGCCGTGCCTCGGAGAATGTTGGATCGAGTTCGGCTGCCCGGCGGAAATGATACAGCGCCGCGTCGCGCTTCTGCTTCTGCACCAGAAGGTAGGCCAGGTTGTAGTGCCCGACCGGCTGACCGTGGGCCGCTTGCAACTGCGCGAGCGCTTGGGCATCGAGTCCCTGATCGACCAACACGGCTGCCAGATTCGCCCGATAGAGCTTTTCGTTTGGTTCCAGTTCGACGGCCTTGCTCAACGCCCGGGCCGCATCAGGCAGCCTTGCGTGGCGGTGATAGCAAAGGCCCATGTCGTTGTAGACCTGGGCGTTCTTCGAGTGTTTCTTCAGTGCGCGCTTGTAGTAGCGCTCGGCTGCCTGGAAGTTTCTTTGGCGGTCTTCCAGGTGAGCATAGGCTAGAAGTGCGCCCAGATGATTGCGGTCAAGCGATAGCGCCTTGCGTAGCTGTGCTTCGGCCTGCTCGACGTTGCCCAACCGTTCTTGCAACTCGGCCATGGCCACATAGACGCCCGGGCCGGGCTTCTTGTCCGGATGCAATACGTTGTCGACGGCGGGCTCCGGCTTGGGCGTGACCATCTCGGCCAGCTTCTGAGTGCTGTTCTTGAATCCCGAGGTCATCTTGCTTGACCAGGTCTCGGGTTCGGAGATGGTAGGTGCCTTGGTGGAAGTGACACATCCGGCGGCAAGAACCGGAATCAAGAACACAACAGCCGCGCACGGCCGAAACCATTCGCCCACCATTTGTGGCCACATCACGTTCACCCCGGTTCGATCCTTCGATTCCAAATGCGCTGCGGCCTGTCGGCCGTACGTTTGCGCGTGGCGATGCTTTTGGCGTGAAACGTGTTCCCCTATCTGTTCACACCGTCGCCGTTTGAGCCTTCTCCCTGGCTCACCACGAGTTGGACGTACCGCTACCTTCCGGATCACCGCCGCTGCTATCAATCTTCTTCAGCCGCGGGTCGGGCCGAGTGGCGTTGAATCTGCGGGCCACCGCGTCGATGTCGTCAGCCGGCCAGCCGTCGTTCGGCAAGTCGGACTCTTCGATGTCGGGCATAACACCGGGCGGTAGGATGTTCAGCGCCGCATGATGGACCAAGTTGATCCGGGAAGCCGTTTCCTCAGGTGTGTATCCGCGCTGCACGAAGATGGTTCGTCGTGATGGCGGCATTTGTGTCAGGATGTATCGAACCTTGGCTTCGCCGGCGACGTTCAACTGTGTGTCCGAGTCGTCGAAGTGATAGTCGGACATCAAGTTCTGGCGTCGCCACCCGTTGGCAACCATCTGGCTGAACGGCGCGATCGTGGCCTTGCGGTCCGCCCAGATGAACGGCTCGGGCCAGTATTTGTTCCGCTTATAGTCAATCTTGACTTTGTGCCAGAACTTGGTGAACCACTGCGCTTCGGCCGGAGCGGCCGACAACAGAATCACCCATCCGAATAGAATCAGGGTCGCCCAACGAAACATCTCTCCCTCCCGTGGAACTCGTTGGCAAGCGCGCGGGCAGACCGCAGCGGGGCGGTGCCTCATATGGCTTTATCGACCCACCGGGGACCAGAACTGTGGCCCTAAGCAAAGAATCGGAGCCGGATTTGCCACCCCCCCCCGCTACTTGCCCCCGTTCATCATCGGGAACATCTCGTTGACGATCGTGATAGCAGCCGGACCGACCAACACCACGAAAATCGCGGGAAAGATGAACAACACCAGTGGAAAAATCAGCTTTACGGCCGTCTTGGCCGCTTTTTCCTCTGCTAGCTGACGGCGCCGGGTGCGCATCGAGTCGCTCTGGACGCGCAGCGCCTGGGCAATGCTCGAACCAAACTTGTCCGCCTGAATCAGGATCGCGGCCAGACTGCGCAAGTCGTCCACTCCGGTGCGGGCCCCCAGATCCTGCAGAACCTCGTTGCGGGCCCGGCCCATCTGCAAGTGCAGATTACAGAGGCTGAATTCGTCCGACAAGATGCGACAGGACTTGCGCATCTCCTCGCTCACCTTGCGCATTGCCTGATCCAGACCCAGTCCGGCCTCCACGCAAACCACGAGCAGGTCGAGTACGTCCGGCAGGCCGAGGAAGATCGCGTCGCGGCGCTTCTTGCCGACAAACCACACGATCATGTCGGGCAGATAGAACATGAACCCGCTTAAGCCCACGCTATAGATGAGCGCGCGTTGGGTAACGTGCCCTGTCACCAGCGTCATGCCGCCGCTGAGAGTCAGGCCGATGATCAGTCCGATGAACTTCATCGCAAGAAAGATGCTGGGGCTGCTCTCACCGCGAAATCCCGCGATGCTCAACCGACTTTTCAGCTTGCCGACTTCGACGTCCGTTTTTGGTTGCAGCGGCTTGCTCATCGGAGCCGCCTTCTCCAAAACCTTCGAGACCGCGCTGCTGCGCTTGGCCGTCTTGTTTTCCTCTCGCTCGCGACGCAGTTGAGGGTTTCGCAACTCTTCCAGGCGTTCCTGCGCGCGAGAATTCCTCGCGCCGAGTGTCTCGAGCAGCAGCCATGCGCCGACGGCAAACAGCCCGAAGATCGCGAACGGGACCAGCTTCGATATGGAGATCGCTGCGAAGACAAGCATGGCTCTACACCTTGATGCTAATGATCTTTTTGATCACGACGGCACCGATAAACTGTAAGATGATGGCACCGGCGAGCATTTTCCGCCCCATCGGGTCTGTAAATAGGGGCATCACATAGTCGGGATTGAGTCGATACACTGCCAAGAACAATACCGGTGGCAACGCCAACAAAACGATGCCGGAGAGCCGTCCTTCGCCGGTCAGTGCTTGTACCTGGCCCCAGATTTTGAAGCGTTCACGGATCAGGTAGCCGATCTTGTCCAGAATCTCGGCCAGGTCACCACCGGTTTGCCGTTGCAGCACCACGGCAGTCGCAAAGAACCGCAAGTCGAGGTTCGGGATTCGATCCGTCAAGTTCTCCAATGCCTCTTCCATCGGCACGCCAAGATTCGACTCTTCGAACACCCGGTGAAACTCCTTGGCGATCGGATCGCGCATCTCGCCGGCAATCAGGCTGAAGCCCGACGCGAGGCTGTGCCCGGCGCGAAGCGCCCGCGATACCAGCTCGAGAGCATCGGGCAGTTGCTTGGCAAATTGACGAAACCGGTGTCGCCGGCGAAACAACAGCCACCCCAATGGCAACACGGCCAAGCCCACGCCCATCGGCAGGACGATGCTCGGATGCATGCCGGAAAACACAGGGACGAACATGCCGACCAACGCCAGGACGGCCGAAATGCCGAAGAACTGGGCCGGCGACATGGTGACGTCGGCCTGCTCCATCAGCAGGTTGAGATTGCCCATCTGGGCCAGCCGCCCCCAAACGGCGGACTGCCCGTACCCATCCAATGGCCGCGCCAACACGCTCCCGCTAAACAGCGCGTCTTTCGCCTGTTTGCCGGACGAGCTGCCGGTGAGCATGGCCAAGCGGTCTTCGACGTCCGACTCTTTCGAGCCGCTCATCAGGAAGCCGACGCCGATAACCAACGCGGCGATTGCGATGAATGCCGCAACGGGAACAATAATTTCAACCATGAGACAACCGGGTAGAAGGAAAGAAGGCAAGTACGACGCGTAGTAAATTGCCGCGCGCGGCTTAGTCCTCCATCATGATTCGTTGACGAAACGCGCTGGAGGGTAGCCGCACGCCGGCCGCCTCGAGGCGATCCATGAAGTTCGGACGTACGCCGGTCGCTTCAAACTTTCCGAACGCCCGGCCATTCTCGTCCACCCCTTCCTTGGCGAAGTGGTAGATGTCTTGCATCACGATCGTGTCTTGCTCCATCCCTAGGATTTCAGTGATGTGAGTGATCTTACGCGGACCGCCCTGAAGCCGGTTGGCCTGCACGACCAGGTCGACCGCGCTGGCGATCTGCTGGCGGAGCGCCTTAAGCGGCAACTCGAATCCGGCCATCGTGATCATTGTTTCCATACGCGCCACGGCGTCGCGCGGCGAGTTGGCGTGAATCGTCGTTAGCGACCCTTCGTGACCGGTGTTCATGGCCTGGAGCATGTCGAGCGTTTCGGCACCGCGGCACTCACCGATGATGATTCGTTCCGGACGCATACGCAGGGCGTTCTTGACCAGGTCAGTGGCCGTGATGGCGCCCTTGCCTTCGATGTTCGGCGGCCGTGTTTCGAGACGGACGACGTGGTCCTGTTGAAGCTGCAACTCCGCCGCGTCTTCAATCGTGACGATACGATCCGCGTTCGAAATGAAGCTGGACAGCGTGTTCAACAGGGTTGTCTTACCGGAACCGGTACCGCCGGCGATCACGATGTTCAGCCGCGCCTTGATCGCGCCTTCCAGGAGCATGACCATTTCGGGCGTGAACGCCTTGTAGTTGAGCAGGTCTTCAAGCTTCAGCGGATTCGTTCCGAATCGACGAATCGAGACGCATGCCCCGTCCAACGCCAGCGGCGGAATGATCGCGTTCACACGCGAGCCGTCTTGCAGTCGGGCGTCGACCATCGGACAGACTTCGTCGACACGCCGACCGACCTTCGAAACGATGCGGTCGATGATCTGCATCAGGTGCCCGTTGTCGCGGAAGGCGACTGAGGTCTTCTCCATTTTTCCGCGACGTTCGACGTACACGTTCTTGGGCCCGTTGATCAGGATATCGCTGATCGACGTGTCCTTGAGCAACAGCTCGAGCGGTCCCAACCCGAACGTTTCGTCGAGCACTTCGTCAACGAGCCTTTCCCGTTCGTTGCGATTCAGCAGCGTGTCTTCGCTATCGCACAAGTGCTCGACGACGAGGCGAATCTCGCGTCGCAGAATGTCGCCTTCGAGCTCGCCGATCCGCGTCAGGTCGAGCTTGTCGACCAGCTTGCCGTGGATCCGCCGCTTGAGATTCTCGAACTCGACCGACTTGGATTCTTCCGTTGGCCTGAGCGTTGCTGTCTTCATGATTCGTCCTGGTGGCGTGCGTCCTTCGTGAACTGACTTTTCACAACACAAACCGTTCTTGGCGGCGACCCGTCATGCGTGGCCGACGAGCTATTTGTCCAACGTCGAGGGCCGACGGATCGCAACATGCCAACGGCTGCATCGCGTCCCAAGCGGGATTCTGTCCGAAGAAATATAGCTTGTTCCGCCGGGGCAACATGGGACGTCGTGCAGAGTTGCGACGGTCGTCGGCGAGCTGAATTGCCGCACGGCATGGAATGATGCCGGACGCACCGGTTGTATCGCCTGCGACGGTACGCGCCCGGACGGCAGCTAAGCGCGCAGCGATCTGTCACGCGGACTGTACGAGACTACCGGCAGGCGCTAGCGAGACGACAAAGCGCTTACTTGCCGAGCGCTTCTCGGACTCGCTGCGGCCAGAGATTCAGAAGTTTCGACACGCCAGAGAGTTTCGACTCGGCAGTGCCGTCTTGGGCATGGTGATCGCCGTCACCACACAGGGCGTCGGCCAGCGCGATCACCGACTGCGTAATTGCCGCTTTCGGTGCTTGCTCGACCAGCGGGACGCCGTTGTTGCGCACGTCGACCATCACGCGATAGTCATTGGGCAACTGCCAGAAAATATCGCGGCCGATCGTTTCCTGGGCCTTTTTGATGCCGATGTGGTTGTCCAGCCCGGCCCGGTTGACGACCACCTTGATCTTGTCGACGATCGTTTCCATCTGCCCGAACGACACCATTAGCCGCACGGCGTTTCGCAGGCACGGCAGATCCAACTGGGTTACCAGCAGAATGTCGTCGGCCATTTCGAGCGCGACCATGTCGGTCGGCGTATAGCTTTTCGAGATGTCGATGATCAAGTGGCTGAACGTTGCCTTGAGCAACCCGATCACGCGCCGCAAGTCGTCTGGCGTGACCAACGCCATGTCTTCCAGTTGCGCCGGCCGCGGTAGCAAGTACAGTCCCGAAGCGTGCTTCGTAAGTGACCGTTTCAGCAACGTGAAGTCGAGTCGCGTCACGTTTTGCGCCACGTCGACCAGCGTGTAGTCCGGAATGGTATCCAAGAACACATCAGCATCGCCCAAGCAGAGGTCGATATCGACCAACGCTACGGTATGCTGCGGGTCGGCGGCCAACACGCAACCGAGGTTCACGGCGAGGCTCGTTGAGCCCACGCCGCCGGTCGCGCCCGCTACGGCGATGACGCGTCCTTTGCGGCTCTTGGAGTCGCCCCCGCCGAACCTTTGGCTACTGATTCGCTCCAGCGCGGCGACCAGATCCTCAATCCGCACGGGTTGCGGCAAGAACTCCTTTACCCCCGCCCGCATGGCCCGCAGGATTAGGTTGCCGTCGGTGGATGAGCTGATAACTACGATGCTGCACTCCGGCGAATTCGCTCGCAACTGTTCGACCAGTTGGAGCGCTTTCTCCGGATTGTTGTTCAGTGAGACAATCCCAACGTCCGGATGGGTCTGCGAAACGACGTCGCAGAAGAATTCATAGCGAGAACACTCGGCCTCGAGCCAGACCATGTCTAGACTCAGCAACGTCGACTTCAGCGCCTCGCGCGACGCGTCGGTGGGATCGACAATGGCCAGTCGCAGCACGTTGCTCATGTCAGGTCACTCATTGACGTAAGGTCCGCCCAACCGGCTGAGAACGCTGGGTCTTGACGAACCCTGGGTTCAAACATCCAGGCGTGCCATTGGTGGCACTTAGTTTCTTACGTCATAACCACGGGGCCCGATGAATCCTGGGGCCTCGGATTGCGGTTTCTGTGCCGTCGACTGCGGCTGAACCTGCGAATTGTAGCGTTCGTAGGGACTGGGCTGCGCGGAGGCTGGTGCCGTCCGCCGAGAGCTGACCCGCGTCACTGGCGTGTGAGACGTGCGGCTTTCCACCGGATTGCCTGCTACGGATTGGGGGCGCTGCGGCTGCTGCATCGACGTGCTCGAATCGATCGGCGGCTGCGGCGTGGGCGGCATGATCGGGTCGCTCGGTATGACTTGTTCTCCGGGCATGACCTGCTCGCCCTCGAAGTACTGCTGGCCCTGCGGGGCGTACATCTGTCCCTGAGGTCCGCACACCGGTCCGTTCGGACCGACGGCGGCGGGGCCGTTGTTAGGCATCCGGATGGGAACTTCCATGTAACCCTTCCAGAAAAAGCCGCAATCATCCGGTGCCATGCTGGTCATGCCCGGTCCGCACGGAGCGACCTGTTGCGGATCCAGGCCCTCAACCAACTCTGGCCGCACCGTGACCAACAGTTCGACTTCGGTGATCTGGCTCTGCTTCCGCTGGAACACCGCGCCGATGATAGGAACATCCATCAGGTACGGGACGCCGCGATTGATCATGGTCTGGCGCTGTTGCAACAAGCCGGCGATGGCCAAAGTCTGTCCAAACTTCAGCTCGACGCCCGTATCGAACTCGCGAATTCGGAAACCGGGGACCGACGTGCCGGCCACCGTAATGCTCAGCGTGGGGTCGATTTCACTGACGCGCGGGCGAACTTCCAATCGCACGCCACCATTGCCCAACACGATTGGCACGAAGTCGACTTGCGTACCGAAGTCGCGGAAGTTGATCGAGATATTACCGAAACCAGTCGGCTGGGGATACGGAATCTGGCCGCCGACAAGGTAACTGGCCGGACGACCGCTCACCGTAACCAGGTTAGGCTCAGCGAGCACCTTGAGGAGGTCTTCTTGCTTCAAGGCTTCCAGAAACGAGACAAACCCTTGCGGGCTGCTCACGACGCCGAACTGCAAGGTTTCTGCACCGGAGCTGGTCATCGCGGCGCCGGCCCGAAAGACGCTTGTCGTAGGGTCCGCCTTGGTGATCAGACCCGCCGCGGTCGAACCGATGAAGTCTCCGCCGGACGAGAAGTTCATCCAGTCGATGCCGAGCGCCTTGAGATTCGTTCGCGCGACTTCCATGACCTTGACGTGCAACAGCACCTGCTGCGACCCGCCCACGGTCATGTTGTTGAGTACCTTCGGGAAGTAGTCCTCCGCGATCCGCACGATGCGGTTGACATCGTCGGATTTGTCGACGAATCCCGACATGATCAGCGTGGAGGCCGACGTCGGGTAGAGCTTGATGGCCGCGGTCGGGAATTGCGAACGGAGCAACAAGTGCAATTCGCGCACGTCGCCCGAGATGATCACGTCGACCGTGTGAATGTTGTCCTTGTCGTCCCAGAGGTTGACCGTTGTGATTCCCGCCTTCTTGGCGTGGATCTGGACCTCGTTGTGGGAGAGGACTGTAAAGTCGAGCAACTCAGGATTGGCGACCTGGGCCTTAGGGATGGTCCCTTCCATCGTCAGAATCCGGCTGGCGTTGACGGTCATTTCGACCTTCGTATTCGCCGCCTGGATCTTCTGGACGACAGGCTGGACGTTTCCATCCCGCTCCTGCTCCTGCGCAGAGCTCGGCACTGCGACCAGAGTCGACAAAACTAGACCGGCCACCAGGTGACGGAGAATCCGTCGTGCTCGCTCAACCATCCTTGCCATCCTTGTAAACGCGTCGCGTTGGGCGTCTTCGAGTCGTTCGGCGGTGCCTACGCACCACCCACTCGAATACGCCAACTACCATCCGTGATGCCGATCCACCGTGATCGGCACGTTGGCGCCTCACCTATCGGGAAGGCGCCGGTTGTTCCTGTGGGTTTTCATTCTCCGTCGGAGCATGTTCGATGAATTCGCCCGGCGGTTGCTCGCCGTCGGCCGGCGCTGCGCCGCCCGGAGCCGGGGGCATCGCGCCCGGTCCGCCCATGGCTCCCCCGCCGCCGGCTCCGCCGGTCAACTGGGAACCTGGTGCAAAACTCGGATTGAACCCGCCGTCTTGTCGAAACGGGTTGGTCGGCAAGCTGCCGTCGACCGGAAAGTCGACCTGCATCAACTCGCTGCCGTACATTACGACCATGCTCTTGCGCGGACCATTTGGCTGCGGCATGGGCGGGACCGGAGGAGGCGATTGCTGGCTGTCTTGTTGTCCACTGAGCCAGTCGGTCAAGTTGTCGCGATCGCTGTCGCCCGTCTCGCTTCCACGGTCGGTCCGCTCATCCGGACCGAAAATGTCGGCGATCGTTGCACCCTCCGACGCGTAGTGCGCGTCATCCTCAGGATTGCGCAGCACGAGCCGAATACCACCACTCATCTCGGTGGCCGCGTGCAGAATCTCTGATTGTCGCGGCGTTACAAGCAACGAGATTGTCTTGGCCGTCATCGGCTCGTTCTGGTCGTCGCGGTTTTTCGAGAACTCGTTTTCGGTGTCCGTGTTTACGGCAAAGACCTTGATGTCTTGCAGGACAATCTTCGACGCGGTGGCCCGCATGTTGCTTTGACCGATGTTGCGATACACTAACACGTCCACGCGGTCGCCCGGCAAAATCAGGTTGTTGCTTCCGGCCGACGAGTCGATCGTGACGTGGGCGACGCGATAACCTGGTGGAATATCCTTGGCGGCGCCAATGGTTTCGTCTGGGCCAAGTAGCTTCGACGACAGAACCGGCTCGCCGGCATAAATCTTCATCCGCGATCGCCGGCCCTCGACGTCTTCAAGCCGGGTCAACGCACCGGCAGGTACGATCGCCTGGGGCCATTCCTCGAGCTTGATGTTTTGGGCGGTGAGCTCTTCGTTGGGCCCGATATCGGCCATCGCAACGAACACCGGCTGCCGGTTACCCATGTCTGCACCCGTGCGTCGGGCATCGAGCATCTGACCGATGCCGATCGCCGCCACGAGACCGCAGCCAAGTGCCAGAGCTAACAGAACGATCGATTTTGAGCGCATTGACCTCTCCCACGCGTTCCGGCCGAAACCGGATCATTCCCCGCCAACCCGTACCCTCGCCGTACAGTCCGCCAGCGCAGTCGACAAGATTCCGGGTCGTCTCATGAAGAAAGATTGGCCTCGACGGGTGTCTAACTTGATAAAAAAGAGCCAAAAAACACGGCGCCGCGACTGGCAATTACGTCAGCGATTCGACGCATCTGGACACGAGCAACGACCTTGCGCGCAGTCGCTCAGCCGTGCTGTCATCCGAAGCGGCACGAAAGGACATGGGCGCCGCCCGGTAAAGCGTTGATCGCGGAAATCCTTCCAATAACCCAGTGTTTTGCGTGTTGACGTGGCCTGGGGGGGAAGCGAACCGCGAGAGTCTACGGTGTCGGCCGCCCGTGCGTCGTTGACGCTCCGGCGATGACCTCGGCGCGGCGCCGATAAGCCGCGATTCGACCTCGAACGGTTACAGCATTCCCGCGTAGGCAAAATACGCAATCGTGCCGATGGCAATCGGTATACCGTAGGGCAAGAGCAACATCGAGCTCTTCCGCTTGGCGGCGATTTCGGACAGCTTTTCCGGGTCGCGGATCGTGACCATCTCATTCCAGATGGTGAGGAACTGGTAGTAGTGCTTCTGCCAACCGCGGCGGCAGACAACCATCACCACGGCGATCACTCCGCCGACAATGGCCGAGACGCAAAAGGCGTAGAGCGTGATCGTGCCACCGACCCACGCGCCAACTCCAGCTAGGAGCTTCACGTCGCCGGCACCCATGCCGCCGATCGCATATGCGGGCAGCAACAGTGCCAGTCCGACCGCGGTGCCGACGAGACTCCAGGCAAGCCCTTCCCAGCCGAATGAGACCGTGCTGAACACCCAACCACTGATGATCATCGGAAAAGTCAGCCAGTTGGGCACTTTGAGCTTATAGCCGTCGATCAACGCGGCCACGATGAGCGTAATCGTCACCAGCCAGGCAGGCCAGTTTTTGGAAAGCAGGTCGCCGAAAATCGTGGGATCGATCATTCCATTCTTCCTTTGGACTAGTGTACGCCGACGTGTCCGGTGCCGATGCCAAGCGCGGCCGCGCGACGGCGCTTCGACTCCAGTTCGGGTTGAGCAGGACCTCGCGGGTTTAGGTTCGCACCATCAGGCAACCAACAAGGGCAGCCAACAGCGTGAAGAAGTAACACACGAGTTGAATGCTTCCGGCCAGTATCTCGGGCGGCAGTACGGGAATCATGATGGGTACTCGTATTCGCGCTATGCGCGTTTCGGTAGTTCAAGGACTGGCGGCGCGTTAATCTGCTCCGCCAAAAAAGCCTAGCATGTCAAAACCGCTTTGGTGCCGGTCGGCGAAAAATGCGCGGCCGTAGCGATCGTCGCGAATGGAGCGACCTGTCGTATCGCATCGAAGTTCCGCGGCTACGACAGTCCGCCGCTGCGCAATGCGGCCGTGAGATTCAGTGCGCGGCGCGAGGCAATCTGCCTGGCGCAAAAAAAACCCCTTCGGCACGCCGCAGCGCGCCGAAGGGGTTGAATGTTTTCCTAAGCAAGCCCCGCGACGATGCGCGAGAGCTTGCGGCGCTTCCGCGCCTGAACGCTTAACTTCCGATCGAGTTCGCCACGTTGGTGAACGTCGTCTTCGCATTCGTTCCCAACGAATTGATTGCCGTGAGGCACACGATAATAATCAGTGCCAGCATAACGGCGTATTCGACGGCGGTGGGCCCATCTTCCGAGATGAGGAAACGTTGCATCTTCTTGGCTAGATTCTTCATGGAATCCTCCGGCGTACGACGGTCCGCGACCCGATCGGTTCAGGAACGCGGAAATCGTGAAAAGTTCTTCGGGGCTTCTCCCACTGCGGCATCAACAGGTCAGTCGATGCTCGCCTGCATTGCAGTGCTTGAAGCTCCAAAATCAGTTTCTTGCCCCCGCATCTCGCCACTGCCCGGAAGCGTATTAAGCTCCGCGGGAATACAGAATCTCGTACCGCAGATGCGCTACGATGTTCAGTCTTGCGTTCCGACCTCGCGACCGGATTACCAATGTCGAGGATGATGAGGCTGCAGGCCTCACACGCAAGTTCTTCTCGTGCCGAACGGCAAAAACCGAAACCAGTTGTCGCCGAGAAACCGGCACTTCGAAGGGCTTGTGTGCGATGTCTCTACGGACATCTCAGCGATCGGAGATACTCATCCCGATCTCTGTACTTGAACCATATGTCAGACCTTTACATTGTCAAACCGACGGCTTTAGTAATTCTGGGAAAAGTTTTTCAGCGGGCCTAAGACCGTGATCAATGGACGCGTACCGTAATCGTCTATCGTTGCGCGGAATACGCAAAAGTCGTCGTTGTTGGCCAATTGCAGCGCGTCCCGCTCCCCGAGACTTCCGGAAAACTCGATAAACCACACATCTTCCGAACGACCCGCATTTCGCTGTCGATGGTTCCGTCGCCACGACTTCCATGTCAGGACCCGCGATTGTGGTGCGTCGAACGCCAGGTAGGCCACCGGCCAGTAACTCCACCAATCGTGGCAAACGATCACGATCGGCTCCGCGGGCCGTCGATGGTTTAGCACGGTCAGAACGCCGGCCAGTTTAGGTTCCACCGCGGCGGTCCGAAACGTATGGTGCGAAAGCCCTCCGGTACCCATGAAGCACTGGTAGTAGTTCACCCCAAAGCTCAAAGGCCACAGCCAAGCGGCAACGGCCAGCACTACGGCAAACTTCGCCGAGCCGGCGTGCCGTGGCTCGAGCCACCAGGCCAGACCGCGCGCCAGGACCAACGCCGCCGGCGCGATCAGGCAGACGCCGTATCGCTCGAAGTGCGGCGCGATGGCCTGTGGTCCGGCAACCACGAAGAAGGCCCCCAACATCGTAAGCCACGACGCGACCAGGCATGTTTCCGTGGACGACGTCGCACCGCTCAGGCGACGAACTTCGCCACACAGCGCTACGATCGCCAGCAACGCGAATCCGACTTCACCGGCCACCGTCGTGTACTCGAACCAGCCGGAAACAGCGGTGGATGTCCCGGCTCCGGAAATAAAGCGAAAGACCGTCGTGCCCGAGAATAGCTGCAAGTAGCTGCCCGCAAACTGCCCCAACTCGCCCGGTCCGTGCAGATAAGTTCCCATCTTCGGCAAGTGGTGCCATGCCAGCCCCGCAACGAGCGACAACCCGATGACCAGCCCGGCTAGGACCCAGCTTTTCGCGGGAATCGTCGTGAAGCGCAGGGCCCTGCCGATCGCGTTCCGCCGGGCGTACACCACGGGAACAACGAGGAACGCAGCCGCAAAGACATTCGTCGGGTGAACGACGATCGCCGCCACGGTGGCGAAAATTGCCGCCGCAACAAGCCATCCGCGCGAACGGCGCCGCTCGATTGCCAGCAACGGCAAATAGACAACCAACGTCGTGGCCAGCAAGCTTTGGCTCGCGTCCCAGGCAAACCTGCTGTAGGCAATGTTGATTGGCAACAAAGCCAACAACAGCGTTGAAACAACAGCGGTTCGCTCGTCGAACGTGCGACGGCACAGCCAGAAGTTCACGCCCAGCGCAGCCAGCCCACTGACCAGCGGTACCAGCCGCAGCGTCAACACTGACGGCGGCAGAAACGTGTGCAAGGCCACCAGTGGCACAAAGAAGAACGGATTGATCGGGTTTCCGGTGGGAGTAGTCCAAGAGATCGCCTGCCCGTTAAGCGCGCGGAGCGCCTGCACTCCATACCAGGCTTCGTCGCCGTTGATGCCGGGAATGTTGCCCAGTTGCCAACACCGCAAGAATACGGCCGTCGCCATCAGGCCGATGCAACTGCACCACACGAGAACAGCGCGCACCGATAGCCGAGTCTTTGGCGCAGTCTCGGTGACAACACGGTCGATTACGAGCGAGTTCACGGCGCATTCAGCCTGGTGGCTGCCGTGGGCATTGGCGGTGGGACGGATATCCAACCATAGGACAGGTCCTCGGACCTGGCCGGATCGTGACGGACGGGCAATCGCTCCGACATACGTATTTCGGGCAGAGTTTGCGGCGGCGCGGGTACGGATTGAGGGCTATCCTTTGTGAGGCGAATGGCGCGCCGACGCACTGTTCGCCCCCACCCACCAAGGCCGATTGTTCGGCCTGTACCGCCTGCGACGAACGGAAGGCTTCGATGGATGTTGCCAAGGAAACGATCGCGCGCCTGGAATCCGCCGAAACGTTCGGCTACCACGCCGACTCACCAAGCGCCACCGAGCCGGTTGCCCTGTCGGCGATCGCGCTGATCAGTGCCGATCGCCATGCGCGCGCCGCAACCCTTTTGCACTGGCTCGTCGAACACCAGGCGGAAGACGGCAGCTTGGGCGTCAATGCGGAACAAACAACGCCCTGCTGGCCGACCTCGTGGGCCATCGTGGCCTGGGCCCTGGCCCGATCGACGCCGGTTGCCGATCTGAAATTCGCCAAAGCCGGACAGCGCGCCGTCAATTGGCTGACGAGCGTGCAGGGCGAACTCATCGAACGCACCGGCGCAACCGGCCACGACACGATGATTCCTGGTTGGCCCTGGGTGCGCGGCACACACGCATGGGCAGAGCCTACCGCCATCGCGCTATTGGCCCTGCGCCATGCCGGGCTCGAAGACCATCCGCGCACCCGACAAGCGGCGGCATTATTGCGCGATCGCCTCTTGCCGAACGGCGGGATGAACTACGGCAACACCATTGTTTTTGGGCAAGAGCTTCGTCCACACGTTCAACCTACCGGCTTGTGCATGCTCGCCCTGCCGGCCGAGTCGCTGCCCAACGACCGAATCCACAAGGCACTGGCCTACCTGGCCAAACGTCTTCCCCAGACGCAGGCCACCGCCTCGCTCTGTTACGGACTGCTGGGAACGGCGGCCTGGAACCGGCTCCCGAACGACTCGCAGTCCTGGTTGGAGGTCGCGTGCCGGCGCACGTTGGACCGCGACCCGGCGCCGTACAAGCTCGCGTTGTTGTCACTGGCCGGACGCGGGACGGCGTGTCCGCTGCTTGTAGCTTCCCGAACAATGGTAACCCCATGAAAAATTGGACCAGCCAGCTTCCCAACTACGACACGGAGAGCCGCCGTGTTCATAGCTTCGACCGGCGCACGCTCCTCGTGGCTACCGGCGCTGCGGTCGCCGGGCTGGCTACACTGCCGCTGATTCGTCGGGCCAATCGGCTGACCGAGCCGGCGTTTGTTGCGCGCAACCAACGCTACGACGGACAACTGGAACAAACCATCCACGACGGGCTGATCGCCACTGGATTCGATCCGGCCAGGATCAAGGGAAAGTCGGTTCTGCTAAAGCCGAACCTGGTCGAGCCGACACGGAAGTGTCCCCAGATGACGACCCATCCGGCCGTGGTGGTCGCGGCCGGCGAGGTGTTTCGGCGGTGGGGCGCCAACGTCATTGTGGGCGAAGGCCCCGGCCACATGCGCGATACGGAAATGGCGCTGATCGAATCGGGCATGGACGAAGCGTTACGCGACGCGCAGCTCCCTTTTGTCGACTTGAACTACGGCGAAGTCGGTTGGGTCGCGAACGCCGGCGGCACAAGCCCGCTGCCGGGATTTCACTTTCCCAAGCACGTGATCGAGGCCGACTTGATTGTCTCGATGCCGAAGATGAAGACCCATCACTGGGTCGGTTACACCGCGTCGATGAAGAATCTCTACGGCGTGATTCCGGGCATCAAGTATGGCTGGCCTAAAAACGTGCTGCACTATGCCGGCATCCCACAGTCGATCTACGACATCAACGCCTCGCTGCCAAACACCGTGGCCGTCGTCGACGGCATTGTCGGCATGGAAGGCGACGGGCCAATTTTGGGCAGTGCCAAGTCGATGGGCGTGATCGTGGTCGGAACCAATCCGACCGCCGTGGATGCCACCGTCGGGCGGATGATGGGCTTCGATCCGGCGCGGATCGAGTATCTGAGCCTGGCCGCGAACCGGCTCGGACCGGTTGACGCGGATTGCATCGAGCAGCGCGGCGAGCGCTGGGAAAGCGTCGCCCAGCCGTTCGAGGTCATTGACGATCCCCGGCTGCAACTGTTGCTCGATGCCGATCTGCGCGCCACCTAGATTCCGTCGTCGAACCGGAGCACACCGCGATGCACCGCCTAGCCGATCCTCAGCCTGTGGCCGCAAGCCTCCGCAAGGAGATTAGCGCCCGGACCGAACGCCGTCGTGCGATCTGGATCTTGGCGTTGGCTATCGCCAGCTTCGCCGCGCTCGCCCTGCCCTGCCTACTCGGGCAGATATACGTTGCCGATGATCTGGGCGCATTTCACCTGCCGCTGCGCGCGTTCTACACCGAGCAGCTCGCTGCCGGCGGGCCCTTTGATTGGATGCCCAACCTGTTTGGTGGGTTTTACGTCACGGGCGAAGGCCAACTCGGCGCATACCACCCGCTGCACCGTGCGTTGTATCAATGGCTGCCGCTGCCGGTGGCATTCGACCTTGAGCTGCTGCTCAGTTACCCGTTCATGTTCGCCGGCATGTACCTCTGGCTACGCCAGCGAATTGGTCGGCGCGACGCCGCGATGTTCGGCGCATTGGCCTTCACTTTCGGTGGGTTCAACCTGCTGCACTTCGTGCATCCCAACGCGGTCGCCATCGTAGCGCACATTCCGTGGCTGTTGTGGGCGTGCGACGCCGTACTTACGCTTCCGCCGGGAACGCGCCGCGCGACTTACGAACTGGCCGTCGGGCTGCTGATCGCGTCGCAGCTTCTGCTGGGCTATCCGCAGTATGTCTGGTTGTCGCTGCTGACGCTGGCGGCCTACGTCGTCTGGAGAGCCGTTGTTGTAGGCGTGCCGTGGCCGCGGCTGACGATCGTTGGGCTGGTAGTGGTGCTCGGAATACTGACCGCCGCCGTGCAGTGGGTGCCGACGCTCGACGCGCTGTCCAACTCGACCCGCGAAACCGCTGATGCCGAGTTCGTCAATTCCGGCGCTTTGCACCCGTTGAACCTGGTGCAACTGGTCGGACCCTACTTGTTTTCGACCCGCGTGGTGGGCCAGAACACGCACGAACTCGGGTTATACGCCGGGGCCGTGCCGCTGGTGCTGTGCGTTTGGCTGTTCTCGCAGCGCGGGCGCTTGGGACAGTTTCGCCAAATCGCGCGGGCCGCGACCGCGCTGGGCGGCGTATCGCTCTTGTTGGCATTCGGCAATACAGGCGGGCTCTACCGCCTCCAGCAACTTGTTCCGTTCGCCAATCACTTTCGGTTCCCCTGCCGCGCGATCGTTTTGGTGCAATTGAGCATCGCCGTCGTCGCGGCGATTGCCGTCGCACTGCTGACGTCGGGCGGCGAGCAGAATGAGGCCGCTCAACGACGAGCGCGCCGGACACTAGGAAGCGTCTTCGCACTAAGCGTATTTCTTGCGATCTCAGCACCCTTATTGTGGCCCGAGTTCGTCGCTTCGAGCATCTTGGTTTGGTGCGGTCCGTTGCTGGTCGGTGCCGCCGCACTGTTGGTGTGGCTGGCACAGCAGCGCGTTGTCGGCGCGGTCGCGCTACTGGCCGTGCTAACCGCGGTTGACCTGAGTTGCTATGGACTGAGCTATTCGGTCTGGCCCCATACCACGGAACTCGACCCGTTCATCGCGACGGTGCCACAGCCGCCCACTGGCCCGGGCACGCGCATCGCGGTCGACGAATCGGACCAACTCCGCACGGGCAATGCCATGCTCCTGGCTGGCGCGGTACGGATCGACGGCTATGCCGGGCTGGAGCCGCGAAAGCAATTGGATCCGACTTCAAAGGCCGCACGGCAGAGAGCCGGCGCGCAGTTCGTCTTGCTTCCCAGCTCCGCGGGCAAGAGCGCGACTCCGCGTTGGCAGCCTGTCGCGCCAACCGCGCCGCGCGTGCGGCTAGCTGCGCGCACCGTATCAATTGACGCCACCAGCGACCTGTCCGACCTCGGACTCGATACGGTCGCGCTTGACAAGCGGGTCGAGCTGTCTGACAAGCCGGCCGGATTGGCACGCGTCATCCGCGACGCACCCGGATACCTGGAAGTCGCCTATCACGCGCCCGCTCGGCAAATCCTGGCCACAACGGAAAGCCATCACTCGGGTTGGACCACCACGCTCGACGGACAGCGTCGTCCGACGATCGCGGTCGACGGTGATTTCGTGGGCTGCATCGTCGAGCCGGGCGCGCACCGTGTCGTGTTTCGCTTCGCGCCGCGGAGCCTTCGGCTCGGCAAATGGCTGTCGTTCTGTGGCCTAGGCTTGTTGTTGTTCACTTTCGCCCTGGAAACCCGACGGCGTACCGTCGCTTCACCATAGTCGAGGCCAATTGTGCGACGACCGGCAATCGAAAACACGACGATCAGCGTGGTCCTGCCCGTGTTCAACGAGGTGGGCGTTCTGGCGGAGCTTCACCAGCGCGTCCGTGACGCGGTTGCGGCGACCCGTGCACGATCGGAAATCATCTTTGTCAACGATGGATCGTGCGACGGATCGACCGGCGTGCTGGACGAGTTGGCCACGGAGCATCCCGATGTGCGCGTGTTGCACCTGTCTCGCAACTTCGGCCACCAGGCGGCTGTGCAGGCTGGTCTCGCGCACGCGGGCGGTGACGTCGTGCTGTTGATGGATAGCGACATGCAGGATGCGCCCGAGGCGCTGCCGCGGTTTGTCGAGCAGTGGCAAGCCGGGTTCGATGTGGTCTACGCCATCCGTTCGCAGCGCACGGAATTCCTGCCGAAGCGGTTTCTCTTCGCGGCATTTCACCGCACGCTGGCCCTGCTGTCCGAAACGCCGATGCCGCTGGATGCCGGCAACTTCAGCCTGATGGACCAGCGCGTGGTGCGCCACATTCTGCAACTTGCCGAGCGCGACCGGTACTTGCCCGGCCTGCGATCGTGGGTGGGCTTTCGGCAAAAGGGACTCGAAGTGCGGCGCCAGGCTCGCTACGACGGCCGGCCGCGCGTCTCGATGCGTGGGCTGTTTCGCCTGGCCAAGACGGCGATCTTCTCGTTCTCGACGTTTCCGTTGTTCGTATTCTCGCTGATCGGCTTCGGCGCGCTGGCGGTGTTCCTCGGGCTGAGCGGATACTCGCTGTTCTGCCGCCTGTTCACCGACCGCGCCGTACCTGGTTGGACTTCGATGGTGCTGGTCGGCAGCTTCTTTGGGGCACTCAACGCGCTGGGTATTAGCATGCTGGGTGCCTACGTCGCGCGGATCTACGATCAGGTGCGCGGTCGGCCCATGTATCTGGTCGACCGCGATGTCCGGGGAACGTTGACGGGCGACGCCCATGAAGGCTCCCCTGCCACTGCCTGCGAAACGTGTGCCGACGCCGAGGCGATCTATCAGCGGCTGCTGCAGGACTCGACCGAACTGCTGGCCCTGGGCCGCGGGACACATCGGAACGCGGCCGCTCCGGAACGCAACCCGAACGTCGAGCAAGTCGCCGCGCTAGACCTGGACGGCTATTGATTCAGAGTTTGGCGAACGGGCAGCGGCCAGCAGTTCCGACAAGGAGCGCGGTGCCCGACTGACGGCGAGGCAGAGCAGCGGCGCCGTCATCGAACCCCAGTATTGATTGAAGTCGTGGCCTGCGATGGTGAACGCAACGGCATATGCTCCGACCGTAAACCCGACGCGCGCCCCGGCCGGCGAGCGCCACTGGGAGCAGCCCAACAGTGCCGCGCCCAAATAGGTCGCCGTGACCCACTGGGGAAGCACTAGCAAGTAGGCGTTCATCTGCACGGTGGAAATCAGAAAGCCTGCGCCGCCAAATTGAATCCAGCCGGCCGCGTGCGCGGTGTCGTTGGGCGAAATCCGCGGCAGGACCTGCGAGACATGGACGGCCAGAAAGACCGCATAGGCCGCCAGCCCGGCGGACCAGCCGGCCAACTCGCGCCAGCGTCGTTCGTGCAGTGCCAGCGCCAGACAAACGATGACGTACGGCGCCGCCAACTCGCGCAACCACAAAGCCGCCAGTCCGGCTAGCACTCCCCACGCGCGAAAGCCGTTGCCGAAACAGACAACCGACAACGCCAGCAACACGCCGGACCAAAGCTCGGGCAGGACCAACAACTCGCCCAACAGGCAAGGCAGCAGCGCCCCGACGAGCAACAAGACGCCCAGCAGGCCTTCGCCCGCACTACCTTCTTCGGCCAGCATGCGAAATGCCAGCCCAATCAACAGCAGACCGAGCAGCCCCAGCACGAACTTGGCGGTCAACAGGTTGGGCATCCAGGCGATCAGCGACGTGGGAAGCGGCATTCGCCAGTTGAAAATGCTGCGTGTCGGATAGCCGCGCGCGCGAAGCTCGGCCTCGGCCGCCTCGTAGTACGTCGCGCCGTCTTGCATCCGCGCTACTTCCGCCGAATAGAGGGCGATGTCGCCAGGCCCCCGGTCCGGCGCGTCGGCAAAACCGCTGGCCCACGGCGAAAATGTGATCGCGATGAAGAACAAGGTCGCGCCGGCCAGCACGGCCAGCAGCAGCCGCGATTGGCGGCGACGCGAAACAACTCGTTCCAGGCAGGTGGGCGGCGCGAGCATGGTTATGCGGGATCGAGGCAACTGGATGGGCAAACTTCAGCGCACTCCAAAGCGTAGCTTGAAGCGGCCAGGCGAGGCTGCTGGACGCGCGCGGCAAGAATCGACCCAATCGAGCGCACAGGCGCAACGGCACCGTCGCCGGCCCAACACAAGCCCCAGAACCGGTACAAACGCGCGCCGGGCGGCTCAGGCCACGGCGGATTTCCGGTCGTCGACCCGGTCGAAGAACGAAACGGCGAACAAAACCATGACCACGGCCGCGGCGATCGCCGGCGCCAACCAGAAGTCTCGCCAGTTGGTCACTTCGTCGACCGTGTAGTAGTCGAGCGTTCTGCCGGCCAGCCAGGTGCCGATGAAGCCGCCCAATCCGAGCGTCACCAGCGTAATGAATCCCTGGGCCGAGGCCCGAATCGCGTCCGAGGCCTTCTTGTCGACGTAGATGTAGCCCGTCACGAAGAAGAAGTCGTAGCAAATACCATGCAGCGCGATTCCGATGTAGAGCATCCACATCAGGTCGTCGGCGTTGCCGTAGGCAAACAGCACGTAGCGCACCGCCCAGGCGAGCATGCCCACCAGCATCATGTATTTCACGCCAAGCCGCACGAAGAATACGGGCATTACGAGCATGAAGAAGATTTCGGACATCTGGCCGATCGTCATCTTGCCGGCCGCGTACTCCACGTCGATATCGTTGAGAAACGGATTCGTGAAGAGATAGTAAAACTGCAAGGGAATGCAGACCAGAAACGATCCGATGACAAACACGGCAAACGACCACTGCTTCATCATTTTCAGCGCGTCCAAACCGAGCACGTCGCGGATGCTGGCCCGCCCGCCCGGGTTTGATGGCGGGGTATGCGGCAGTGCCAGGCAGTACAGTCCGAGCACGGCCGACGAAATGGCGGCCAGTTGCAAGGCCGCGTTGTTGTCCTCGTAGTGCATGAAACTGACGAGTAACCCCGCCACGATCCAGCCGATCGTGCCCAACACACGGATACCGGGAAACTGCTTTTCCGGACTCGACATGTGGCTGAAGGACAATGAATTGGTCAACGCCAGCGTCGGCATGTAGCAAATGAAGTACAGCAGAAGCACGGGGTAGAACGTCGAGAAATCGGTCAGGGTCGACGCGACGTACAACAACCCGGCACCGACGATGTGCAACGCCGCCAACATCCGCTGGGTAGCAAAGAACCGATCGGCGATCATTCCCACGAAAAACGGCGCGATGATCGCCCCCAGTGCGGACGTGCCGAAGCAAAGCCCAATCCGCTCGCCGGAAAACTCCAACTTGCCCAGGTAGGTGCCCATCGTCACGAAAAAGGCTCCCCAGGTGAAGTACTGCAGGAACATCATGATCGAAAGCTTCGTGCGGATCGTGAGATCCATCGGCACGACGCCCACTTCGGAAACGGGCGAGGAATACTCACCGGCGGTCGGTTCGTGGGAATCGTTCATGGGGCTCGACATCAAACTAGTTCCTCTCGAGGTTCGCCGGGCGTGAGCGGCGCGCGGTTCCGCGACGCAAAAGCCGCCATTCTAGTGGCGGGAAGTGGCGCGTGGAAGCCGCGCAGCAAGGCTCGCCAGATAGGCCGCCAGCGGCCAATTTGCGGCGTTCGTCGGAACCGACGGCGTCCCGGTCGAGTTGAACCGTGAGAGCCTAGCGCTTCCGGCGCCAGAGGCACGCCGCCAGGGCGATGACGCCAAAGCCGGCCAACGCCAGGGTCGATGGCTCAGGCACAAGCGTCAGCATCAGCGACGCGTCTGATATGGTCGCGCCAGAACCTGGACCGGATCCCAGCGTGTTGTCCCAGACTTCGAATCCAACAAACACGCCCGAGTACGGCGCCAGCGTCTGGACGTAGCCGGTCACGTCGATGCTGACCGGCGTGCCGCTGTCGGTGATCGGCTCGAAGCTGGCGAAGTTAGGCCCTGTGTTGTTCAGGTCGTCTAGGCTTACAACACCGTCCCCCTCGTACCCGAAGACGGCCAAATCCGCCGCTGACAACACGGAAGTGCCGGTGAATTTGAAGGAGGCGCTAACGACCGGCGCGCTAATCGACGAGAGATCGAACTCGAAGACGGCAAACTGTTCGTTCGTCAGGAACTCGCCGGTTAACGTAAACGGAGTTGCCGTCGACGTGGCCGTGTCGGCATTGGCAACCGTAAAGTCGTTGAAGATTTCGCCCGACGCGGAGGGCGAAAGTGTGGTGGCGGAAGCGACGGCACACCACAGCGGGATACACAGCGCGGCGAGCACGCCGGGATGCTTAAAGCTAAGTCGCGATTTCATCGTCACTAGCGTCCCTCCGCAGATGGATCAACGATGGCGGATGCGTGAGCAGAATCGTAACATGCCACTTTTGGGGATGTCCAGTATTTCTATTTCATAATCAGGTCGTTTTTCAACGCAGACTCGCTGGATTCGCGGAGATTTCGACCGTCTTTGGCCCCGCGGCCAGAGTCCGGCTGCAAAGTTTTCCCCAGCCGGCAACGCCCAGCGCCCATCTGCGGCGGGTACGACAAAGCACGTCTAGGCTGCGCGGTGGTCCCTGCGCAGCTTGGGAGTGCGCTACGTTTTCGTCCACGTGTTTCTTATGGTCGCGAATCGGCTAGGTCGCACTAGGCGTTGCGCTTACGGCGCCATGCAACAAGTGCAATTGCGCCACAGGCGGCCAGCAGAAAACTTGACGGCTCCGACACCAAACCGAGCTGGAACGGCGAGAAACTGTCGGTCACGTACGTGACCGTATTCTCCAACGTGTTGACCGTTCCGCCGAACTCCCAGTCGTTGATGCTTGAATTGAAGTGCCAAACGCCGAGCAACGATTCGTCGATGCCGGGCGGCAGCAACAGGGCCGTTTTCCGGGAGCGAGTTCACGCAGGCCTAAGAATCCTTTCGGTGTGCTGCGAGTCCTGGCGGCGTCGATTTCGCCCACGGTGCAACTGCTGCCGGATCAAGACAACGACGCCAACACATCACGGCGGTTTGCAGAAATCCGCTACTCGACATGTTCGTGCACGCGCACCGCACCCTCTTCGGGAGTGATCCCTTTCCCACGGCGCTTCGCCCACACTTGGGTGAATTCGGCTCCGAACAGCAGAATCATGCCGGAGTAGTAGACCCAGAGAAGAATCAGCGCGAGTGAACCGGCGGCCCCGAAGGTCGACTCCATGTTCTTGCTACCGAGGTACATGCCCATCGCAAACTTGCCGATCACGAAGAGAATCGCGGTCAGCAAGGCTCCGACCATGACATCCCTCCACCGAACCTCCGCGTCCGGCAGAACCTTGAATATGGCAGCGAAGATCAGCGTCAATACGACGACCGTTACTGAAAGATCGATCGCGTTGGCCGCACCTTCACCAAGCTGAGCTGGGAGAAGCGCGACGATTTGCTGATCGAGCGCGGCGATCACCGTGCTCATTGCCATGGAGACAACCAAAACGAACGCCAACCCTAAGATCATTCCAATCGAAAACAATCGTTTGGTAACAAAGTTCCACAACCCGCCTTGCTCCGGATCCGGCTTGACCTCCCAGGCATCGTTGAGCGCTTTTTGCAATTGAATGACAACGCCGGAAGCACCGAAGAAGAGCCCGACGGCACTCAGAATCCCGGGCAAACTGCCTGCCTCGGGCTTCGATGCGCTCTGCAGCATGGTTCTTATCTGCTGCGCTCCGTCGCTGCCAACCACACTGGCTACCTGTGTTTCAATCTTGCCCTGGACGTCTGACGGGTCCAAGACAAGACCCGCCAGAAGCAACAACAAGATCATCAACGGCGCCAGGGAAAACGCCGTGTAGTATGCCAGCGCCGCTGCCATCCGCGGGCAGTCATCCTCGCTAAACTCACGACCAACCTGCTTCATGAACGAAAGCATTCGCTACTTTCCCATTAGCTGTTCGTCCCGCGATTTAAGCGCTGTTGCTCTGAACATGCGCCGCATTGCCTCGTGCGACCGTCCGGTAAGCGATATCCCCCGAGGATAATCCTCCGCTCACTTGGCGAAGGGGGTCCCCTAACTCTCGGAGCTGGAAACCGACTGAACTAATTGCTTCGAATCTCCATGCTAGGCCGGATTGTCTGCCGATCAGTCAAGGCCTTTGAAGGCCGGGTTCTCAACCAGTTCCCAGTCACGTCCGGAATTCCACGGACCTTCCAGATCGTCGCCCAAGTCGCCCGATCCGGTTGAGTCGTTGAAGTACTTGTCGACCCAATCCTCTTCGGGCGCTAGCTCGCCGATTTCCAGAGGTCCCTTCGACATGCTCTCGAGCGCCGCACCAAACGCCTTGAGATGGGTGATTTCGCGTGTCATGAGAAACTTCAAGGCATCCTTGGTGCCGGCATCGTCTGTGTAGTCGATCAAGCGTTCGTAAACGATCTTTGCCCGGGCCTCGGCGGCCATGTTGGTTCGCAGGTCGACTTCGAGCTGGCCTGTAACCGCGATATAGGCCGCCGTCCACGGAACTCCCTGCGAGTTGCTCAGCGAAACGCCGCCGCCGCCAACCACTGCGATGAGCGGATCTTCATGGGCGGCCTCGCCGGATTCGCGTAATGGCTTCAGGTGCATTCGTGCCAGCGAACCAATCACCTCCAGGTGGCTGAGTTCCTCGGTGCCAATATCCATGAGCAGATCCTTGCGAGCAGGATCTTCGCAATTCAGGCCTTGGACCGAGTACTGCATGGCCGCCGCTAGTTCGCCATTCGCCCCACCAAACTGTTCGAGCAGCATCTTCCCGAAGCGCGGGTCGGCATCGCCAACGTTGACGGTGTACATCAACTTCTTAACGTGGTGGTACATTCTTGCTCCTCCGTTCTAGAATCGAGGCGATGGCGGCCCGTCACTTGCTTACGACGAATAAGGCATGGATTGTTCCAACTACCTGGGCATCCCGCGTTCGCGAACATAAGTTCTCGGTTAGGCGGCGTGGTGAAGTTGCAAACCAGCGGGGAGTCGCCTGTACTGCAAGTCACGTGCCAGATGCTGAAGTTGGATCATCGAGCGGAACGCAGCATAGCCATTGACTGCCGTTTGCCGAGTGCGGTTCTGCGCACGCCCCAGGTCGATCCGGGAGGCACTGCTAGACCGTGTGGCGCTCGCGCGGACTCTAAATCGAGCGATCACCGTTCAGGCTGATCCGGATCCAACCAGCCGACATTGCACTGCGGGATGCAATCAGAGCCCTCTCTGACGAGAAGGATGCTCCGTGCTGACGACATTTCGAATCCAATCGGACTTGATTGGGGCATCTTGCACGCAACGCCTCATCTCGAACGGTCGCCCCGTTTCAGTTTTCCTCCTGTTGCGTCTCAAGATCCCGCTTGTCGGCGTCGTGCTCACCTTCCTCAACGATCTCTTTCGCCTCCGAACGATCCGACGGCGAGCTCGGGTCGGGCTTGGGATGGCCTGTCACGTAAACGTCCGCCAAGATCGCAAAATGATCGGAGCCCGGGAGGGAGACGCGCTGTAGTCGTTCAACCGTGGAGCCCTTCGACAAGAACACATGATCGATGGGATAGCGAAGCAACGGGTAGTCGGCGTGATAGGTGTTCAGTAGTTTGCGGCCTACGCGAGGATCGCGCAGCCCGCTGAGACGCTTGAATAGCCGCGTCGTGTGTGACCAGGCCACGTCGTTGAAGTCTCCGGTCACGACCCAGGCGGAATCGGGGTCCGCCTGCACTTCTTTCGCAACGAGCACAAGCTCGGCGTCCCGCACCCGGCTGTCACGCCGCCCTCCCTGTGTCTCGTCGTCCAGCCCAGGCGGAGTCGGGTGGACGCCTGCAAACCGGATCGGCGCGCCATCGGGAAGTACGACCGTCGCGAAAATCGATGGCCGTCGCTCCGTGACAAGGTATTCTACCTCCTCACGCTGAACAGGGATCTTGCTCCACAACGCCAAACCCAACCCTTCATCACGGATGGCTTCGATGTGATACGGGTACGCTTCGCGAAGCGAGCCCAGCGCGGTTCTCCAGTCGCTGTTGATTTCGACCAAGAGAAGCACTTCGGGGTCATATTCCTGGATGACCTGCGAGACTGCGTCGTATTGTGTGTTGTCGAACTCGATATTGGCGACCATCACCCGAAGATTGGGTTGTCCGCTCGAATCTGCCAACTCCTTGGGCCACAGCGGTGTGAAGGGGAGCGCATGCGCGGCCTGCCAGCACGCGGTGGCTACAACGCCGACAAGGAGTATCCAATGCTCACGACGGAAGCTCCGAGTTGTCCACGCATGAGCCACGGTCGCCAGCAGCGGCACGAACAACAAAAACAACAACTGCATCCGCGGAAAGTCGCACACGCGCACGATCCAATACCCGGTGCGAATTTGCGGAAGCAGCGTAGCGATCACCAGCACGGCAAGCGTGACTCGCGCTACCCAAATCAGTGCTGAGTTGAGTGTCATCGTGAACGACGGGAGCTTTCCAGCTCCTCGAAACAGGAGCGACGCGCGCGGTGCTCAGGTGGTCGGAGTCTCTCGGAGCATAGCGTCTCTAGGAGCATGGCGCAGGTCGTCAGCGCTTCCGGCACGACCAACAATCAACCTTGCCTCGCACGCTGGGCACCTTTCGCAAGCTTTCGGGAGCGAATCGAAATGACCAGCCATTCTACGCGGTGCCTGCGCGTCGAACAGCCTTTGGTCAAACTACCTGCGATCGGTCTGACCGGCAAACACAATGCGTAGCTTGGCTGCACGGTGGCTTGCCAACCAGGTAGCGTTTTGTAGGTGGTTCATTGGCCAAGGGGCGAGGCGTTTTGCCACTGCGAAAGACGTATACCACATCCACGCACGGTATTACTTAAGTAATCCACGCCCGTGACCTGGCAGGTGCATGGTCGATGGCGTCGGCGGCTTCCCCATGGCACCCGCGCCCGAGCCGTCGAGCATGCTATTGGCCGTTCTCGGCGCCGCGGTACTCGGCGCGTGGACCTGGCGCGGACGCAAGATGGTGGCTACCGAGTAACGCATTGAAGCGGCACGGAACTGATTTTCGCGCGGGACAGACCCTCGCTGTTGAGCGTTTCGCACAGCCTGGTGCCCGACGTGTTGCGCGAGGCGTTTTTTGTGGACCACGCGGTGAGTCAGGCGGCGGCCGCCGTGGCTTCGGCTCGCACTTCGCCCGCACTGGGGTCCGGCTTATGCAGGCCGACAACCGTCAGCACCACAGCCCCGTTCACCCAGTAAAAACACGCGTCGATTCCCGAGAATCCGAATATTACCGGCGCCACGACGAACACCACGCCCACCAGAAAGTCGACCGCCAGGTGCAGCCAGTAAGGCAAAACACGAAACACGCCGAGCTGATGGTCCGTTAGCAGGGTGAGCACAAACGCAGCCAGGCCGGTGGCGACGGCGAGCCACTTCGCCAATGGATGCGAACCGCCGAGTTGAAGCAAGAACGGAGCCGTCATCAGGCCAACCGCGACGGGATAGTCCAAGTAAGCGTGAATGCTCTTGGTGACGAATCGAATGTCCATGGTTTGTTTCCTTTCGTAGTGTGTAGGTTGATGGTCTCATTGCGCCCGGCCGAATTCCGCCCCGCCCGATCGCCATTGCACTCGCAGGGCGGATTCGGCATCGAGCGCAGGAATCTCACTTCGCCGGCTTGGCTGCCCGCAGCACGGGGTAATACTGCGTGAACACATAATCTTGGTCAGCACTTGCGCCGTGGCACGTGCTGCAGCTCGCCACGGCTTGTCGGCCGACTTGCTCAGCCAGCGGCAATTCGTGGCCAAAGCTGAAGTAAGCCCAGTTGCCTGGTTCGCTTTGGAACCGGGTCTGGTCCTTAACGGCGACCTCCAGCCCGGTGAACTCGCCCATGAAGTACCCCTTCCCGCTGGTCGCCGACTTGGTGGCTACACTGACGAGTTCTTTGACGAGGACGGTTCCGTTGGGAAACTCACCGGTCGCTTCGTACGCGGCGAATGCCTCGGGGTTGATGTACACGGCATGAAACTCAGGGAACGCCGCCTGGCCGCCGTTCATGTCGTTGGGCGTCAGCGGTGTGCCGACATACACCCATCGGCGGTAACCGCGCGGTTGCAACAGTTGTCCGTCGTCGGTGAATGACAGCGGCGACCTGTGCCCCCGCGACCTCTTCGCATCTGCGGCTCTTGCTTTCTGCACGGTTTGCAGATTGCTGATCACGTTCGGTACAACGATCGCCGAAACGGCCAGCAACGTCAGCACGACGGTCAAGCGCCGCGCGCGGTCAGGCAATGTACTCATCACGCTTCTCCATGGTTTGGTTGCGGCGCGCGGCCGCGTGTTCGCGATGGCACGCGGAGCGAACTGGTCGCTCACGGAATCGTGCACCCGCCGTTTCTGCGGGCGCTTATTTGACGCGGCGGGCAGCCTTCGTCTTACCGAGAAACTTGATCAGAACGGCGCAATCGGAAAGAATTCCGCCGCCGAACCACGGATCGGGAGATTAGGTTCGGCTCTGCGCTCGGCGTCGGCGCGCGTTGAGGAACTCTTGCAGCACGCGCGCGTGGTTGCAGCGACGTTCCTTCGCCGCAAAAAGAAGCGTCACGGCATTGCTCCCGGCCTGTTCAAGCAATCGAGCGACTTGCGTGTCCTTGTCGGCAAGCTCGGCGCAGTACCGCGCTCGGAATTCCGCAAACTTCGACGGCTCGTGCGCGAACCAGGTTCGAAGCTCGCGAGAGGGCGCCAGATACTTGGCCCAGTGGTCGAGCCGGGCGTCGGCCTTTTTCACGCCGCGCGGCCACAGTCGGTCGACCAAGACGCGAAAGCCGTCTTCCTCGGACGGCGGATCGTAGATCCGTTTGATGCGCACGTTCACAGTTCAGTCTTCAAGTTCCTTGAGCGCCACTTGCAGCGCCTCGTACTCCTCGCGGCACTCGGCGCAAACACCCAGGTGCTGTTCGACCATCGACAGGCCCTCCGAGATCGACTTGCCCGCGAGCTTTCGCTCGGCGAATTCGCCCACCAGCGCCAGGCACTGTTCGCAATTGATCTCTTCGTCTTTGGTCAGACCGATCAATTGCATCAGCATTTCGATTTCTTTTGCGGAGAGCCCCATCGTTCGAACCTCAGTTACCAAAGGCGCTGTGTACGTCGGCGGCCTCGTAGCCGGCCGCCTGCAATGCCCGCTTGAGTCGCTTTCGCGCGTCGTGTGTCAGTTTGTAGACGGCGTTGCGGTTGCTGCCGAGTTGTCGGGCGATGTCGTCCTGCGGCATGCCGCGCAGCTCCGCAACGAGCGCAACGCGTTGTTTGGCGGTCAACTCGCTGTCGATCGCCGCGTGCAACGTCTCCACCAGCGCCGTGCGTTCCCAGTTTCCCTCAGGCCGTTTCGTACCATCAAGCGGTGTCTGTGCGCCGGAAGCGCCTTCGGCAGTGATCGCGTCCAGCGAGACATCATGCCACCGCCGGCGGCGAAGTTCGCTGAGCGCGACGCGTAGGGAGATGGAAATTGCCCAAGTGAGAAAACGGCTTCGACCCTGAAACTGCGAAAGTCGATCCAACACCCGCACCAGAGAATCCTGCGCAGCGTCCTCCATGAACGCTTCATCGTCTGAGGCCGGCGGTGAAAGCCCCCGGCGAAGGCCGCGCAACAAGGCCTCTCGCAAATCGGCCAATGCGGCTTGTTGCTCGGGGCCGTTGCCCTGAAGTTGCACGAGCCAGGTGTTGTTGTCTCGCCCTGTGCGGTCCATTGGCCTGGTCGCAATCTTAGGTGACAAGCGTCAGACAAGCGCTACCGGTCGAACGCGTTACCTCATCGAGAGCCCTACGCTGCGCACTCGCCAGCCGCGACCGGAAAATCGATTTCCGTTTGCGCGACGTGGTTGAAGTAGTTCGTGAACAGGTTTAGTGCCACATGCGCGATGATCTCTGATATTTCGCCGTCATTATACCCGCCGGCTCGAAGGCGCTCGACGTCCGCGTCCTGCACCACCCCGCGATCTTGAACGAGCTTTTGGGCAAAGACCAGTGCTCGGCGTTCGCGCTCGTCGTCCGACTGCGCCTGCCTCGCGGCGCAGGTGTCTTTGTCCGACAATCCAGCGCGCTTGCCGAGCGCCGTGTGAGCGGCCAGACAATAATCGCACCGGTTCGCGTGGCCGACCACCAGCGCGATTTGCTCTCTGAGTCGTCCAGATAGCGCGCCCTCGGAGAGTGCCTGGCTAAAGCCAAGATACGCCCGGGCCACGACCGACGAGTTTGCCATCGTGGCAATGATATTCGGTACGCGGCCGATCTTTCGCTTCACGTTTGCGAGCAAATCGGCTGTGTTGGGGTCCGTAGTGCGCTCGTCGACAGGTTGGATGCGTGGCATTGGGTTTCTCCTTCGAGTTCGCGGTTGGACGCGGTCGGTTTCCATTGAGACGCGGCCAGGTTGGAAAGTCTTACCTGTGTTTTCCGAGGACAGCGACAATTTCCTGTGCATTGGGAAAACGCCCGGTATTTGGCCAGATGCCAGGCCGGCCGAGACGGCCGGCGCGACGACCCACGTACAGGTGCAGGCACGCCGGCTGCGGCGGCTCGTTGGGCAAGGAAAAGCGAGTTGCGACTCAGTCCCGGCGGCTCGAACTACTCCTGTCACGTGGCGTCGGAGTCCGGCGCCTGGTAAGATAGCCGCTGCTCCGTGATCCATAACCACTGGTGCACGCAGCCAGGATCAACAACCCACGCAGTCGAATTATTCGCGGCAACTCATGGCGCTCGCTGCCGAGTTGCCTCAACCGCTGTTAACTAAGCATCGAGGATTGGCAATGAAATGCCGAATGACTGTCGGTTGCACCACGATATTCGCGGTGCTGTTGACGTTGACCACGGCTCCCGCTTTCGCCGCGGTTGCCATCGTGGCTGGTGAGACCATTCAACTAGAGAACACCCTGCCCGACGTGCGCCACCTTTGGGTAACGTCGCAGGACTTTACGCGGATCAACGGCTTCGAATTGAAAGCCGAAGGCGCTTGCTTGGGGGAGATTTGCATCCCGCTAAAGCAAACCGAGGATAGCGATTTGTTCGTCAAGCGCGACGGCCAATCCTGGCTAAACGTGACCGCCTTTGCCGACAAAGTGCAACAAGCTTACGTCGTCGATCGAGAATCGGACGTGTGGAGCTTCGGATTGGTGCCGCAGTCCCGCAAAGCGTTCTTACAATCGGCCGAAGCGCCCGATTTCGAGTTGAAAGACCGCAACGGCGAAACCGTCAGGCTGAGCGATTTTCGCGGCAAGAAAGTCCTGATCATTACGTGGGCATCGTGGTGAGGCTGCCGACTTGACGTGCCCGTGTGGCAGTCCGTGTATGAAGACATCGACGACGACAACTTCGTGCTGATTTCGGCGGCTCAGGATACCGGCGGCGAAAAAGCAACAGGCAAAATCTTCGACGCGGCCAAAGTGACGTATACCGCGATCATTGACGAAGACCACACCATCAGCACGCTGTTCAACCTGGTGAACGTGCCGTCGGGAATCTGGATCGACGAAGACGGGCAAATCGTCCGCATCAATGAGGGAACCTACGCGGCCAAGCACAAGCTGGGAACGTTTGAATTCGGGACCGACGCCTACGTGCCTGCCGTCCGCGACTGGATCTCAAAAGGCGCCGACAGCGCTTTCGTTTGGAGTCCCGAGGAAGTCGCGCGGAACATCATTCAACGCACGCCCGATGCCCAGCGCGCCGAGCCGGCCTTCAAGCTCGGCGTCTACTTTCATCGCCAGGGCAATGAAGACCTGGCAAACCGATGGTGGGAAGAGTCGCAAAAGCTCAACCCGGATAGCTGGAATTTCCACCGGCAAGACTGGTCGTTCACGCCGCGCGAAGCGACGCGCAATTGGTACCGCAAGGTCCAAACGCTCGGGGACAAACCGTACTACCGTCCGCTCGGACTTCCGGGCGAGGACACCGACACGCAGTAGCGGTTTGGCGGCGTTGCGGCAGAGCGCTTAGCGCAGCGAGTCCTAGTGGCCTGCTGTTGCGAAACTGAGCCATCGGTTACGAGGGTTTCCGGCCTACAGGGCGAGGAGACCTTCGATGACGACGAGTCGGCCGCGAGTACGAGCAACGCGGCGTCGTGAGGGACGTCGTTCCGGACTTGTGGCCACGCCAGAAGAAAATGCGAACGGCGGATGCGAACCCACGCAAGAAAACGCCACCACGGCAAGAAATTGTTGATGGCAAGGATTCGCCGACGGCGGGGCGCCGTTAGGCGCAACGTCGCCGCCAGCGCAGGACGGTTAGCGCGACGAAGCCGAAGGCGGCTAGGGCGAGGGCGGACGGTTCGGGGACGACGGCTAATGGGGCCGATATAGCATAGAGTTGAAAGGGCAGCGTTTTATCGCCAGTAGTAATGGATATCCATTTGCTGTCAGCGTCAAAACGTGAGCCGATTCTAGAGCCAAAATTAGCAATACCCAGCGGAAAATCAGCAAGACCGGAGGTGTCCGTGCCCGTCCAAACGAGGAAATCGCCTGTGGCTGGCAATCCAGCTTCCGTCACGGTAAGCGGTGCAGCAATTGCCGCGTCCCACAAATCGGTGTTGTTGTTTGCTATTCGCGTGTCGTCGAGTCTGTAAACGGGAACTCCAGTTGAAACAGTGGGGTTCGTCCCCGTGTTATCGCGCGCGTCAACGGTCTCTGTGCTCGCAATAGCCGTCCAGTTCGTTCCCAAGGCAAGCAGTTCGGGAACGGAGTTGGCCAAACCTGTTACGAACGCGTTGTAGTCGGCGATGTTCGTAGACGTTGCATCTCTCCGAGTGCTGGTCACAAACGCCAGGCGGTATTGATCGCCGGGATTAAGGTCCGTGGGAACCGTGATGGGTGCAGATGAAGCAGGCAGTGCTGCGACGAGGAACGTCGCGCAGACGAGTAAGCAGGCGATGATGCGGGTCATTAGCGGACTCCCTTTTCCAGCAATTCAGCAGGTGAGTCAGTACGCCGCCCCTTCCGTCATTGACCGCTAGCTTAGCCGGCTGCGGGGGAAAATCAAGTTTTTTTCTGGCTATTCTTGCAGGCTAAACACCCCTAAATTCACGGTTACCGAATGAAAGTGTCGAACACGCCCCGCAGCCGTGCCCAATTCAGCCACACAACGAGGGCGACGACGACTACAACGACCAGCCATCTGATAACCATCAGGCACGTCCTTACGCCTGCCGTCGCACGCACCCCGGCTAACCTGCTTTGGTTGCTCGCTTGCCCCTGACGCTTGCGAACTGCACGTCAATACACTGCCGCAGCACCTGCTCGCAGGTGACATCGCGCACCACCGCCAACGCTTCAAGCCGTTTCCGCTGAGCGGCAGCCATCTCGACCACGATCGGCTTGACGGTCGGACGGCACTCAGGGCACCAGACGCCTTTCACTTTTTGCCTTAGTAGAGTTGCGCATCCGGCACAGGTTTTCGGTTTTGGGCGCGCCATAGGCTACCTTTCGAGCGGCATCAAGTGACCGCCTGAGTCTAAGGCGCTCATCGGCGCAGAACAACCGATATCGCGCCGCGCGTAGGTGCCGCACGGAAAAACGGTTCCCCAGATTCGCCCGTGTCGCGTTCGAATGTGGTCGGGCGACACTTGGGTCGTCCAGTGTGAGCGGCCGTTAGGGGGTGGGTGCGGAGTTCGCGCCGCGCCGTGCGAGGTAGTATTTCCGCCACTACAATTTGCCGTCGCGAATCCTAGCCCCGGCATAGCCCCGCATAAAAAAACGCCGCTCCCGATTCTCGAAAGTGGCGCTGTCGCTGCGTTTCAGAGTGGAGGATAGGGGACTTGAACCCGTGACCTTCTGGCTGGCAGCCAGACGCCCCTCACGGCGGAGCGTTTGATGTGCAGGCTTGGTTGGGCTTGGCGGCGGAATTGACGCAGGGCTGGGGCAGGCATTTCAAGTCTAGGCCCTATTCATGGCGCGGACGATCGTTAAGGCGTCGCCAAGGCTTGCTCGCATGTGCCAACTCGGACCAGCGTTTTCGATCACTGCGGCGTCGCATAGGCCGACTCGACGCTGCGATCACGAGAACGGCCATCCGGACGCTGAAATACTTGGAAGAAGGGGGTGTTCCGAAACGAACGGGGACCCATAAGTTACTTCACAAAAATGAGTTACTGTGGCCATTTGTCGATGAGACCTGTCTTGTCCGAATCCAATCGCGCCGATACAATCAAAGAGCGGACGGACGAGTCCGTTTTGTTTTGATCACCGACGGACGGACGAGTCCGTCCGACTTGGAGCTGGCCGATGGCTGACGCAGCAATAACCGGTGCGAAACGAAAGAGCATTCTGGCAAACGCCATGAACGTTTTCGCCAAGGAAGGCTTCGGCAACACCGACGTTCAAGTGATTGCGGACCTAGCGGGGGTCGGTAAAGGCACGGTCTATCGGTACTTTGGCAACAAGCAACAACTCTTCTTGGCGACCGCCAAGTACTGCCTGGAACAACTGGGCGAGTTTGTGCAGCAGCAAGTGGGGAGTATCGAAGCAATTCCAGAGCGCGTCGAGCAAGTCGGAGTCGCTGAGATCCTACGAGGCATTGCCGTCGCCTGCGCCGAGTTTTACGAACGCCACCCCCAGGCTATCGAGATCATGATTCAAGAACGAGCTGAGTTTCGAGACTCTGTATTCCCGTCCCACTTGATGTATCGAGCCGAAACACGTTCGCAGCTTGATCAAATGCTTTGTGATGCGGTCAACCAAGGGACCGCTCGCAAGGTCGATGCCGTCCAAGCGGCAAATGCTTTTGGCGACTTGTTGTATGGCAGTCTTGTGAACGGCTGCCTTGAAGGAAGCAAGGGCCTCTTGGTCGAAAGGGTCACGCAAGCAACAGACATTTTGTTGCATGGCCTGCTAGCCAACGATGAAGCGATAGATAACAGACAGTGAGAAACCTTGAGCGAGGAATACGGCGATGGTGCGAGTTCGTGTTGGCCTTGGGCTGCTTTGTCTGGCGCTCCCGCTTTGTGTTGGCTGTGGTAGTAGCGTTTCCGCGTCGAATACTGAGGCAAAGTATGCGCCACGACTAAAAGCGGTGGAAGTCGATGTGGTTCCAGTGCGGCGTCAAGCGGTATCGACCGAGGTGGAGTTCACAGGAAATCTACTGCCTCGTCGCATGACCCAAATCGTGTCTGAAGTCGAGGGCGTTGTACGGGATGTTCCGAAAGTTGGCACGGAGTTCAACGTAGTCGTCGAGGGAAAGCAGATATCGGAGCGTTTAGGGATTACCTACGGGCAGTCCGTAAAGCAAGGCGACGTGCTCCTAGAAATCGATACGACTGACGCAGAAATCGCTCTTCGCATCGCCGAGGCCAAGTTGAGCAAGTCGAAGGCCGAGCTTGCCAAGTTGAAGTCGTGGAACCGCCCCGAAGAGGTTCAGCGATTGACAGCACTTCGTGACGAAGCAAAGGCTCGATACAGTCAAGCGCACAGCGAACATCGGCGCAAGGAACAGTTGGCAAAGCGCAATGTCGTCACGCAGACCGACATCGAGAACGCCGCAATGGGAGCAGCAACGTCAAGAGCCGCTTTGTTGGCTGCCGAGGCCGTGTTGAAACAAGCCCACGCTGGTCCAACGACCGAGGAAATCGTGATTCATCAGGCACTGATCGCCGAGGCTGAGGCCGAGGTAGAAAGTGCGAAACGGTCGATTACGAAGAGTACGATTCGTGCCCCCTACGATGGCGTTGTCACTGCGTTCTCTGTGGAGGTCGGTGGCCGCGTCTCACCCAACGGCGAGCCACTGGTCGAACTCATGGACTTGCGGTTTCTGGTGGCAGAGATTGCCATTCCCGAGACTTATATCGGCAGGGTCCAGGTACGAGACTCGGCCATGGTTGAGGCTGCGGGGGCATCGCAGCCAGTTCCCGGGTTGGTCATTGCCATCAATGACACCGTGGACCCGCAAACACGCACGTTTGCCGTCCGAGTGGCGATTGACAACGAAGCTCGAAAGTTTAAGGCGGGCCAGTTCGCCACCGTACGTCTGCAGATGGGCGGCGTAGAAGCGGAGTCGCTCGCGATTCCAAGCTCCTCGATCTTCTTTCGAGAGGGCCAACCCCATGTGTATGTCCTTGAGACGGATCTTGTTGAAAGTCGACAGGTCGCAGTTGGCGTGGCAGATGCCGGCATGACAGAAATCCTCGATGGGTTGCACGAGGGTCAACAAGTTGTGGTCGATGATCCATCACTTTTGTCGGATGGCATGCGAGCGTCGGTTAGATCAGGCACTTCTCATCCAACGACAGACTGACCCTGGTCACACGTCTTCGGGCATCAAAACGGAGGGGATGATGCTTGTCCTCAGCAAGAAACCGCACGAGGCCATCCCCGTAGAAGACGAAATAAGGATTATCGTCATGGAGTCGACTCCCCATCGAGAACGCATTGCGACTCAATCACCGGATTGCATGCCGATCCTGCAAGAAGAGCTTTGGTTGCGTCGGCAAGAGATTGTCGAGCCGGGGCACTGCGATCCGGCCGTCGATCCAGCGTTGGCTCGGAAACAACGATTGGCTGGACATCGATCACACCGACGGCGACTGAACCAGTCATGAAACTATCAGAAACCGCCATCAAGCGACCCGTGCTCACGACCATGGCTTTTGCCGCACTGGTCGTGTTTGGGATGATTGCCTACCAGACGCTTGGCATGGCGCTTTACCCCGACGTTGATATGCCTGTCGTGACCGTCACGGTCGTTTACGAGGGAGCATCGCCCCGTACCGTCGAGACGGAAGTGACCGAAGTGCTGGAGGAATCTCTCAGCACGATCAGTGGCATCAAGTCCATGCGCAGCGAAACGAGCGAGGGAGTCGCACAAGTTTTCCTAGAATTTGAGCTGAAGCGGAATGTCGACGTAGCGGCGCAAGACGTACGCGACAAGATTGCTGCCATCCGTGACGAGTTACCCAACGATTCCGAGGCTCCGGTGGTCGAAAAGTTTGACCCCGATTCGGCCCCGATCCTTGGCCTCATCTTGGCAGGCAACGCCTCAATTCGCGACTTGACAATCTTCGCAGACGATGTCGTGAAACGGCGCATCGAATCGGTCAACGGCGTCGGTGGCGTGCGATTGGCAGGCGACCGAGAACGAGAGGTACGGATTTGGCTACGGGTCGATGATCTTGTAGCTCACGGTCTTTCGGCACAGGACGTGATCGACACCTTGCGAAAGGGAAACATCGAGTTTCCTGGAGGACGTGTCGAGACAGGGCAATGGGAATTCGTTGTTAAGACCCGTGGCAGGGTTGCAACGGTCGATCAGTTCCGCAACCTCGTGGTCGCCGAACGTGCCGGGAAAGTCGTCCGCCTCAATCAGGTTGCATACATCGAGGATGGATTGGAAGACCAACGGAGCGTAGCGCGGTTGAACGGCCAGCCCGCCGTTTCGCTGGCCGTGCGCCAACAATCGGGAACAAACATGGTGGCGGTGGCCACGGACGTAAAAGACGAGCTTGCACGGATCGAGACTGAGTTGCCCAGCGGATATGAACTTTTGGTCGTTCAGGACAACTCGACGTTTGTCGAGGCCAGTGTGAATGAGGCGCAAAACGAACTGATTCGTGGCGGATGCCTGGCAGTCCTCGTGATCCTTTTGTTCCTCCGCAGCCTGCGCGGATCCGTGGTGGCGGCGGTCACGATTCCTGCCACGATCATTTCAACGTATGCATTCATGTTGGCCGTGGGATTCACCCTCAACACCATGACACTACTGGCGCTTACGATCTCTGTCGGTATGATTATCGACGATTCTATCGTGGTGCTAGAGAACACGTGGCGACACATGCAGGAGGGCATGTCTCGATTCGCGGCGGCTATCGCCGCCATGGACGAAATCGGTTTTGCAGTGATTGCCACATCGCTGTCGATTGCCGCTGTGTTCGTACCCGTGGCTTTCATGGACGGGCTGGTCGGTCAGTTCTTCTTCGAATTCGGAATGACCGTCACGTTTGCGGTTGTCGTTTCGACGTTGATCGCCCTATTCCTGTCGCCAATGCTCTGCTCGAAGATGCTGAAACTGGGCAACGGGCACGGACAGCTTTACAACTTCATTGAACGCATTCTTGTCAACATCGAGACGTTCTATCGAGGCATCCTGAGCCACGCCTTGCGATATCGGGTGTTCGTGGTATTGGCGGCTGTTGGAGTTTTCATCGGCAGCCTGATGTTGCTGCCGCTAATCGGTCAGGAATTTACGCCGACCGCCGACGAGGGACAGTTTCAAGTACAGGTCGAGGCCCCTGTAGGGTCTTCGATTCACCAGACATCGCGGATCGCTCGCAAGGTTGAAGAGATCGTGGCGACGCTTCCCGCCGTGAAGGACATCTATACCACGGTGGGTGGAATGTACGAGGGCCAAACCACGATCAGTCAAGTTGTAGTGAAGCTGGTGGACAAGTCGAGCCGTACTATCTCGCAGGGCGAAGTCATGCAGATGGCGCGAGAGCGGCTCCAACAGTTTTCGCACCTACGCCTCAGCGTGGACGCCGTAGCTCGACTTGGCGGCGGAGGTTTTCGTTCGGCACCGATTCAATACAACTTGCGCGGCGGAAGTCTGGAGCAACTCGATACACTGGCTGCGTCGATGGTCGAGAAGCTGCAACAAGCAGGTGGCTTCGTAGACGTCAACACCACCAGCCAGTCCGGAAAGCCGGAACTGTCGATCAATATCGACCGCAACAGAGCGTCCGATCTTGGCGTCAACGTGGACGATCTTGGCCGGGCGGTGAGCGCACTCGTCGGCGGCCAGGAGGTTTCGACGTTCGAAGACGATGGTGACAGTATTGATGTGCGGGTACGGCTGGTGGGTGCGGATCGCATGCGACCCGAGTCGCTCGGTGTTTTGCCAGTTCGTATGGAAGGTGGTGCACTGACTGAGTTGCGCACGGTAGCCTCGGTCGAGAACACGTTCGGACCAATCTCCATCGAACGGCAAGACGGCCGTCGTCAGGTGACTATCCTCGCCAACCTGGATGCCGACAAGCCGCTCGGCGAGGCTGTGCAGAATGTCGAAGCAATCGCCGCCGACATTGGTCTGCCGGCAGGCGTCACGACGGCGTTTACGGGCACGGCGGACATGATGGCCGAGTCCTTCGCCAGCATCCTCTTCGCACTTTTCTTGGCGGTCATTCTGACCTACATGGTGTTGGCGGCCCAATTCGAAAGCTACTTACACCCGTTTACCATCATGCTATCGTTACCCCTCTCGATTGGCGGCGCATTGGGCCTGCTGGCGATGACGGGACGAACGCTGAACATCTTCAGCATGATTGGCATGGTCATGCTGATGGGCTTGGTGACCAAGAACGCAATTCTGCTTGTGGACTACACGAATTTGCTGCGCAGGCAGGGAATGACGAAGTACGATGCGCTTCGGAAGGCTGGACCAACTCGCCTGCGGCCGATTCTGATGACCGCCATCTCCACGATCGCGGGCATGATTCCGATCACAATCGGTCTCGGAGATGGGGCGGAGAGCCGTGCCCCCATGGGAACCTGCGTCGTCGGCGGAATGATCACCTCGACAATCCTCACGCTCGTCGTAATCCCAGTCGTGTACAGCCTGATCGACGATGCGCGCGGCTGGATTCCGGGCATCATGAGCCTGCTTCGTCAATCGAGCGATCGTCGGGCCGGCCAGCAGCGTCCCTCATATGCCGCGACCACGAACGCGACCGTCGTGCAACCATCGGACGAACTGCAGAACGACTTCTTGATCGCCAAATCGACACCAGGCGTGCAGCGCTCGAAGAACGAGGCTTGGGCGCCCAGAACACCGTCGTAGTGAACGCCGTTGCATCGGCGGTGCAGTGCCGACGCCACCGTGGCAAGCGATTGTCGACCGGAAACCCGTCGGACAACGTGGCGGGTTTAGGCGCAACGTCGTCGGCAGCATAGGGCGGCAAGGGGAGCTTGCTTCACATCTGCTCTGCGACGCGACGCCGCACCATGTCATTTACCTCCGAACTTCGCCTAGTTCCTTCATCGGCAGCCTCTTGGCGACGGCGTGCTCCATCGGCGTTGTCTTGCTCCATTTGCATCAAGATCTTTTCGTGAGCCCGTTGTCGCTCTGAACTGGGGTGAGCCCAAACACACTTCTTGACTTCCTCTGGCGTCGCGGGTCGCGACTGTCGGTCTTGGCGGTAGTATGGAATATGGTTGCTGTAGAACACCGGTTCGTCCTGCTTCGCAACCTGAATTGCAAGAATGGTCTTGGAACGATGCGACGCGAACTTAATGTGAGCCTTTAAAGTTGGTTTAACCGAATTCACTATTCCCCTCGCACGGTCATGTGCATCGTCACGAGCGCCGGCATTTGCGGGCTTTAGCCCTACCAGTTTGTTGTCTTTTTTTTCGATGCCGATGTACACCGTGCCACCACCGCACGTACCGAATGCGGCTAGCTCTTTGGCCAAGTCGTGGGCCTGCTTTGGAAACTCCGCCTTGAACTCCACTGTCGCGGACTCTCCACACTCACACACCTTTGGCAGATCCGCCGATAATTTGGGGTCGGCCCATTGGGGTATGGGGCGAGACATACCAAGCTCCTCTCACTTTAGTCGCGCCAGATTGGCGTCTGTGTCCAGTGGCCTCTACACCTGTGCCTCTCAAACTACGTTTGATTGCTTCGGATCGTCAACGCATCCCAACGACTTTCGGCAAACAGTGCGAACCGTAAAAGGATCGCAAGCGACGTGTAGGCTTCGGGGTCGCCGATATTGGCGCTACTGCCGTGCGATGCGCTGTCCCGCCAGTATTTCAGCAGACTGGTAAAGCCCCTTAACTCGTTCTGCGCCCCAGCAGGTAGGCCTGCCGCTATTTGGTTCTCGATTCGGCCACGACCACCCTTTGTCATGTATAGTTGTTCGACCGACTCGGCGTCGCCTGTCTTTGCGATGGCGATGGCGAGCACTATCGACTCAGCAGCAGCGCCACACATTGCGCAGCAAGCCATGTATGCGAGTGCCGAGTAACACCTGACTGCCTCTTGGGCGCGCTCTTCGTAGCCTGGACCGAACCGGTTTTCTAAGGCTGAAAGCTGGCTGGCAAAGCGCCCTGGCACGACGGGAACAAACTCATAGTGCCCGGATTCGTCCAACCACTTGCGACCGGCGGGGGTGAGTGAGAATCCCTCCCCATCCTGGCCTTCGTCCGTACCCTGTACGCCTTGCCCGGTTACGCCGGGGCGAAGTATTCCGCGACGCGCCATCTCCCACGCTGCCGCATAGAAGTGAGGGGAAACCGTTCGCATTGGCCTCATGCATGCGTTCGGGTCTTCAACGCCACGAACCGTCATAACGTAGTGGCGCAAGACCTCAGTTAGATACACGTCGTAGCCGTATGTGTTGTACACACTCGGCCTGCCGTCCCGCAGCCAGCGGACGATAAACTCGAACGCAATTTCATCGTCCAACTCGGGGGCGGTCGAAGCGTCGGCGTTCATAGTCGCCTACCTCCTTTGACCGCCTGAGTCTAAGGCGCGCATCTGCGCAGAACAACCAATATCGGTCCGCGCGGACGTGCCGCACGAAAAATGGTCCCCCAGCTTCGCCGCTAACGCACTCAAGGCGCGGCGGGCGATACTTGGGTCGTCCGATGTGAGCGGACGTTTTGGGGGCGTGTGTGTGGAGTTCGCGCCGCGCCGCGCAAGGTAGTATTTCCGCCGCTCTACGTTGCCGTTGCGAACCCTAGCCCCGGCATAGCCCCAAAACAAAAAACGCCACTCCCGATTCTCGAAAGTGGCGCTTTCGCTGCGTTTTAGAGTGGAGGATAGGGGACTTGAACCCCTGACCTTCTGGCTGCCAGCCAGACGCTCTCCCAACTGAGCTAATCCCCCGTTGACGAACATTGAAGGCTATCAGTGCTGCCGAAATGTGTCAAGCGACATCCGCCCGCCGCGCGGAGCGCGTAGAACCGTGTGCAGCGCGGTACAATGGCGACGACCGGTGGCCGCTGGAGCGTCCCGTTGCCGTCGCAACGTGTGCTTGCTTCATCACACCCGGGAGGAACAATCTCCGTGCAGCATTCGATCCATGGCCGCGTGTTGGAATTGGCGCAAGGCGACATTACCGACCAGCAACTCGACGCCATCGTCAACGCGGCCAACCGTCAGCTTGCTGGCGGCGGGGGCGTCGACGGTGCCATCCACCGCCGCGGCGGGCCGGCCATCATGGACGAGCTGTCGCGCCACTATCCCGACGGTTGCCCGACCGGATCCGCGGTGATCACATCGGCCGGGGATCTTGATGCACGGTACGTCGTGCATGCCGTCGGACCGATTTGGCAAGGTGGTCGCTCGGGCGAGCCGGAACAGCTTGCTGGTGCTTATCGCACGGCGCTTGCGCTTTGCTCCGAGCACGGGTGCCGGCGGGTTGCGCTGCCGGCCATCAGTTGCGGAGTCTACGGCTATCCGATCGATCTGGCCAGTCAGATCGCGCTTGAGACCACGAAGCAGTTCCTCTCTGAAGATCCCACGGTCGAACTGGCACGGTTCGTGCTGTTCGGCGAGGGCATGTTCGGCGCGTTCGCCCGTACGCTGGAGTCGCTCGTCTGAAGCCCGCGCTCGTGATCGATCGTTCGGCAGCGACGCTCCGCGTGAGCAAGAGGTGACGCTCGCCCTTTCGCAAGTGCGGATCGCCTATTGCCGGCGGCGGGCGTGCGCTAGGATCAGCCGCGACAAACGGTCGCCGCACTGCGCCAGCACGTACGCCGCGATGAAGAACGTCGCGAACACGGCTCCGGCCGCCGTCTCTTCGCCTGGGTTTTCGGCGCGCAAGAATGCCCGCGTAAACATCACCATTCCCGCCAAGACAACAAGCACGCACGTCGTCCAGAGGATTGTTTGGGTCGTGCGCAGCAGCGAATGGAGCCGCGCGTGCGTCGATCGCCGAACGGCCGGCTTCGCGGGTGTGGTTGACGCGTCGGGATCGCGCACCGACACCGGCGAGCCCACCTCCGCTTTGCTGTCCGACTGCTGGCTGAACAGGCCCCGCAGGTTGATCGCCGTGGTCCACTCTTCCATGCCCTCGCGCCAGAGCAAGTCGTCGGGTTGTAGTTCGCCCGCCTCGGCCAGTTCGCGCAGCTCGGACTGCGACACCGGGCCCATCGGCTGATCATCTCGAGCGTAATACCACTGAGTTTCGGGCATCGAACTAACTCGCCAATCGGGATTGGCACCAACAGGTTTCAAGGGTCGGCTGCTCGGCGCGCCGAATGAACCGCGGGCCAACTCCTCTTCTAATTCCTTAATGTACCGTGTCGTCACGCCGCGGGGGAATGCCGCTCGGAACGCGTCTCCGTCTGCGTGGCAATGGGAGCCTGCTGGCCACCAGGCGGATTGCCTAGCACTTGCACGAATTGACCCACCAAATAGAGCAACACACACGCGCAATAAACCCAAAGCATCACCGCGATGAAGGACCCGACGACTCCGTATGCCGAATATGTACCGCCCAGGATATAGCGCGATAGCAACTGGCTGCCGACTTGCCAGACGCCGGCGAAGATCATTCCCCCGCACAGCGCGTGCAACCAGCGCACGCTGCGTCGCGGCATCAATCGGTAGAGCAGCGTCATGACCACCGTGTTGAACGAGATCGTGAATCCGAACTGTGTCATGTCCCAGATCGACGTGCCGCCGGGCAACTGGTCGGTCCAGTTGTGAATCGCCGACAGAACCAAATCCGCCACGAACACGACGAGCATCAGCGCGCCCAAGGCGAGCAGAGTCAGAAACGCCTTGAGCCGATTCCACAATGCGTTAATGATCGCCGCGCGGATTCCGGGCGAGTGCCCCGACGGATCGTACCACAGCCGATCAAACGCAAATTCCATCTGCGAGAAAATACCGATCGCACCGAACAACAGAATCACTGGCGCGAAAATCGCGCTGCGGGTGGCCCCTAGCTTGACGCCGTCGATCAGGCGTTGCACCTCCTCGGTAAATGCCGGAACGGTATGCTCGGCCAGCATCGCGATGAGTTGCTGTTCGGCATCTTGGGCGTTTTCGGAGAATTGCAGCGCGAAGCCCAGTCCCGTGATCAGGACCCAGAGCAGCGGAAAGAACGAAAACGCCGCGTAGTAGGAAGTGGCCGCGGCCAGCGTGATGCCCTCGTTGTTGGCAAAACGCGTAACGGTCTGTTCGACCAGTTCCCAGGCTTTCCAGACCGTTCGGCGCAATAGCATGTTGGTTCCATCGTGTGACGCAGCGACCCATCCAACCCTACACGATGGCGCCGGACGTGCCTGCTGGCCCGGAATGTTTCGTTTCGCGACCTTGCTGGGGTGCGTCGGCCACGGCGGTACGACCGACCCACCCGACACAATCCCACCGGTCGCCTTTTCGCGACCGCAGCGTCATTCTAAACGCTGCCGGCAAGACCGACCATGCGTGGCAATCTGTCCGCGAGCGTCGAGGCCGGCGAAATCCCCGCAGCCTGCCAGCACGCCCGCTGAATACCTCTTGCCGACAGCATAATCCCTACCACGTTGCAGTGGATGGAGTGCCCTCGTCAAACGGCCCGATACGTTAGATGCCGAAGCGCCGGCGTTCGGTTACGTGAATTCCCGTCAGTGCGGCGGCTGAGTCGCCCTTCGAGGTACGCATCGTGGAAGTCAATCGCAACCAGTACTTTCTGGCTGGGCTCGTTGTGCTATTCATCGGGCTGCAGTTGCGAATGGTGGAAAGCTACGTTCTAAACGAGCGAGCCAGCCGGTTCATCGCCGAGCGGGTCCCCGCCCTGGGCGACTCGGACAGCACGCTGATGCCCGCCGCTGGGCCCACTCCGAAAAAGACGCTCAAGCCGCCGACTTGGTTGGGCTACGCCGTCATCTCTTTGGCCGCCGTCTTGATCCTGCACAGCCTGGCGATGCGACGTCCAGACGGATAGGCGATCTTCCTGTCCTGCTCGCCCCCGCTTTCTGCATGCCGACTACGCTTGCGCCGCGCCCAGTAAGCACGCAGGCAAACACCGCAACAGCCGCGCCGCATCATGGCGGCGGCACCACTCCGAGCCGGGAACCGTTCATTCCTCGGCTGGTGCGCTCCAACGGCGCAAAGAAACGGCCGCGCGTGCGCATTTGCAGTTGGTCGCGCGTCGTATCGAACGGACGGACCCAAACCATCGTGGCCGTGTCGTCGAACACCCCCTGCCCCGGCACCACCAGTCGCGCGTGAACGGCGCCCAGACTTCCCAGCTCCAAATCGAACTCGGGATGCCGCGCCTGAAACGGCAAGCGATACGTCGCCCCAAATCCGACAACGTCGTCTGGCACAATACGGCGCACCCAACGGGCGAGCCGCGGAAAAGGTTCGCCGCGGGTCCGTGTGGCCGACTGCATGCCGATCAAATCGACTTCCACCGTGCCGGAAACCGGAACGACGTTGCCAAAGGCATCGCGCGGCGACACGCGCAGCACGATCCCGTCGCTGTCCGCGTAGCTCCGCCATTTGCCAACCGTCGCATCTATGTGAAGCGACGTGGCCCGTGGCAGAGCTTCGTTACGCGGCCAGAGCGCCGGTGTCTGATACGACGGGGTCGCTTCGGGCAGTGCATACATGGGCGCTGGTTCGTACGCGCCCGCATCGCGCGAGGGACGAGGCGGATCGGGTTGTGGCGGCGGAGGTGCCGACGGGCCTGGTAATTCCGGCCCGGCTTCTTCCTCCGCGGCCGACGGCCAACCCTGCGCATCAAAACGAGCGATGACGTCTTTCGGCGAAAGCGGCGCGCCGTCGAGGCGCACTCGCGACACACGGCTCCACTGAATCGGACGCGTCACGTACATCTGTGCCGTGCCAGTTCGCAGCACGAGACGTTCGGCGGTCGTGCGGTGGTCGAAGCGGCCCCGAAAGACGCGTCCGCTGGTCGTTTCGACGACGACGTCCGCCCGCGTCTCCACACTGCCGCCATGTGCCACGGCCGCGGCCAACGCGGCGAAGCGAAACATCAAGCGCGTTGTGCGGCAACCAGACATTGAACCGTTTCTCGGAGCGAGTGCAAATTCGACAGGCGGCCCAAATCGGCGCCAACGTCGGTCGTTGTCGTTCGTCGAGCCCCGTAGCGGCTGGCGTGCGACCGGCATCGGCACGCCAACGGCAGGAATGGTTCGCCGTCGTCAAACGCGCCAACGTGCATGGTCGACCCGCCAAGCGTGCCAGCCATTCATCATAATCCGAGCGACCGCGCGGCGAGCGACCTTCGGGTGGTGGGGTCGAGTAACCACGGGCAATCGCGTTTCTGGCCAGCGCTTTTACCGCACGCCGGCGGCGCGCCGTTTGCCGCTTGACCGTCAATAGGACCGTCCTTAAACTCAAGGATTGGTTCGAGTTGTCCCACTTCGTGGTCTCCCGCGTCGGCACCGGGACGATCATCCTTGTAGCGCCCTGATCCGCGAATCGAGTCTGGCGTGAAGCGCGCACTAATCAGCGATATCCACAGCAATCTCGAGGCTTACAAGGCCGTCCTGGCGGATATCCAGCAACAGGGCATCTCCGAGATCTATTGCCTCGGCGACATCATCGGATACGGTCCGAATCCGCGCGAGTGCATCGATCTGGCGATGCGCTGCGACATGTGCCTGCTGGGCAACCACGATCAGGGCGCGCTATTCGACCCCGAGGGGTTCAACACCGGCGCCGAGCGGGCCATTTTTTGGACCCGCGATCAACTGGAGATTGGCCCCGGCAGCGCTGACGAAAAGGCAAAGCGGTGGGACTTTCTCGGCGAGTTGCCGCGCAACCGACGCGAAAACAGTTTTCTGTATGTCCACGGCTCAGCGCGCAACCCGCTCAACGAGTACGTCTTTCCCGAGGACATCTACAATCAGAAGAAGATGGAGAAGATCTTCAGCCTGATTGAACACCACTGTTTTCAGGGGCACACGCACGTGCCCGGCATCTTCACGCAAAGCCTCAACTTCATCAGTCCCGAGGAAGTCAACGGGACCTATCGACTCGGCGACGAAAAGACGATGGTTAACGTCGGCTCGGTCGGTCAGCCTCGCGACGGCGATCCGCGTAGCTGCTACGTCGTCTTGGAAGACGACACGATCACCTTTCGGCGCGTGTCCTACGACGTCGAGCGGACGATCAAACAGATATACGACACTCCGGAGCTGGACAACTTCCTGGGTGATCGGCTCCGCGAAGGTCGGTAGGCGCTTCACCCCGGCACGAATCGTCCGGCAGGGACCCACGCGGGCGGCTCACAGAAACCGCGGTCTCCAAGTTGTTTCGCGGCACCGAGCATCGGACCGCTCGTTCAATAAATCTGGCCCTCCGGCGGCCGACTTGGCATTGCAAGATTCGTCGGCCGGGGAACAATTACACAATCGCCCCTGGCCCGCCCCTGGATGCCGACTGGCCGGCACGCCAGCCGCGACGACCGCCGAAGGACACCGACAAACGTGGACAAGCGTTTCATACTCTTCATGGTCTTGGCGGTGACGGTCCTGGCGGCCAATCAGATCGTCATCTCGGTGTTCTTTCCACCCGAGCCACCGGCGAAGGTCGCCAAGAAAGACGCCGGGAAGAAAGTCGTCGCCAAGGATGCCAAGGCCGACGTGCCCGACGTCGGCGCCGCGAAGGCGGACCAGCCGGCCGACAAGGCGGCTGACGACAAGCCAGACGCCGCGGCCGACGTACCCGCCGAGGATCCACCCGAGCCGGATGACGATGCAAAGGATGCTCAGGCTGCACCGGCCGAACCGCTGGTCAAGTCGCAACGCTTGGCGATTGGCTCCGGCGATCCGGGCAGCCAGTATCGCATGTCGGTCTACTTGACCAACGACGGCGCGGCCATCGAACGATTGGAAATGAACAGCCCGCTGTATCGCGATTTAGACAATCGCAGCGGCTACCTGGGCTACGTGGCGCCGATCGACGCGCCGCAGGCCACCGGCGCCTTGGTGCGCGTGGTGGGCGACGGAACACCCGCCGCCAAGGCGGGACTTGCCCCGGGCGACGTCATCACGGGCATCGGCGCCGAGCCTGTTTCCGGCGCCGCCGCGTTGATCGCCGCGCTCGACAAAACATCTCCCGATCAAACGATCGAGCTCGCGGTTCTCCGCGACGGCGAAGAACAAAAGTTTTCGGCGACGCTCGGTTGGCAGCCGCTGGCGGTAATCCGACCGGAACACGACTCACGGGCGGTCCAGATCGTCGAGCCGAACAATCATGATCCGTTGTCGTTCTTGATGACGATCGACCAATTCGACAACCAGTCGCTCGAGGACGGCGACGTCGAACTAAAGAACGTCGATTTGGTCCACGGCCGGTGGGAAGTCGTCGCGTCCAATGAAACACTGGCCCAGTTCCGTAAGAATATTCCGGCGCTGGGCCTGGAGGTAACCAAGACCTACCGGCTCCAGAAGGTGCCGGCCGATCAAACCCACGACAAGGACTATCCGGCATACAGCCTGCTGCTTGACGTTGCAATTGCCAATACTGGTGACGCGCCGCACGCTGTTGCCTATCGACTCGACGGCCCGACCGGCTTGCCCACTGAAGGCTATTGGTACGCGATCAAGGTCAGTCGAAATTGGGGAGCCGCCGGGCTACGCGACGTGGTCGCTCGATTCGAAGGCGGGGCCACGACGCAGGTCTCGACCGCCAGCATCGCCGACGAAGATTTCGACACGCTTTGGACTAAGACGCCGCTCGACTTTATCGCGGTCGACGCACAGTATTTCTCCGTGGCGCTCATTCCGCAAAAGGAAAGTGCTGGCGATCTTTGGTTCAACCAGGTGCAACCGATACGAGTCGGCGCCGTGCCTGCCGAGAGTGGGCTGGTGAAGCTCACGAATGTCTCGTTTCGTTGCAAGAGCAAAGTCGTATCGCTGGAACCGAATGGTGAACCGGTCGAGCACCATTTCCAAGTCTTCGCGGGCCCCAAGCTGCCGTCGCTGTTGGCCGAGTACCCCACGTCGAACCCCGCGATAACCTTGCGCGAGCTGGTCTACTACGGCTGGTTCAGTTTTGTTGCCAAGCCGATGCTGGCCCTGCTGCATGTGTTTCACAGCCTGGTGGGCAACTACGGCATCGCGATCATCATGCTCACCGTGATGGTCCGGTCGTGCATGTTTCCGCTCAGCCGCAAACAGGCGCTGAGCGCGCAGAAGATGCAGGAGCTGCAGCCTGAGATCAAGCGGATCAACGAAAAGTATAAGAACGACGCCGAGAAGAAGATGCGGGCCCAACAGCAGTTGTTCCGCGATCACAACTACCATCCGCTGGGCGGGTGCCTGCTGGCGTTTGTTCAATTGCCGATCTTTGTAGGCCTGTATCGATCGCTGTCGGTCGACGTGTCGCTTCGCCAGGCTCCGTTGCTGAGCGAAAATATCCGCTGGGCCTCCAACCTGGCTGCACCCGACATGTTCTACGACTGGAGCGCCATGATGCCCCAGTTCATTACGCAGGGCACGGGATTCTTCGGGCTCGGACCGTATCTCAATATTCTTCCGCTAGTCACGATCGTGCTGTTCATCTGGCAACAAAAGATGTTCATGCCGCCGCCGGCCGACGAACAGGCCGCGATGCAGCAGAAGATGATGCAGTACATGATGATCTTCATGGGCTTCCTCTTCTTCAAAGTAGCCAGCGGTTTGTGCGTCTACTTCATCGCCTCGAGCCTGTGGGGTATCGCAGAACGCAAGCTGCTGCCCAAGACGAAGCCAGCCGACGGCCAACCGGGCGCAGCGAAGACTGTGCCAACCGCCAGCGCGAAGGTGTCTGGCAAAGCCTCCGGCAACGGCGCGCCGACCAAGAAGAAGCGCCAAAAAGGGCGGAAGTAGCCGCTGCCGCCTTCGGCACACCGATGTGGCGCGCCCTCCAACGCTCGCGCCGTCGGAGTCGCACCCAGTTGCGTCACGGCCAGGCCGGTTGTGAGACATAGTTCGTGTACCACCTCGACGACACGATTGCCGCGATTGCCTCGGCTGCCGGTGGAGCGGCACGGGGCATTGTACGGATCAGTGGACAGCAACTTTTTTCCGTCCTCGACGATTGCTATCGTCCGCGGAATGACGTTTCGTTGGCGGCTCAGCGGCGGCCTTGCGTCGTGCCTGGGAGCGTACGCCTGACGGAGTCGCGATTCGACGACCTGACGGCCGATCTCTACTTGTGGCCCACCACGCGCAGCTACACGCGCGAGCCAATAGCCGAACTGCACACAATCGGTTCGCCGCCAATCGTCTCGGCCGTGCTAGAGTCATTCTGCCGCGCCGGCGCCCGACTGGCCGAGCCGGGCGAGTTTACGCTACGGGCGTTCTTGGCCGGAAGGATCGACCTGGTGCAAGCCGAAGCGGTGCTGGGTGTGATCGACGCCCGCGACGCCTCGCAGTTGAGCGACGCACTGGAGCAACTTGCCGGCGGACTGGCCGGTCCACTGCATCAGGTGCGTTCGAGCCTGATCGACTTGCTGGCGGATATCGAAGCCGGGCTGGACTTTGTCGAGGAGGATATCGAGTTCGTCGACGACCAGCAGATCGCCAAGCATCTCGACACGGCGTCGAAGCGGGTCGAACAGGTCACGTCGCAGTTGGCCGAGCGTGAGCGGCACGACGTGCTGCCAGGCGTTGCCCTGGTTGGCGCGCCGAACGTGGGCAAGAGTAGCCTGTTCAATGCTTTGACGGTCGACGGCACTGCCCTGACCGCCGATCAGCCGGGCACCACCCGCGACTATCTGTCCGCCGTGCTCGAACTGGATGGATTGCGCTGTCGCTTGATCGACACGGCGGGCGTGGACCAACGGCCGGCCAGATCCGGCAACGGTTCGAGCAGGAGTATCGAGTCGGCGGCACAACGCTTGGCTGCCCGCGAGTCGGACCGGGCCGACCTGCGACTGATATGCATCGACGCTTCGCGCACCGTGAGCGACGAGGAACGGCGGCGGCTGGCCGCACAGTCTGCCGGGACGCAGATCGTGGTACTGACCAAGTGCGACTTAGCGCGAACGGTCGACAAACTTCCTGGTGACGTCCCGATCAGTGCCATCGAGACCAGCGCCCATCGCGGTTTGGGATTGGACGCGCTGCGCCGTGCCATCCGGAGCGCGCTAGTGGCAATCGACCGGAACCAGGGTGGTGTACACTTGACCGTCGAGCGTTGTGGCGACAGCCTGCGCCGTTGCGGTCGTTCGTTGGAACGGGCCTCGGACCTAAATCGCGCGAGTCGCGGCCAAGAGCTGATCGCCACCGAACTGCGCGTTGCACTGGACGAGCTAAGCGCCGTCGTCGGGGCGACTTACACAGACGACTTGCTCGACCGCGTATTTAGCCGATTCTGCATCGGAAAATAGGCGAAACTACCCCACTCGTCCCTGGGTCGTCTTGTCGATGGGTGCCGCCCTTGGCCGGACCGACGAAAGTCGACCACCCTGGAGTCAATATTCCGCTTCTGTTGGCGAATTCCCAGGTAGAACGTGGCCATGGCGGCCACGCACCGCGTCGCCAAAACGACATGGAGCCGCAACGGAACCTGGGCTAGACTAAGCAGTCCTGTCTCAGCTTCCCCCCCAGCGTGTGCCGGATACGGATATGCCGGCAAGCAACCGCGCCGTCTCTCTCCTAAACATCGCGAGGTCCCCTGCAATGCGAACTCGTTCCATCGCGCTTGTCGCACTCCTTGGCTTCTGTACCGTGCCCGCTCTGGCCGACGAGTCGAAGACTCCGATCGGCGCGAAAGTCGAGAACTTCACGTTGAACGACTACCACGGCCAGCCCTACTCGTTGGACCAGGCTGGCGACGACAAGATCGTCGTGTTGTCGTTCTTGGGAACTGAATGCCCGCTGTGCAAGGTATACGCGCCGCGGTTGGTCGATCTGGCGAAGAGATACGAGTCGAAAGGCGTCGTATTTTGGGGTATTGCCCCGAACCGCCAGGACGCGGTGACCGAGATCGCAGCTTACGCGAGGATTCACGAAATCGAGTTTCCGATCCTCAAGGACCTGAAGCAGGCAATCTCCGACCGTGTGGGAGCGACGCGCACTCCGGAAGTGGTCGTGCTCGACAAGGATCGCGTGATCCGCTACCGGGGTCGAATTGACGACCAATACGGCTTTCAGGAAAACCGGAACTACCAATTGCCCGAACCGCGGGTCACCGATCTGGCTGTTGCGCTCGACGCGATTCTGGCCGACAAGAAAGTGACGGTCAGCGACACCGATGCGCCCGGCTGCTTGATCGGACGCGACTTGGAACCGGTCGTCGACAGCGATGTGACCTACACGAATCAGATTGCCCGGATCATGAACGACAACTGTGTGTTCTGCCATCGTGCGGGCCAGATCGCGCCCTTCACGTTGACCAGCTACGACGACGTTGCCGGCTGGGCCAGCATGATCGAGGAGGTGGTCCGGCTGCAGCGCATGCCGCCGTGGCACGCCAACGAACAGTTTGGCCATTTCAAGAACGACGCCCGCCTCAGCGACGACGACAAAGCGACGATCGCAAAATGGGTGGCCAACGGAGCGCCTGAAGGCGACCCGAACGATCTGCCCGAGCCACCCGAGTTCACCGAGGGCTGGATGATCTCGGAGCCGGACCAGGTCATCGCGATGCGCGACGAGCCCTACAAGGTGCCTGCGACCGGAACGGTCGAGTACCAAATGTTCGTGGTCGATCCGGGCTGGAAAGAAGACAAGTGGATCACGGAAATCGAGCCGCGTCCGGGTAATCCGGCGGTGGTGCACCATATCTTGATCTTCGTGCTCGCGCCGGATGGCAACGTGGTTGGCGGCGTGGGCGACGGAAACGATTTTCTCGGAGCGTTCGCGCCGGGATTGCGCCCCGAGGCCTTGGTCGACGGACTGGCCCGGTTCGTGCCGGCCGGTTCCAAGCTGGTATTCCAGTTGCACTACACTCCGAATGGTTCGGAGCAAGAGGATCTTAGCTACTGCGGGTTCGTCTTTACGGAGCCGGACAAAGTCAAGAAAGAAGTGCGCGTAACCAGCGCAGTCAACGCCGTGTTCGAAATACCGCCCGGCGAAGGCGATTTTCCCGTGGCCGCCCGCTACGTCTTCATCGACGACACGAACCTGTTGACGCTGATGCCGCACATGCACCTGCGCGGCAAGGCTTTCCGCTACGAAGTCACGTATCCCAATGGCAAGAAGGAAGTGTTGCTCGACGTGCCAAACTACGACTTCGGCTGGCAGACCAACTACCGGCTGGCCGAACCGAAGTTCATGCCTCGTGGTACGCGGATGGACTGCTACGCCCGCTTCGACAACTCGGAAGACAACCTGAACAATCCCGACCCAACAGCGTCAGTTCGGTTTGGCGATCAGACGTGGGAAGAGATGATGATCGGTTTCTTCGAGGCAACGCCGGCGCATCAAGACCTGCAAGACGCGAAGCAGGAACTTACGCCGCTGTCGCGCGTCGATAAGTTCAACGTGATCATGGCCGCCACCAAAGGAGAGCCGGACGACAACGTCAAGATTGGGGCCTACATGGCCCTGGCCGACCCGGGCATCTTCCGCCAGTTCGGGTTTATCCTGAGAACGATGGTTCCGCAGGTCGATCGAGTCTGCATTTCCACGGTCAAGGACGGCAAAGTCGTTGAAATGATGGGACCGAGCAGTGGTCGAGATGACGACGATGACGACGACGAAGGCGAACGGGAACTGGACGAAGCAATCGCCGAAGCCCGCAAGAAGCACGGCAAGCGGCCGGCTGAGTCGATTTACTCGCCGTTGCCTGCGGCGGACGCAGCCGGCGAGGAGCTTGCCAGCTACGCAACCGCATCCCAGCCGGTCGTCAACAGCGACATTACCAAGTCCAAGGGCGAGGTATTCGCCTCGATGGCCCGGCGCGGTATTAAGTCCAGTCTGCATGTTCCGGCAGACATCCAGGGCCAGCGCGTCACGGTGAACTTCTGGAGCCGAGATGCCGATGCGTTTCCTCCGGCGGCCCAAGCCTTGCTTGCCGGAGTGGCGCAAATCATGACCGCGCCGAAGGACCAGGCCCAGGCGGCCGCAAAGTAGTGTGGTGTGTCGCTCGGTCGCGTCGGCCCATCGCGGCGGCAATCGACGTGCCGGCATCACACTGGTCAACCGAACGTCCACCGATACCGGGGCAAGCTCTCAAACGGCTTGCCCCGGTTTTTCTTGCGCCCATCCCACGCCCATACCCCGGGTGATTGCAACCGTCCGGCGACTGGCACAAACTGAAGCATCGCCACTCGTTCTACCCCGCCGGCGGAGGAAGCCATGGTTCGCTCAATGATTCTCGTAATGTTCGCGTTACTGCTCTCGGTCGCGGCCGTGTCGTCCGTTGACGCCGCGGAACCGCTTAGCGCCGGCGTGGCCAAGGCCGACATCACGCCCGAGCCCGGATTGCGCATGTGGGGCTATAGCAATCGCACGCACGGCGCCACCGGAACGCTCGATCCGTTGATGGCCAAGGCCGTCGTCCTGCGTGCCGGCGGCGAATCGGCCGCCATCGTCACTCTCGACCTCGGACGCCCGCCCGAGGACCACGTCCTGGACAAAATTCGTGAGCGGATTAACGCCGAGTGTGGCATTAAGAATCTATTCGTTACCGCCAGTCACACGCACCACGCGCCCACCATGGAAAGCGCGCCGGGCGACCCGAACCCGTATGCGGATCAGGTCGGCAAAGCGATTGCCGACATAATCTGCCAGGCTGCAGCCGATATGGTGCCGGTCCGATTGGGCCTCGCCGTCGGCGAGGCCGACTTCGCGCATAACCGTCGCCATTATCTCCCGGACGGGCGAGTCGCCATGCAGTGGCGCAACGCAGAACGTGAACCCACCGATCCGGTCGATCGACAGTACGTGGTGATCCGGCTCGATCGGGCTGACGGGACGCCGCTGGCCGTGCTGTTCCACTATGCGTGCCATCCGGTCGTGATGGGCGGTGACAACTACGAGTACAGTGCCGACTACGTGGGCTCGGCCTGTGGCGAAGTCGAACGCGCGCTCGATACGACGTGCCTGTTCTTGCAAGGAGCTTGCGGCGACATCAACCCGTACATGGACAAGACGCCGCTCGACCAAGGCGGCGTCGCGGAGACACGCAAGATGGGCGAAGCGCTGGGCAAGCTGCTGGTGGCAACCGCCCGCGAAACCAAACCGTCGTCCAGTGAGAGCGCTTCCATTCGGTTCGATTCCCGCACGATTCCGATCCCAGTGCGCTGGGATTTGCAGGATCCGCAAGTCCGGGCGATTCTCAGCCGGGCCTATGGTGCCCGCTTTGACAACTACCTGGCCAAGACCATCAAGAACAACACGATTCCCTGCGTCCTGACCACGCTGGTGGTCAGCGACGCCTTGGCGCTCGTTGGGATGCCGGGCGAAATCTTCGTGCAGTTTCAAACCCAACTCAAGCGCGAATCGCCGATCCCCAACACACTGCTCGTCGGTTACACGAACGGGTATCACGCGTACTTCCCTACGATCCGCGACGCGGCAGCCGGCGGCTACGGCGGCAAGACGGCAACCTACGTGGCACCCGGCGCCGGCGAGCGGCTGACCGACGAGGGACTGATATCGCTCTACCGCCTTAGCGACCAACTGCACGACGTGCCCCGGGTCGAAGACTTCAAGCTGCTGGAATACGACGACGTGAAGGAGACTGCCGCGGGCCAGTGAATCCGCAGGGGGCACGGTGTGACAACCGGCTTCTCAGGCGATACATTGTCGCTTTTGCGCTCGCGCGCCGCGCCAACGGAAAGGATCGTTTGATGGAAGTACCGGCCACTCCCGCAATGTTCATCGATAGCACGATCGTTGCGCGCAACGTCGAACGATTGGCCGCGTACGCCGGACAGTATGAGTTGGACGTTCGCCCGCACATCAAGACGCACAAGTCACGTCGCGTCGCCGCGCTGCAGATGGATGCCGGCGCCGTCGGGCTGACCACCGCGAAAGTGGGCGAAGCCGAGATCATGGGCGAAGTGGCCGACGACATTATGTTGGCCTATCCGGCGATCGACCCGGCCCGGACTGCCCGGATCGCGCGGTTGGCCACGCACGCGACCGTGCGCGTCGCGGTCGATTCGCTAGCCGGAGCGGAGCGGCTGGCCGACGCCGCCAATCGAGTCGCGTCGACGGTCGGCATCCTGGTGGATCTCGACGTCGGGATGGGCCGTACCGGACTACAGACCGCCTCGCAGTGTCTCAAGCTTGCCCAATACGTCGACGAAACGCCCGGACTGCGGCTCGACGGGTTGTTCTGCTATCCGGGCCACGTCGGAGGTCCGGCCGACCAGCAGGAACCCGCGCTGCGCGACGTATCGGACAAACTGAACGAAGTTCTTTTGATCTGGGAACGGCACGGCTTGCAGGCGCGGATCGTTTCGGGCGGGTCAACGCCCACGGCGTTTCAGTCACACCTGGTGCCGGAATACACGGAGATTCGGCCTGGCACGTGCGTTTACAACGACATCAACACCGTGAAGGCCGGGTACTGCTCGCTCGACGATTGCGCGGCGCGGATTGTCTGCACGGTGGTCAGCACGTCGGTTCCCGGCAAGGTGGTGCTCGACGGCGGCACGAAGACGTTCACCAGCGATCGGTGTGCGCCCGCGCCAGATAGCGGTCACGGATTCATCCTGGAGTTTCCCGAAGCGACGATCGGCCGGCTGACCGAAGAGCACGCCGAAGTCGACATTCGCAACTGCCAAAGCGGGCCCAAGCTCGGCCAGCGCGTCACGGTGGTCCCGAACCACATCTGCCCGTGCGTCAATCTGCAGGACGCGGTGTGGTGGCGCGACGCGGAGGGCAATCTAGAAGAAATGCCGATCGACGCGCGGGGTAAGCTCGTCTAGGAGCCGCCGGCAAACTTGCGGCCCGTTGTGCGACTAATCGGGCAGGTCTTCGGCCGGGGGTTCCGGCAGCCAGAAGCAGGCAATCGTGCCGATCAGATAGACCCCGAAGCCCACGATGGCCGCGGCGTACGTGATCTGCAGCGGCGCATCGTAATCGCCCATGAAACGGCTCAAGAACGACGTCACCGCGTAGAACGACGTGCCCAACATGCGACCACCGATGTTCGCCGCGAAGCCCTCGCCCGTGCCGCGCAGATGCACCGGATAGACGCGCGGCAAGTAATTCCCCAAGAAACTAAACTGCGCAACGGTAAACAGCGCGGCGAAGAACGCACCGATGGTCAGCGCGTTGAGGCTGTGCGTGGGCGCGAAAACGAATATCAACGGAATCACGATCAGCCCGGGGATTTGGAACATCCGCAGCAGTCGTCCGCGACTGAGAATGCGAACCGCCAGCACGGCGAACAGAATTCGACCGACCAGGCCGCCGATTTCTTGAATCTCGCCGACGAAGGCGGCCGTCTCTTGTTCGTGTTGCTTTCGCTCCGGCACCGGCATGCTTGCCGCGGCGGCCTTGACCTCCGGCACGCCGGGCACGATCTGGCGAATCTGCTGAATTGCGCCGAACGCGGCCCCGTAGGCACACGCCGCCAGGATCGTGGTGACGATCGTCGTGCGCCGCAGTTCCGGCGCGAACAACTCAGAGATGCTCGGCCGGCGCAAAGTCCCGGCCTCGCGCTTCTGCGTCCACACCGGCGACTCGGGCAGGAACGGCCGAATGATGATCAGCGGAATTGCCGGGAGCAGACCCGACATCAGCGTATACCGCCAGGGAGCGTTGCCGTTTTCGATCTCGCCCAAAAAGCTGAGCATTTCGGGTATCGCCAGGGTGGGCCAGTCTGCGGCATACCGCGCCGCGATCCCATACGCGCCAGCGACCATGAAGCCGCCTAACGACGAAAACGCTTGGGTGTAGCCCAGCACACGTTCTCGCTGCTTCGGATCGTCGAACAACTCGGCCAGCCAGGCGACGGCCGCGACAAACTCCACGCAAACGCCGATGAACGTCGTGCAGCGCAGTATCAGGAACATCTCGATCGACGTGGCAAAGCCCGCACCGAATGCGGATAACGCGTAGATCAGAATACTCCAGGTCAACACGCGGCGACGCCCCAGACGATCGGTCAAATAACCACCCATCAAGCCGAAGATGCCGCCGGCAAAGGCCGGTAAATAAAAGATGAGTGAGCCCCAGAAAAGAAACTCGTCGCTGCCCGGCTGGTAGTCCGTCAACTCGACGATCAGATCCTTGATCACGAACTGCATCATCAGCAGCTCATAGATATCAAACGCAAATCCGATCGCGGCCAGCGAAACGATCAGCCACTGGGTGACGGTCAACCGCTGTGGACCAGAGGGCGAGGCGTGCATTGCAAACTTCCATCAAGGAGGGCTCGTTCAGACCATCGCGCAACGGGCCGATGACGTCGGCAGCGGCTTCAGCGAACCGTGTTGCGCGTGGCCCCGATGATAGTGGACGCGCGCGGGTGCTGGCAAGAACTACGCCGCGCAACGACGAAAGTAACGCGGCGACCGCCACGCGAACCGAGCAACAACGATCGCCACGCCGCAGCCCACTGGACTTAGTTGTCGACGCGGCGATAGACGCCAAGATTGCGCTCGGCCAGCGTTTTAAGAAACACGTCGAGCGGGCTGCCGGGAAACCCCGGGCTGATGCCGATCGTGTAGACGCTGATCCGGCGCACCTGGTTTTGCGCGGCGACGGCGGTCACGATGTCGACCGGAGCCACGATCTTGCCGACATTCGGCGCGCCGTCGGAGAGGAAATAGATCGCCTCGGTATCAAACGCAAACGCCGCCTCCAACGCGTTATACGACGCGGTGGACGAAGTGGTTTGCTGGTTGTTGATCATCCTGATGGCGGCCCGCTTGTGCTGTTCAGTGGCGGGCACCAGCTCGTGCTGCCAGACGCTGACTCGGCTGTTGAACACGATGATGCCGAAGTGGACGTAGTCGGCCAGCCCGGTGATTGCCTTGGTCAATTCCCGTTTGGCCGCGACAATCCGTTGTCCGCTCATGCTGCCCGATGTGTCCAGCACGAAGACGGCCCGCTCGGCGAAAATCGGCATGCCGTAGTAGTAGCCCGAGGCACTCTCGGTCAGCGTCGATCGGTACGCGACCCGGTACGACGACGGCGGCATCTCGAACTGATCCTTCTCGCCTTCCCACCACCGTTGCCAGGCGGCCGATTCGGTGCCGAAGATCTGTCCGGTGACTTGCGTCAAATGCTCGACGGCGTCGGCCCGCGACTCACCGCCCACGCGATCCAGGTTGTCGATCAGCACGCCCACGGCCTCCTTGGTGCGAATCATCGTCAGCGCGTGGACCCACGTCCGCCGCACGCCGAAGTGATCGTCGAAGACCTGCATCTCGGCCAGTCGCCCAAGCGGCACGACGTCGGCGGCGCTTTGACGCCGGGCGAATTCGTCGATCAGGGCCACGGCCAATGTTGCCCCGGCTTTCGACGAAGTTGCCTTACTCAGCAAGCCGTCCAAGTCGCGTTGCGTACTCTGCAAATCGGAAGCCAGCAGAATCGAAAGCGGCGCGGCCACCGCGGCCGGCCCGTTCTTCGATTTCATGTCGCGGCGAAGCAACTGCAACAACGATTCGCAGACTTCGAAGTTGCCGTTGAGATCTTTTAACGCGACGAACGCCGCCCTCTGCACTTCGGGCACCGGGTCGTCCAACGCCGCGTACATCAACTTGACAGCATCTTCGAGCGGGAACTCAGAAAGCTTGTGCAGACCCTCGATCCGATCGCTCGGCTGCTTGCTGCGCAGCAGCGGCAGCATCTCGCGGCGCGCTTGCCGGAACTGTTCGAGCCGGTCGGCAGACTGCGCGGCCGTCGCGCACGCGACAACCGCTGTCACGACGAATAACCGGCGCCACCAGGTGACGAACACGAACTTCCCCTCCTCGGGTGACGGGCCGCCGCCCCAGGGCTTCCCGCGCTATGCTCTACAACGGTCCATTGTCCGAACGAGGCGGGGCGCGTGTCAACCTTTGCCCCCGTAGGCACCATTTGACCAGTCACTCGACGCTGCGGCGCTTGCGACGGCGTCCACGGCGTGTTTAGATCAAGCCTGCCAGCCCGCACAGTCCCCAGATGGTGAAACGATGTTGCGAATCCTCGCCGTGACCACAATACACGCCGCGCTGGTGATTGCGCTGGCCGGTTGTTTCAGCGCCACCACCTGCATGGCCGCCGAGGCGACGCGGCCCAATCTGATCTTCTTGCTGACCGACGATCAACGGGCGGACACGCTCGGTTGCATGGGCAATCAAATCATCCAGACGCCACACATCGACGCGTTGGCCCGCCGCGGCGTCACCTTCGACAACGCGTTCGTGACGACCAGCATTTGCATGACGAGCCGGACTTCGATCCTGTTGGGGCAGTATGCCGCGCGGCACGGAAACTGGAACTTTCGCCGCTCGCTGACGCCCGACGAGTTGGCCGCCACGTATCCCGGGCAGTTGAAAGCGGCGGGCTACCACGTCGGTTTTATCGGCAAGTGGGGTGTGGGCGCCCCGCCGCGCGCGTACTTTGACTACGACCGCACGTTTCCTGGTCAAGGCAAGTACCTGCTCGAGAAGGATGGGAAACAGATCCACCTGACGCGACTGATGGGCGACCAGGCGCTCGAGTTCTTGGCCGGGGCGCCGGATGATCGTCCGTTTTCGCTCTCGATCAGTTTCAAGGCGCCGCACGTGCAGGACACGCCCAGTGTTAACGAGCAGCCGTTCATCTATGATCCGGCGCACGAATCGATGTACGCCGGCGTGACCATCGCACCGCCCAAACTCGCGGCGAGCCGCTATCACGACCGGCTGCCGGACTTCTTGAAGAACTCCGAGAATCGGGCGCGTTGGGCGGTCCGGTTCTGGGGACCGCAGCGTTATCAAGAGTCGGTCAAGGGCTACTACCGGCTGATCACCGAAGTCGATCAGGAGGTGGGCCGCATCGTGGGCGAACTCGAGCGGCGTGGTTTGGCCGACAACACGGTTATCATCTTTACGTCGGATCACGGGTTCTACTTGGGCGAGTACGGCTATGCCGGTAAATGGTTTCCGCACGATGTATCGATTCGCGTGCCGATGATCGTGGTCGATCCGCGTCTGCCCGAGCAACAACGCGGCACGCGCCGCGGGGAGATGGCCTTGAACATCGACGTCGCGCCCACGCTACTGGCCGCGGCGGGCAGCGATGTGCCTCGGGACATGCAGGGGCAGAGCCTCCTGCCGCTACTGCGCGGCGAGTCGCCCGAATGGCGCAACGAGTTCTTCTACGAGCATCATTTCGACCACCCGCGGATTCCGGCAAACGAGGGCGTGCGCACCGAGCGTTGGAAATACATCCGCTTTGTCGATTCCGATCCACTCTACGAAGAGCTATATGATCTGGAATCCGATCCGTTGGAAGAACACAACTTGGCGGCTGGCCCCGCGCATGCCGAAACGCTCGATCGGTTGCGAGCCCGCTGGAAGATGCTGCGCACGGCGGCCAAGTGATGCACCGCGGGGCGGGAAATGTGCGGGCATCGGCGGCGTGATGGCCGAAGGCGATTCTTGCCATCGTGGCCCACTAGCCCGGCTGTCCGGAACGCTGGCGCATGGCGCGCCAGGCATGTTCGAGCTGCTGAAGGGCTCCGTCCGGCAGTTCGCCCTCTGCATAGGCGACACGGGCGTACAACTCGGCCATGTTCTTCGCGTCGGCCGCCATCGGCGCGTTGAGCTTCGAAACGTCACGTGCCAGCTCGTGGGCGGTTTGCTCGGGCTCCCGCTGACAACCATGTTCGCGGGCCCAAGCTTCGAACGCCTCGAACGTGTAGCGCACGAGTTCATCGATCGGGTATCGCCGCGCCACGCCGGTGGCAAACGGATCGGCAAATGTCGAAAACGGCGCCGCGGGCACGCTGATCATCACCGGCTGCTCTTCAGCCCGGCTGCGCGGGCGACGGCGACCGAACAGTCCGTCCCAGAAGTCACGCCAGCCGCTCAGGAAATCACGTAGCGCCGCAAGTACCTCGGCGCGATAACGCCACACGAAGTAAAGCACGGCCAGCACGATAGCCGCGTACAGGGCCCAGCGGAACAACTGTGCCAACAGCCCAAGGGGCGCTTCGGCGGCGGAGGGCACCTGAAATCCGCTCGACGAATCGGCGTCTTGCTCCGCTTCCGGTGCTTCGTCGGATCGCTCGGCAAGTTCGCCGTCCGGCTCGTCCTGCCTCTGATCGGTTTCGCGCGGTTCGCCAGGCTGCTCCGGGCGGTTGTCGGGCGCGTCGGGCGGTTGGTCGCTGGGCGGATCGTCTCTGAGGGGCTCGTCTTTCCGAGGATCGCCCTTTTGAGGATCTTCTCTGGTCGGATCGTTCTTCGCGGTTGCCTGCTGTTCGCGACTTCCGCTGCGCTTTTGCCTGTATTCCTTCAGCCGCTTTCGTATCTCGGACTGGCGCGCCGACTCGCCCGTTCGTTCGTCAGATGCCGACTGTCCATCCTGCCCGCCCTTCGCGGATTGGCGCTGCCGGTCTACGCTATCGGACTGCGTGTTCTCACCGGGTTGCTTCTGGTTGCTCGAATCCGGGCTGGACGAGCGGTCCGACGGCGAACGACTCGAGTCGTCGCTGCGAGAGTCGCCATCGGAGCGCCCCTTTGCGTCGCCCCCGTTCGAAGATTTCGTGTCGGAGTCGTCCGCGGCGCCGTTTCCTTCGGACCCGTCATCTTGGGATACTGCCTTCTCGGAATCGGCCTCTGAAGGCGAATCTTCGCGGTCCGGCGCGGGCCCTTCGCGCTCTGCATCGTCAACGCCCTCCTGCCGAGTCGGCGCATGATCCGAGCTGCGTCCGTCGGGCGAACCAACCGAAAACGGCAACCGCGAGATTGCGTACTCCGCGCTGGGTCGCGGCAACAGCGCAGAAATGGCCAGCAGTACCAAGATCAGCACGGCACCAGTGCTCAGCCACACATTGGCCATCAGCGTCGGCATTTCGATCCGCCGTTGCCGGAGGTATCGCCGTAGTCCCAGAAAGCTGGTCGTCAGCAATAGCCCCAATCCGCTCGCGACGTACACGCTCAGCAGCCAAAACACGTACATCCGCGTTCCCGTGTCGCTCGCGGGAATCAACCATTGTCCCAAACCAAATAGTGGTAGCGCGGCCAGGGAGAAATAGACGACCCAAACGCCCGGCGCGTGCGGGCGACGTTGATGTTCGACGTAGCGTTGCCACCATCCGGCCGGCACGTCGCGCGACGTGGTGCCTTCGGGCGTCTGTTCGGTAGCGTTTGCGGGATCTGGCGTGTCGCTCGAACGCTCCAACCCAGCGACCTGCAACAATCCCTCGCCCGAAGCATCTTGCGAGTCGTCGATCACCGTGCAATCCCAGGTCAGCTTGTGCGCGCACCACCAGACAACGCCGATCAGGCCCCAGTTGACCAGATCGGCCAATGCCCCCAGCGCGCTGCCTTGCACATAGACGAGTGAGTTCATGGCGATGCCGACGACAATCGCTAGGGCCACGCCGAACATCATCGCCCGTTCCAATCCTTTTTCAATCGAGATCCGCCCGATCAACACGGCCGCGAAGACGAAACACGCCATCACCCAGTGAAGCCGCGCCGGATAGTCACCTTGGTAGAAGACCGTGATCAAAAAGAACACCAGGCTGCCGACCAACGTCATGATCAGCGCGGGACTAATCGCGATGACGACGTAATCGGCCAGCGTTTGTTGAAGTCGCTTCGCCATGATGCTTACGGTTGCGTTTGCGTCGACGGATCGTTCTTTGGCTCGTGCCGGTTGGACCGAGCTTTACCGCAGGGCGTGCATACGGCAAATGTCGCCCACGGCGGTTTCGTCCTTTAGCTGGCGGGGTTCGACCTGTTCGGCCATGAGCTTGCCAGCCGCTTCGGCGTAGTGTCGTTCTTCGTACATGTTGATGATCGCGGTCACGGCAAATCCACGTCGCCGCAGATTGCCCAGCGCCACGGCGGTTTCGTCGCTGACGGTCGTCAAAATCGCGACCACGGTCGCGTCGCGCGGCAATCGGCTGCCGGTTTCCACGAGCATTTGGGCCAGGTCCAACCCGTCGGTCAATTCTACGCGGGCGAGCATCTCCAGAATCCGCATCAGTTGATCTTCGCCGCGCCGTGTTGGCACGACCAGTGGTTCCAATCGGTTGCTAACGTCCCGCATGCTTGCCGCCCGTTGGGCGGCGCCGCGCGTGCGAATGTCGAAATCCCAGCCTTCTTGGCGAATGCGATCCGCCGCGTCACGCCCGTTCGACACGATGCCGACCTGCTGGCCCATCAGGTACACGGCGTTGGCCAAAGTAGCCGCGGCGGTAACCGCCAGTTCCGACCGATAGGGCTCGTGCCGCGCGTCAAAACTGTCCTGGTGAAAGTCGAGCACCAGCGTCGCGCCAGCGACCGTGGTCGGCTCGTACACCTTGCTGTGCAGCGTTCCGGTACGGGCCGTCGCCCGCCAGTGAACCCGGTTCATCGGATCGCCGGATTCGTAGCGGCGTACGCCCGCCACGCGTGTCGGGTCCTCAAACAGCCGGTAGCTCATCCGCACTTCGCCGATCGGACGGCGCGACGAAATGTCGTAGCCTTCCAGCGGCTGCACTTCGGGGTAAACCAGCAGAAAGTGCGGCTCGGTTGCCACGTGGTATCGCCGGTGCAGCCCGAACAAATCGCCGGTCTCCACCACCAACGGACCGATCTGGTAGTAGCCGCGCCGGTTGCAGCGCACCTGGTAGAACAGCGTTTTGCGGCCGCGCCGGGCGAACATGGCCAACTGCAACCGCTTGCCTTTGACGCGCAAACTGGGCGGGTCGAAGATCAGCGCGTGCCGCGGCAGCAGATCCTCAACCAGTAACCACGCCACCGGCAGGGCGCCGCGATTCTCAACTTGGATCACGACGGCCACGTCCTCGCCCACACGGGCAGTCAGGCGATTGCACTCGCGGCTCGCGTCGAGATTGTCGCTCCAGGCCCGCGCCAGGAATCGGCTCAGCAGCATTACGCCCAACAGGGCGTACATCGCATAGGCCAGCAAACCCAGGTTGAAGACCAGGGCCACCACCAGCAACAGCGTGGCACCAAGAAACCATTTCATGGGACGCGCGCTTCGGCCGTCAACGTCGGAACGGGAATCTCACTCAAAATTTCTTCCACGATGGACGCCGCGGTCACTTTGCGCAGACGGCTCTCCGGACGCACGATCAAACGATGCGTTAGCACGGACGGAGCCACGCGCTTCACGTCATCGGGCAGCACGAAGTTGCGGCCCAGAATCGCCGCCATCGCCTGCCCCGTGCGAAACAGTGCCAACGACGCGCGCGGGCTTGCTCCCAGGCTCAAGTCTTCGTGCTCGCGCGTTTCGTGTACGATCTGCATCAGGTACCGGCGCACTTTGTCGTCCACGTGGACCGCGCGCACGGCCCGCTGTGCCGCAAGCAAGTCGGCCGCGGTAACGACGGGCTGCACCGCGTTGACCGGATGCGCCTGCTCCTGCATTTCCAGCATCTTCAGTTCCTGGTCCATGCTCGGATAACCCAAACTGATACGCACTAGGAACCGGTCGAGCTGCGCCTCGGGCAGCGGAAACGTCCCTTCGTGGTCCACGGGGTTCTGCGTGCCGATCACCAAAAACGGCTGTTCGAGCGTGTGTGTTACGCCGTCGACCGTGACCCGTGCCTCGGCCATCGCCTCGAGCAACGCGGACTGCGTGCGGGGAGTGGCCCGATTGATCTCATCAGCCAACACGATTTGGGCAAAAATCGGCCCAGCCCGAAACTCGAAGTCGGTCGTCTTCGGATTGAAGACCGATGCGCCAGTCACGTCGGTCGGCAGCAAGTCGGGTGTGCACTGGATTCGGCGGAACGAGCAGCCCACGCTGGCGGCCAGTGCGCGGGCAAGCATCGTCTTGGCAACGCCCGGCACGTCTTCCAATAAAATATGTCCCTCGCACAACCATGATACGAGCGACAGCAGGATCTGCGATCGCTTGCCGACGATGACTTGCTCGACGTTGGCAATGATCTTCTTTGCCGTGGGAGAGACGTCGGCCATGGAAATGCCTCAACCTGGTCCAGGTGCCCGTGGCAAACAACGCGCCGTCGGACGGGAGCCCTCGATACATCGTCGCGTCGGCACCGACTGCGCCGTCAAGGGCGTCGTGGCCGACCTACAAGTGCACGGGACGAGACGCACGTTCCTTATGCTACCTGCCCCGAATTCGGTTGGCTACCGCGGGGGCCAAACGTGCACATTGCCACCGTCGGGGCTACGAAGGCTGACGCTCCGCGTGCAAATAGATGAAGCTCTTGCCGAGCCGTCCGCCATAATTTCCGGCGGAAATTCGGAGTAAGCCGGGCGTGTCGGCAGCCGCCTCGATCGCGCGATGCGTGGCCGTAGCGATCGACTGCAAGTCACGGCCGTTGAGGATGATCTCCATCACGCACTGGACGCCAGGTGGAAGCTTGCTCTTCTCGCCCAGCGTCTCGCGCAGCGTCGGGCAATACTCGGCATACGTGCTGGCGATCGAAAACTTGTAGCGGCTGCCGGCCTTCGATCCGCTCGACGCAATGCCGCCGGGAAACGGCATGATCACGCCCGGCACGTTGGCTGCGGCATCGCGTCCACGCTCGGCGGCCTCGAGCGCAGCGTCCGTGTCGCGCCCCATCAGCCATAAGTTGCCGCCCATCAGCCCGTCGCGATAGCCAAATCGGCGGTCAATGATGAACTCGCCGGCCAGAATCGGAACGACCCACACCGGCCGATCGAATCGCCGAGCGCGAAACTGATACCCGTCGCCGAAGTAGGCCAGTTTGCGACCCAGCTTGAAGTAGTCTTCCGTGTCGAGCAAGTTGAAGCAGGCAGCGGTGGGACACGTCAGCACGTTCTGACTGACGCGCACCAGCAGCGACCGTTCGAGCGCCTCGCGCCGATCCTTGCGGAATCGCGGCACGTGCAACTGAACCACGGCGCCCGGGCGGCCGTCGGGCGTCACGAATGACTCATCGAATCCTGGTCCAACGTAGCGGTCGAGCCCCGCCTCGCAGTCGCACATGATCGTGCTCGAAGCATTGCCGGTGGCCGCGGCAACGGCATGGTCGAGCCATTTGCGATCGCGGGCCGTGATTAGAAACTCGGCATAGATACTGCGAAAGGCTTCGGCGTAGGTGTCTTCCACTTCCGCGCGACCGGTCGTTGTCACCGCTTAGCGCCCCTTTCCTTCGTAGACCGCGGACTCAGTGATAATTTTGTCCATAAAGATGTCATGGTCCTGCGTGGGGATTTCCGAAAAGAGTTGGCACTCAAAAGCCAATGCGACCAGCGGAGTATCGGGCCGGGCGTGTTCCAACAGCTTGTCGTAGTAACCGAAACCGTGGCCCATTCGGGCCCCGCGGCGGTCGAAGGCCACACCCGGCACCATGATCAAATCGACGTCGCGCACGTCGACCCGTTTCTCGGGCTGCTGGCGCAACTCGGGCTTCGGTTCGAGAATCTTGTACATGCCGATCGACAGCTCATCCATGTCGCTCAACTCGAACAGCTCGAGCACGTCGTCGACGCAATAGGGCACGACCACCCGCTTGCCACTCTTCAGTAGCTCCGGCAGGAAGTGTCGCGTGCGCACTTCGGTCCGCACGTCGATATACGCCAGCACACACTTGGCCCGTTCGAACTCGGGCAAACCGGCAAACCGACCGCAGATCTCTTGGCTCAACTCGTCCTTGTTTTCCTGGGCGCGGCGATTCGCATGGGCATGCTCGCGTATCGCCTGCTTTGTCTCTTGCGTTTCCATGTACAGACTCGGAGTCCTCACCCACTGGGTTTGAAGTGCAGCAACCGATCGCGGCACGTCGCAGGACGGCCGACGCCGCTATCGTACCGGTTGGTGATTGAAAGGCAAACCGGCCCCGGCGACGATCGAGGCCGCGTGACGGTGATACCGCGTCGAACGACGATGTCGACCTGCAAGCCGGCGCTGGCGAACCGCCCGCGCTCACGCTAGACTGCCCCATGCGCATGCACCGTTGCGCAAACCTGCGTGGGCATCCTCCAGGTTCAACGTCGCTTCCGCAATCGCAGCCCACGGGCAAGGCACGATCATGACCGCATCGTACATTCTGGCCGGATGCCGCACACCGATTGGAAGACTCCTCGGCACGCTCAGCACGGTTGCTGCGCCCAGACTGGGCGCCGTGGCCGTAGCCGAAGCGATTCGCCGCGCGGGCGTCGGCGCCGATGCCGTCGACGAAGTCATCATGGGCAACGTCCTGGCGGCCGGCCTGGGCCAAGCACCTGCCCGCCAAGCGGCACTGTTCGGCGGACTCCCCAATACGGTCGCGGCGGTGACGATCAACAAAATGTGCGGCTCGGGGTTGAAGGCCGTGATGTTGGCCGATCAGGCCATTCGTGCCGGCGATGCCAAGCTGATCGTTGCCGGCGGAATGGAGAGCATGAGCGGGGCACCGTTTTTGGTCAATGGTGCCCGCAGCGGGTGGAAGTTTGGCGATCAGACGCTCCGCGACTCGATGCTCTACGACGGACTGTGGTGCGCGTTCGAAGACATGGCCATGGGGGCCGAAGCGGACTACATCGCCGAAACCCGCGGCGTCTCGCGCGAGGATCAAGACGCGTTTGCCGTCGAGAGCCATCGCCGGGCAGCAGCGCGGACTGGTTCGCCGATCGAAGAAATCGTGCCGGTCACCGTCGCCACGCGCAAGGGCGAAACTCAAGTCGATCAAGACGAGGGGCCCCGGCCGGAAACAACACTCGAAGCGCTGGCGCGACTGCGGCCGTCGTTCGGGTCGGAGGGTACAGTCACCGCCGGCAACGCGTCGCAGATTAGCGACGGCGCAGCGGCGGTCGTTGTCGCCTCCGAAGATGTCGCGGGCGGCAGCAGCGCTCCGCTGAAAGCCCGCATCGTCGCCACCGCGACCAGCGGCGTTGCCCCGAAGGAGATCTTCATCGCGCCGGTCACCGCAGTGCAGAAGGTGTTGGCCAAGGCGAAGATGTCGCTGGCGGATATTGATCTGATCGAACTGAACGAAGCGTTCGCCGCACAGTGTCTGGCCTGCATGCGACCGCTCGAAGCCGATCCCGAAAAGACGAACATCCACGGCGGAGCGATCGCGCTAGGCCATCCGATCGGCGCCAGCGGTGCCCGTGTTTTGGTCACGCTGCTGTACGCAATGAAGGAGCGGGGGCTCAAGCGTGGGCTGGCCTCACTTTGTCTGGGCGGCGGCAACGCCGTGGCAATGATCGTCGAACGTCAGTAACAGGTGAGCATGATGGTCTTCATGACCGTCTTGATTTTCGTCTTAGCTCTTCGCCGACGCGAGTGGCAGTCTAGAGCAACTCAATCAAGGTTGCTCGGACAGTATTTTCATCCATTTCTCGCGCTGTCGGTCGTCTAGCACCGTCAAAGCCTGTTGCCGAATGTGCAAACCAACCTCCTCACCGGCAGTGTGGCCATCGGCTACTGGGTTTGCCAATCGCGCCTGATGCCGTCGGTGCAATCGCCGCAAATGCGTGATTTGCGGTTCGCGCAGGGAAAGTTGACGCATAACTTCCGGGTTCAAAAGTCGCGCGGGATGTGACGAGCGGATGACGCTAAGCGGGAACCTGGCTTTCGTAGATGACTTGGTCTTGGCAGGCGACAACGGCAGCCAAACAGACGACTTCGTGTCTCGTCGTGTGGGGCGATTAGTACTTGGCGATTCAGTGCGCGACGGAATCGTGCCAACTTCGCGGCCGACACCTCGCAGCAGCGGAGGTTTCTCGAGGCCCCAAACAAGAATCAGCCCGACCGAAGAAATACCGAGCAAAACCATTAACACCCCACCCATAGAGTGACCAATCGAAGCTAGTGCAACGCGCAAGGACTGAAAATCCAATAGGCCCCACCAACGCGACTGCTGCACGTCTTTGTCGGGCAACTCCTTCACCCTCAGCAGACCCAACCGAATTCTGTCCTCGCAATTGCGTTCTAAGTCGTCCGACTTCTTCGACGACACACATTGAACGTGGATGATCGTGTTTTCAGTCCAGCCGGCTAGAGTGCCCAATTGAACTGTTTGTCCGATGAGGAATTGAGGGGCACCTTGCATTAGGACTCCGCACCCATCGGCGGACTCGTCTTCAATCTCGACCAGGTATTTGTTTTCGCCGAACTTTAGACAACCGAATCGTTCCCCACCGGTCACGCAGCGGTAAGATGTCCTGCGTTCCTGCTGCCGGATTTGATCTTCGGTCGAGCTCATAGCGGTCAACCACGCACCAACCAGATCAACGAGAATCGCAAAACAGGAAAGCCATCTGTGCGAAGTGAAGAATGGCTGTCTTACGAGTCAATCGCGCACGCCCGAACCGCCCGCGGAGGAACCGGGGCGGTGCTATCTAAACCATATGTCAGACTCATGCCACGCGTGTGGCGGAATGGACCGCATATTCGCGCCAGACGGACGGGTTAACCACCTGACACTCCGTTGATGAGCGAATTGGTCGATCTCGGTGCCCCGATGTGCGACTGCTAAATCCTCGTCAGGATCATTCCGGCCGGCGAGTGGTGCGAGCCAATGGCGGACAGCAGTCGAGCGGGCACGTGTCGTGACTGGCACCTAGATTTCCCAACGCGCGGCGCGGCGCGCCTGCGGTGCGCTCTTCGATCAATTCGCGCACCATGGCCACGAAATCCGGATGGCTGCCGACCGTCGAGGCGCGAACCATGCGCAATCCCAACGAATCGGCTACCTCTCGGGCTTCGGTATCGAGATCCCATAGGATTTCGATGTGGTCCGACAAGAAACCGATCGGGACAACAACGACATCGCGCACTTTGGTTTCTGCGTGCAGTTGTCGCAGCACGTCGCAAATATCCGGTTCGAGCCAAGGCTGTTGCGGCGGACCGCTACGACTTTGATAGGCCAATTGATATCGCTCGACGCCCAACTCCGCGGACACGAGTCGGCTGGCTTCCTCCAACTGGACAACGTAGTCCGACGTTTCGGCCATCGCGATCGGAATACTGTGCGCGGTGTAGATCACGTGTGCCTTGTCCCGCCCATCGTCTGGCACTTTGTGCAGTGCCTCGTCAACGCGCTCGACCATGGGACCGATAAAGCCTGGGTGGTTGAAGAACACCCGCAATTTGTCGACCTGCGGAGCTCTGTCGCCAACTGCCTGTTGGGCCCGCGCAATATCTTCGAGATACTGCCGGCAGGACGAATACGAGCTGTAGGCCGACGTCATTAGCGCCAGGGCCCGGCGAACACCGTCACGGGCCATTTCCGCCAAAGTGTCGACTAGCATCGGATGCCAGTTACGGTTTCCCCAGTAGACGGGCAACGGGATCTTGTGGGACGCGAGTTCCGCGCGCAGCGCGTCTGTCAATGCCCGATTCTGGGCGTTAATCGGGCTAACGCCGCCGAAGTGCTGATAGTGCTCGGCAACGGCGAGCATCCGCTCGCGCGGCACGTTCTTGCCGCGCAGCACGTTTTCGAGAAACGGGATGACGTCGCCCGGGCCTTCCGGTCCGCCGAACGAGACGACCAGAACGGCATCATATGAGTCGACCACCGAGCTAACCTGGAATTCGCGCCGTGTCACGGCAAGTCGGGCGACTGCGGGCGCTAGACATGCGCTGCATCATGAAAACAAATGACCCCGACGGGATTCGAACCCGTGTTATCGGCGTGAAAGGCCGGTGTCCTAGACCAGACTAGACGACGGGGCCGCCTGCAGCGCGTCGCCTGCGCGTAACGCGACCGCCGCTTTCGGCTGTATACTGGGCAGGCCGTCGATTCGTCAAGTGGATGTCGTCGGCCGCGCGCCACGTCGCGTTGCGACAGGCGCACGAAACGACGCAGCCAAGATCCAGCAGATGGGGCGCGTCGAGCGATGCGCCGGAATCGCGCAGACTGTGAAGGAGCGGCTACGCTTCGCCGGTCGATCCGTTCGCGTCGGAGTCGGCTTGTTCCCCGATCGGGACGTTGCGGTGAATCGCGTCGTACACTTCGCGACGATGCACCGGCACTTCCTTGGGAGCTTCTACTCCCAGCCGAACCTTATCTCCGCGGATCTCCACGACGACGATCGTAATGTCATTGTCAATGACAATACTCTCGTTCTTCTTGCGGGATAGTACCAACATAGCCATTCCTTCGATGTTGTCGCGGGGCTTCCTTGTGGTTCCTTCACCCCTCGCACTTCGCTGTGTCCAGCGCGCGCTTGCTCAAGTCGTCCGCCCCGCCGCGCTGGCGGAGCCACGCCCGATGCGCCTAGACACTAGCTACCATTCACTTTACGTGGCGATTGGGTAGAGTCAAGGTTTGGAATTGCGCCCTGGCACAAAATCTCGGACAATCAGGGCCGGCGAACACAACACCTGGGAGCGCCTCTCTGGCAACTTAAGAAGTCTGCATAACTTAGACTGGATCCACTTCAAGAGGGCGGACCTAGCCTAAGAGCCTTATCCGCAACGAGTTATCGACGAATCCACGCCACTGATTCGATAGCCCGCACGCCGGTCGATTCGCGCTACGGCGCCTGCTACCCCAGTCTCGTGAGAATCGCCCTGCTGGGCATGAAACGACCGCCATGACGCGCGGGCCATCTATTAGCTCAGCGAATACTGGCGCCGTTTTGCCAGCATTCGAGCCACTGGATGTTCCGCGAGCACCAGGGGGGACATCAAGTCGCTGGCGGTCGTTTTCACACGCGCCGCTCAACGGCTGCAGTTCGACACCGAAGATCGCCGTCACGAACGCGTTTCTGGATTGAGCGGAGGGCGGCGGACATCTCGTGCACGCAGCGTACGCTACCGCGCGGTTGCTCGTTCCGCCTGGTTCGCGGTTCCTACAAGTGACAGCCACCGCCGAAACGTCGGCTACGAAAACCGCGGTTTTTTTGATTCACGGTGCTACTGAGACACGTTTGACGATCGCAGGACGACGACCGCGGATCGAAAACACCGAGGAAAACGCCGCGCGCCAGCGCGATTCAACCGGACGGACGTTGCGTTGCATTCGCCTCGGTTGCGGCTGATGTGCCCCTGCCTATAATGCACTTGTCTGGACGGCATCGGCCAAAGAGGCGCTCGCAAGCGACCGCCGGCCGACCCTTCTCAAGGAATTCCGGCGAGAGCACTCTCATGGGCAGATGGTTACGCGATATTTGGGATGCGGTGTACACCGTGGCGTACGGCATGGTCGTGACGATGCGCTACTGGCTGAGCACCTACCGCGAAGATCGCAAGGCGTTCACGCAGCACTTCGAGTACCCCGAACTGCCCGTGCCGGTCGCAGCCCGCTACCGGGGTTTTCATCGCTACGACCTGACGACGTGCATTTCATGCGATCAGTGCGCAAAGGCCTGTCCAGTCGACTGCATCTACATTGGCAAGGAGCGCGTGACCCAAGGCAAGGGATTTAAGATCACGGGCTTCACGATCGACTACTCGAAGTGCATGTTCTGTGCGTTGTGCGTGGAACCGTGTCCCGTGGATTGCATCTTCATGGGAGCCACGCATGACTTGAGTTGTTACAGCCGGGATGGCTGTCTCGTGGACTTTGCGCGTCTGCCGGTGGACGTGGCCTGGGGAAACGCGACGTTAAACCCCACGGCTGTGGCCGCCTCGAAAACGATTGTCGAGCCGGTGCATGGCGGACCCAATCAGTGATTTTGAAAGCGAGACCGCGCCATGGCAGCCGAAACGTATCGACCGCGGAAGCTCTTCACTCCTGAGCAAGCGAACGCCGCGCTGCCGCTGGTGCGTTCCATCACCACGGACCTGGTGAATCTATCGCGCGACATCGTCGAGCGACGCGAGCGGCTCGCCCTGTTGCGGGCCGGACGCGATGCCGACGCCAACGATCCGTACAGCGAGGAGCTGACGCAGATCGAGGAAGAGCTCGAAAAAGACACCGCGCAGTTGCAGGAGTACGTCGAGGAGCTTCGGGCCTTGGGCGTCGAGCCCAAGAGCGGTCCCGAGGGGTTGATCGACTTTCCTTCGGTGATGGACGGGCGAATCGTGTTCCTTTGCTGGAAGCTGGGCGAGAGCGAAGTCACGCATTGGCACGAGCTCGACGCCGGATTCCGCGGACGCCAGTCGTTGGTCGCCACCAGTGTCGGACCGGGCGACCAGGACACTTCGGCCGACGAAACGACCTGAGACCGTGTCGATTGGACCTCGCGGTCGACGCCACTCGGACGTTTCGGTTGGATCCTAGTTCCGTGCCGTGGCGCGTTGTCGCCCGGGCGAGTGATCAACTGCCGCGCCGCGCAAAGGCTCCTGGCTTGCAAGCCGGCACCGCGGTTCCCTACAATGCATGTTTCACTGGGTCGGCGATTGCCGCCCCGTCCGCGGTCCCGCCGGAATTCGACGCGCATTCATGGCTACACCGATTAGCATCGTGGCCTATCTGGCCCTGTTCGTCCTATTTGGCGTTGCCTTTCTGCTGCTGACGCTGATCGTCGGTCGATTCCTGCGGCCGAAGTTGCCGAATACCGAGAAGTTGGAAGTCTACGAATGTGGCGAGCCGACGATCGGGTCGAGCTTCGTTCAATTCGATCTCCGCTTCTACGTCGTGGCGCTGCTGTTTATCATCTTCGATGTTGAAGTCGCGTTCTTCTTTCCCTGGGCTACGGTGTTCGGCAAAGCCACGCACTTGATGGATCCGAACTTGCCGAAAGTCACGGCCGACGGTGCGCAACTGAGCGAACCGGCCACGGCCCTGTTTCAAGAACTGGGCGTCCGCCAACCGGCGGTTCCGCCCCTACCCGAGAGCGTCGCCGAACCGATTGGCACGGGCCTGTCCGCCCAAGCACAGGGAGACCTGGCCGTAACGGACCTGGCTTCGCTATTAGCTCGGATTTCGATTTTTGACATTGCTGTTTTCTTCGCCGTGCTGTTGGTCGGCTTTGCTTATGTGTGGCGACGTGGCGACTTGGATTGGGTTCGCGCGTTGAGTCGCCAGCGCGCCGCAGCGCCTATGCCGCCGGCCAGAACCGAGGAACAAGAAGCCGTGTTAGCCCCGTGATTCCGTTACCCACGGGTTGTTGCCTGGAGCCTCACGTCGCAGCCGCGTCATGTCGCGTGGCCGACAACACTTATCCGAAATGGTCATGAGCGGCGAAGCGTTTCTGGAACAGTTGAAGTCCAAGTTCGGCGATCGGATCACCGGCGCGAACCTGACGGCAATCGACCCCTGGATCGAAGTGGCGCCCGAGGGTCTGGTCGCCGTGTGCGAGCACCTGCGCGACGACCCGCAACTGCGGTTCGACATGCTCAACTGCGTTAGCGGAGTCGACTACTTCGAGCCCGACGAAAAGAAGGCCAAGAAGCTCGATTGGGACCGGCACGTCGAAGTCGTGTATCACCTGTCGAGCCTGAGCAACAAGACGTCGTTGGTGCTAAAGGTGATCCTGCCGCGTTGGAAGGACGACAAGCCGGGCCAATTGCCGGAGGTTCCGTCGGTCAGCGGAGTTTGGAGCACGGCCGATTGGCACGAGCGCGAGGTCTTCGACCTGATGGGCGTTTGGTTTACCGGCCATCCGGACCTGCGCCGCATTCTGTGTCCCGAGGACTGGGTCGGCCATCCGCTGCGCAAGGACTACGAAATGCCCCTGGAGTATCACGGAATTCGAGGCAGGTAATTGAGCCCGCGCCGGCGACACTCCGGTGGCGGCAAGGCCCGGCGACGTACATGTCGGTCGATTTCACAATTCAATTCATCGCAACGAGCCACAAAGCACCTACTCCGATGGCTACCCAAGTAGACGATCCCCGGATCATCGAATTCGACGTTCGTACCGACGAAATGCTGGTCAACATGGGGCCCCAGCATCCCAGCACGCATGGCGTGTTGCGGCTGGTGCTGCGAACCGACGGCGAGATCGTCTCGGAGACGACGCCGCACATCGGTTACCTGCACCGCTGCGCCGAAAAGATCGGCGAGAACATCACGCCGCGCCAATGGATCCCGTATACCGACCGGATGGACTACCTGGCCGGGATGAATATGAACCTGGGCTGGGCGCTGGTCGTCGAAAAGCTGCTCAACCTCGAATTGCCTGAGAAGGCGCGGCACCTCCGCGTGCTGATCGTGGAGTTGAACCGGATCGCCAGTCACCTGGTCGGCATGGGCGCCTATGGCTTGGACCTCGGCACGTTCAGTCCGTTTCTGTACGCGTTTCGCGAACGCGAGAAGATTCTCGACCTGTTCGAAGAGGCTTGCGGCGCCCGGCTCACCTACAGCTATCTGACGGTCGGTGGCGCCACGGCCGACCTTCCGCCTGGCTGGCTGCAAAAATGCGAAGCCTTTCTCGATCAGCTCTTGCCAGTGATCAAGGAGTATCACACCCTACTAACATCCAACGCGATCTTCGTGCGTCGTACCGTCGGCATCGGCGTCCTACCGCGGGAGATGGCGATCGACCATGGCTGCACGGGCCCCGTGCTGCGCGGCAGCGGAGTCAACCACGATTTGCGTCGCGACGGCGAGCAGCGCTACACCGAAATGTACGACGGCTACGCCTTTGAGGTGATCGTTGAGCAGGACGGGCACTACCCCCGCGATCACGATTATCCGCCGGTTCCCAAGCAGGCAGTGTTGGGCGATTGTTGGCATCGCTTCTACGTGCGAATGCTCGAAGTGATGCAATCGATCGACTTGATTCGGCAAGCGATCGATCGATACAGCACGGCAACTGGGTCGTTTGGAGAACCGGTCAAGCTGACCGAGAAGCTGCCCAAGGGCGAAGCCTACATGGAAACCGAGGCACCGCGCGGCCAGATGGGGTTCTACATCGTGTCGACCGGCAACGGTGCGATACCCTGGCGAGCCCGGGCCCGCAGCAGCTCGTTTTGCAACTTGTCGGTGACCGAGAAGCTGTGCCGCGGATGCCTGATCGCCGATGTGCCGGCGATTGTGGGATCGCTCGACGTCGTGATGGGCGAGATCGACCGCTAGGACCGGTCGCGGGCACGTCGCCACCGCGATGAAACACGCTCCGCGGTCGAAAGATTGGATCACTGGGGGCTTGTCGATCACTGGTAGTTTGTGCGATATTTCACGATCTTAAGGTGGCATGTATTGCGGCCTTAACAACAAACACATCGCCTCGAAGCGACCCGGCAACCGTGCGGCCCGAGCACGCAATCACCGGTCCGAGGCGCTCGACGTAGGACCTGCGGTCGGTGGCTGAATATCTTCGACAGTACCTCACACCCGAGTGGCTGGCCTACGTGGTCGCCGCGCTGGTCCACGCCTTCTTACTAGTTAACCTGCTGGCCGTCAGCGCGCTGGTGTTTATCTGGCTCGAGCGGAAAGTATCAGGCCGGATTCAAGACCGCTTGGGACCGACGCGAATCGGCGGCAAGTTCGGCTGGCTGCAAACCTTGGCCGACGCCATCAAGCTGGTCACCAAGGAAGACCTGATGCCGGCCGATGCCGATCGCATGCTCTTCCTGCTGGCGCCGTACGCGGGCTTCGTCGCTTCGTACCTCGGCTTTCTGGCGCTGCCGTTTGCCGACGGCTGGGTCGCCGTTCGGCTGAACGTCGCGGTGTTTTTCATTGCGGCTGTGCTCGGGCTGGAAGTGTTCGGCGTGATCCTTGCCGGATACGGTTCGGGGTCGAAGTGGTCGCTGTTCGGCGCCATGCGCGAAGCGGCTCAAGTGGTCAGCTACGAAGTGCCGTTGGGCATGTGCATCGTCATTCCGGTCTTGATCGCCGGAACCATGGATCTGGTGACCATCGGGCAGATGCAAGAAGGCTGGTTCACGCAATGGTTCGTGCTGCACGATCCGTTCACGTTCATTGCCTTTTGGGTGTACTTCACTTGCGCCACGGCGAGCGTGAATCGCGCGCCGTTCGACCTGGCCGAAGCCGAAAGCGAGCTGGTGGCCGGCTTTCACACCGAGTATTCCGGCTTTCGCTGGAGCGTCTTTTTCCTGAGCGAGTACGGTTCGATGTTTGCCGTCAGCGGTTTGGCCGCCATCCTGTTTTTCGGCGGTTGGAACGGTCCACTGCCGGTGACCCATTGGCTGGGGCTGGCCGATTCCACAAATCCGTTCTTGCACTACCTGGGCAACTTCCTCGGCATGCTCAATTTCGTGGCCAAGTGCATTTTCGGCGTCACGTTTATGATGTGGGTTCGCTGGACGCTCCCACGGTTGCGCATCGATCAGGTGATGACCACGTGTCTGAAATACTGTACTCCGATATCCGCCGCGATGTTCCTGGGCGCGATCCTGTGGACGTATTTCATCCCTGGCGGACTGATTGTCCCGAACAACGACGGCGTGGTGCGCGAGGGCCAGATGATCGTGGGTTCGTATCCACCGGCTGATGAAGCCGCACAGTCCGACGCCGACGCTCCGCCGGCGTCCGTCGCACGCGCAGGCGTGGAGGGGAATTAACACGTGGACCCGATCAACTGGAGTTCCGTCTTCTTCTGGCTGTTTAGCACGGTGGCGTGTGTGTTCGCCGTGGGGGTCGTCCTGTCGAATAACATCGTCCGGATGGCGTTCTATTTGATCCTGTCGCTGGGTGCCACCGCCGGGCTGTTCTTCTTGGCCGGTGCCGACTTTGTCGGCGCAATGCAGTTGATGATTTATGTCGGCGGCACGCTGGTGCTGTTGATCTTCGGCGTCATGCTGACCGCCAAGGGACCGTTTATCACGATGAAGACGTCGGCCGGCGAGTGGCTATTGGCGGCGGTCGTTGGCGGCTCGCTATTGGCGGTGTTGATCGCCGCGGCCACCAGCGTTGGCGCGTGGCAGCAGCCGCACGAGCGGCCCAACACGGCCCAAGTCACGGCGACGCCTTTGGGCATGGCCCTACTGGGAGCGCGCGTCGACAAGCTCGAAGAATCCGACGCCACCCAACGCCGCGGCATGTCGGGCTACTTGCTGCCGTTCGAAATCGTATCGGTTCACTTGCTGGTCGTGCTGATCGGTTCGGCCTACTTAGCTCGGCCGAAGCGACGCGTCTCCGGGCCGTCTGAAACGCCGGCGCCCACTGTCTCCGCCCCAGACCGGTAGCGCACACAACAGGAATTCACTTGCCATGAACCCGTTTGTCGAACCCATCACGGTTTCGCACTACATGGTGGTTGGCGCGATCATGTTTGTGGCCGGCGCCGTTTGCATGGCCACCAAACGAAATGCCCTGGGCGTGCTGATGGGCATCGAGCTGGTCCTCAACGGGGCCAACGTCAACTTCATCGCATTCGGCAGCGAGTATCTCCGGCCGGCGGCCGACGGCATGGGGCTCGACGGTCAGCTCGTGGCTCTGTTCGTGATCGTGCTGGCCGCAGCCGAAGCCGCCGTCGCGCTGGCAATCACGCTCAATTTCTACAACAACCACTCCACGGTCGACGTGGACCGGGCAGACGAACTTAAGGGCTGATGGACCCCATCACGACGCTTCCGAAGCTGTTAGGAATCGCCTGGCTGTTGCCGCTGGCGTCGTTCGTGCTGATCCTGTTCTTCGGGCGGCGGATGGGCAAGGCTGGCTCCAAAGCCGGCTACCTCGCCACCGCGGCCATACTGTCGTCCTGCGCTATCTCGCTATTCGCCCTGTTCTTTGTCTGGCTGCCCAACTACGAGCTGCCCGGGCCGGTCGAGCACGACGAATCGGGCCACCATGAAACGGCCGCCGCACACACCGGTGACGCGGCCGAACACGGCGACCACGAGGGCGAGGCCCACGAAGAAAACGGCAGCGGCGACCACGGCGAGAACGCGGACGTCGCGGAAAAACCATCTGACGAAGCGGATGCGGCCGCGGCGAATGGCGGCCACGAGCATGGCGGCGAGGAACATGCCGCGGCCGATTCATCAGCCGGACAGCACGGCGGCGCCCATCACGCCGAACCATCCGTGCGACCCATCACGGGCGATTGGTACGCGTTGGGCGAATTCGGCTCGTTGCGGATCACGATCGGCTACTACATCGATTCGCTGACCGTCTTGATGTTCTCGATGGTCACGTTCATCGCCACGTGCATCCACTTCTATGCCTACGGCTACATGCACGACGAACTGCACGACGTGGACGACCATGAAGTGCGGATGTCCGACGGCAGCCACCTGCGACGGCCGGGGCGGTTTTATCGCTTCTTCCAATACTTGTCGCTGTTCTGCTTCAGCATGCTGGGCATCGTCATCGCGGGCAACATCGCGATGGTGTTCGTCTTTTGGGAGTTGGTCGGCATTTGCTCCTACTTCCTGATCGGGTTCTACATCGAGCGCAAGAGCGCCTCGAACGCCGCGAACAAAGCGTTCATCGTCAACCGCGTTGGCGACTTCGGCATGATCATCGGGTTGATGATCTTGTTCGGCACGCTGGGCACGTTCGCCTTCGGCGACATCGACGGAAAGCCGGGCATCTTCAGCCAGGTGCGGCCCGAGCCGAGCCACCAACTCATTGTGCCCGACGGGATGATCAAAGCCGCGGCCTTCGAGGAAATCGAATCCGGCGTCGAGCCGACCGCCGAAAAGATCGAAGCCTGGCGGGCCGACACTTCGCCCGGCACGCCCGGCCACTGGGCCTATTGGTTGATGATCATCGCGGGGCTGGGCATTTTCTGCGGCTGCGTCGGCAAAAGCGCGCAGTTCCCGCTGCACGTCTGGTTACCGGACGCGATGGAAGGTCCCACGCCGGTCAGCGCGCTGGTTCACTCGGCCACGATGGTCGCGGCGGGCGTTTACTTGGTCGGACGGTTCTTCCCGGTGTTCGTTCCCGAAGTGCTGCTGGTGATTGCCATCATCGGCTGCGTCACGCTGTTCATCGCCGCCACGATCGCGATCACGGCCACCGACATCAAACGGGTGCTGGCCTACTCCACCGTCAGCCAGCTCGGATACATGATGCTGGCGCTCGGTGTGGGCGGATGGGTGGCCGGCATGTTTCACCTGATTACCCATGCGTTCTTCAAGAGCCTGTTGTTCATGTGCTCCGGCTCCGTGATTCACGCCGTACACACGAACGAAATGACCGAGATGGGCGGGCTGCGCAAGAAAATGCCCTGGACCGCCTACACCATGCTGGTCGGGTGCCTGGCAATCATGGGCGCGGGCATTCCGTTCACCATCGGGCTCTCGGGTCACTACTCGAAGGACTCGATTCTGGCGCAAGCGCTTTCGTTTCGCGCGTCGAACCCAATGTACGGCTGGCTATTTATCGTGGCCGCCGGTGGCGCGGCGATTACGGCGTTTTACATGTTCCGGCTGTGGTTCATGACGTTCGCCGGACCGCCCCGCAATCAAGAGCGCTACGACCATGCTCACGAGTCGCCGCGCGTGATGTATGTTCCGCTCGTCGTGCTGGCGGTGTTCGCCGTCGGCGTCGGCTGGAGCACGAATACGTTTTACGTCGATTCGCTGCTTGGCAACTTCGGCGTGCAGCCGCTATTGGAGCAGGCCCGGCCGGCCGGCACGCTCGATACGGCCCACGGCGTGTTGATGCCGAACCTTGTACATCCCGACGAGCACGAGTCACACTTTCCGGCCTTTCATTTCCCCGCTGAGCTGGTGGCCGTGGCCACGGCGCTGACCGGCTTGCTGCTGGCGGCCGTGTTCTACGGCTGGCGCGTTCTCGACCCGGCCGAGGTGCGGGCCCAATTCCGCCCGATCTACGACTTCCTGATCCACAAGTGGTACTTCGACGAGCTGTACGACCTGATCTTCGTCCGGCCGGTGTTGTTCATCGCGAACCGCGTGGCCGAGTTTGACAAGATCGTGATCGACGGCTTGATCCATGGCGTGGCGATGTGGACGCGCGTGGTGGCTTTGATCGACGACTTGTTCGATCGCTACCTCATCGACGGTTTGGTCAACGCGTTTTCGCGTTGGGTCTTCGCCACGGCGATTTGGTTCCGCGGAGCGGAGACCGGCCGCTTGCGGCAATACGTGATGTTTATCGTCATCGGCACGGTGGCGCTGTTCGTACTGGTGACGTTTTACTTGAACTCCACGATGGCTGGCTGACGCCCATATTGGGCACGAGCGACCTGCGGAATCTTCCATCATGCAATCGACCTACATCACACTACTGAGCTTGATCGTATTCATTCCGGCCGCCGGGGCGCTGGTGCTGGCGTTCTTCCCGCGCGACAAGGGCGACGCGATGAAGACGTTCACGCTGGTCGTCACTGCCGTGGTCTTCGGGCTGACGGTGATCATGGCACTGCCGGGCCAGGGCACTTGGCAATTCGAGCAGGCGCAAAGCGCCATGCAAAAGGTCTTCTCGGTGCCGTGGATCTCCAGCTTCAATATCTACTATTACATGGGCGTCGACGGCATTAGCTTCCCGCTGGTCATCCTGACGACCTTCGTGATGATGCTCTCGATGGCCGCCAGTTGGCCGATCCAGAAATACGTCCGCGCCTACTGCATCCTGTTTCTCATCCTGGAAACCGGCGTGCTGGGCGTCTTTTTGGCGCTCGACTTTTTCTTGTTCTACGTCTTTTGGGAAGTCATGCTGCTGCCGATGTACTTCCTGATCGGCGTGTGGGGCGGTCCGCGCCGCGAGTATGCCGCGATCAAGTTCTTCCTGTACACGCTGCTGGGCGGCGTGTTGATGCTGATCGCGATCCTGATGCTCTACTTCAACAGCGACGTGAAGCTGCTGTCTGACGACCAGCTCGTCGCGTCGAACGTCGTCAGCGCGGACCTGGGCGACGAAGAACGGACCGCGCAGATTGGCGAGATTCGCGCTACCGACGGCCCGATTCACACGTTCAATATTCTTGCCCTACAACAACTGGGTCAGCACACCGACGCATTCGACGACGAACTGCTCTTTGGCAAGAATCTGCAGTGGTGGGCCTTCCTGCTGCTGTTGATCGGGTTCGTGATCAAGGTGCCATCGGTGCCGGTCCACACGTGGTTGCCCGATGCGCACGTCGAGGCACCGACGCCGATCTCGATGATCCTGGCCGGCGTGCTGCTGAAGCTGGGCGGGTACGGAATCATCCGAATCTGCTATCCGATTTGTCCCGACGCCGGGTTTGAGTTGGCTTACTTCGTCTGCGGTTTGGGCGTGGTCAGCATGGTCTACGGAGCCTTTGCGGCGTTGGCGCAAACCGACTTTAAGCGATTGGTCGCCTACAGCTCGGTCAGTCATATGGGCTACGTCGTGCTCGGCATCGGCGTTTGGAGCGCCGTGGCCGGCAACGAGTTCAACTCCGACTCCTGGAAGCTCGGCATGAACGGCGCCATGTTCCAGATGATCGCCCACGGCATCAGCTCGCCTGGCATGTTCTTTTTGGTGGGCGTGGTGTACGACCGCGTGCATCATCGCAACTTGGACCAATTCGGCGGACTGTTTGCACGGATGCCGGTCTACGCCGGCTTGTCGATCGGCATCTTCTTTGCCGGCTTGGGTCTGCCCGGCTTGTGCGGTTTCATTGGCGAAGTGTTCGTCACACTGTCGGTCTGGAACTACAGCCATACCTTGGCGGTGATTGCCGCTTCGGTGGTCATTCTGACGGCCGCGTACATCCTGTGGACGCTGCAGCGTGTGTACCTTGGCCCCGAATACAAGGGCCCACACGCCGAGGCCCTGACGCCGATGAATACTCGCGAGTTGCTGATCGCGGCACCGCTGATGGCGTTCGCGATCATCTTCGGCGTTTACCCGCAGGCGGTGTTCAACTACATGACGCCGAGCGTGAACCAAACGGTCGACGATCTGGCCACGTGGACCAAGGACGTCAAAACGCCCCAATTGGAAGAAGAGGCCACCGCGGCGGTTCAGCCGCCTGCCCGGTCCGTCGCCCAAAATCAAGTAAGAAGTAAGTAGGCTGCCGTGCCCGCTCCGAATTCACTATTCGATCTGATTAACTCGCTGGTCGCCGACACGCTGCGCAGTACGGCCGGTTTCCAGGGCGAGCTGGCGCTGTGCGTCACCATCATCTTAATCCTGCTATTGCAGTTGCCGCGCTTTACGCGCTGGATCGATTCATTTTGGCTGACGCTGATTGGGTCGGCGGTTGCGCTGTATCTGGCCGGTCCGTGGCACGAAGTGGCCGAACCTTCGGAACTGTTCACTGGTCTGCTGGTCTACGACACGTTTACGATCTACTTCCGCACGCTTCTATTCTTCTTCGCGATCCTGTTTACGATCTTCACGCGGATTTCGGGCGTGCCCGATCGTGACGCGGCGCCCGACGTCTATGCGCTGGTGCTGGGTGCCACGGTGGGCATGTGCATCATGGCATCGGCCAACCAAATGCTGATGGTCTTTCTCGGCGTGGAGATGGCTAGCGTGCCGTCTTATGCCCTGGCCGGCATTCTGAAGGGACGCCGCACCAGCAGTGAAGCGGCGCTCAAGTACGCCGTCTATGGCGCAGGGGCCGCCGGGATCATGCTCTACGGCATCAGCCTGTTGGCGGGCGTGCTGGGCAGTGTTCACATGCCGACGATGGCGGTCCGGCTGGCCGAGCTGCTGCAGCCGGCCAATCTCGAACAGGGCATTGGATCCGATACCCACATGGTGCTCGCCTTGGGTGGGCTGATGGTCATGGTCGGTCTGGCGTTCAAGCTGTCGGCCGTACCGTTCCATTTTTGGTGTCCCGACGTGTTCGAGGGCGCAACGGCCGAGGTCAACGCGTTTCTGTCCGTCGCGTCGAAGGCGGCCGCCTTGGCACTCTTGGCCCGCGTTGCCATCGGCTTTGGCTACGTTGGCGAGGTGACCAAACCAGAGGATCAGTTAGCCTTGTTCAACGTGGCCGAAACGGAACTTAGGACCCACGAAGCAACGACTGGCATCCTTGCACCGCCGGAGCAGTCGGCCGAGAAACCGGCCGAAGTCAGCCCCGCGACATCCGTCGCAGGAGGCAACGCGCCGACAACGCGCGTGACGCTCGTGAGCCACGCCGAGGACGCGCCGCGCGAGGGCGACTCGCGGCTGACGCGCGACGATCAGATCGCGGCCCTGGCCCCCGCCCGCGGATTTATTTGGCGATTGCTGGCGTTCGTGGCGATCATTACCTGCACGTTCGGCAACCTGGCCGCCTACGGACAGACGAACATCAAGCGACTGCTGGCGTACTCCACGATCGCCCAAGCCGGCTACATGATCATGCCAGTGCCGGCGGCGATGGTGCTGGCCGGCCAGGATCCCGAGGCCGCCCGCACGGCGATCGCGTCGATGGCATTTTACGCCGGGGTGTATTTGTTCATGAATCTGGGCGCGTTCGCGATTGTGGCATTGCTGCGCAACGAACTTCACAGCGAACAAATTGCCGACTACGCCGGTTTGATTCGCCGCGCGCCGATCACCGTGGTCTGCTTCTCGTTGATTCTGATCAGCCTGATCGGGATCCCGCCGCTGGCGGGATTCATGGGCAAGTTCCTGATTTTTGCATCATTGGTGCAAGCCAAGTTATGGACCGTGCTGGTCATTGCCGGCTTGAACACGGCGATCAGCTTGTATTATTATCTGCGCGTCGTGAAGGTCATGACGATCGACCCGGAGCCCGAGCAGATGCGCCCTGCCAAGCTCGCTTTCATTCCGGGCACGTACATCGTGGCCGTAACGATTCCGGTCGTGCTGCTGGGCGTCGCGTGGGACCAGCTCAACCGTTTGACGCTGGCCGCGTCCTCGCAGCTTTTCTAATCTTGCCCGACACGGATTGCACTTCGACGCATGGCTGAGCCCGAAATCTATCGCGCCCTGAACCGACTCTTGACGATCCTCGAGCGGTCCATGCCGATGTACTTGAGCTACGCCTCGCCCTGGGTGCGCCGCGGAGACTCCAAAGCGGTCACCGCGTTGGAAGCGATTGTCGAACAACAACGGAAGCTGGCAGAGCGCGTGGCCGAATTGGTGCTGCAGCGCGGGCCGATCAACCTGGGAGAGTTTCCGGTCGAGTTTTACGACACGCACGACTTGTCGCTCGACTATCTGCTGTCGCGACTGGTCGACTACCAGCGGCGTGACGTGGCAGCGCTGGAGCGGTGCGTCGACGACCTGCAATCCGATCGACCCTCGGCCGCGGTTGCCGAAGAGGCCTTGGGTGCGGCACGCGGTCACTTGGAAATACTCGAAGAACTCGCGGCCTCGCTCGGCAACTCCACCGCCACCTGGTCGGTCAGCTAGTTTCCCACCGCTCGACGCGTCGGGCCGCTGGATTGCCGCTGTTGCCGTCCGCGCGGCCCCCGGAACCGTATCATGCAACTCATCGATACGCACGCGCACCTCGACCAGAAAGAATTCGACGAGGATCGATCAGCCGTAATCCAAAGGGCCCATGATGCGGGCGTCTGCGCCGTGGTGGCGATCGGCGTAACGGCCGAGTCGAGCCGCGCCGTCGTCGAACTGGCGGCTGCCCACGAGGGCATCCACGCGGCGGTGGGCATTCAACCGAACTACACGGCCGAGGCGGCGCCCGGCGACTGGCAGCAGATCCTCGATTTGGTCGAGCGGCCTGGCGTGGTGGCAATCGGGGAAACGGGTCTCGACCGGCACTGGGACTATTCGCCCTTCGACGTGCAGCAGGACTACTTCGACCGCCATCTCCGGCTCGCCCAACAGCGCGGTCTGCCGTTTGTCGTCCACACCCGAGAGAGCGACGCCGACGTATTGACCATGTTGCGCGAAGCGCGGCAGCGCGGCACGCTGCGCGGCATCATGCACTCGTTTACCGGCACTGAGGAGACGGCAGCCGAATGCGTGGAACTCGGCCTGCACGTCAGCTTTGCCGGCATGGTCACGTTCAAGAAGTCGGACGAATTGCGCCGCGTGGCGGCCACGATTCCCGTCGAACGAATCCTGGTGGAGACCGATAGCCCGTACCTCGCACCTCACCCGTTGCGCGGCAAGCGCAACGAGCCAGCCAACGTCGTCCACACGGCCACTTGCCTGGCCGAAGTGCGAGGAGTTTCGGTTGAAGCGTTCGCGGAGCAAACGACCGCCAACGCGCGGAAGTTGTTCGGAATCGACTAACTAGCAGGCGTCTTGCCGCACGAACGTCGCGAGAATCTACGGCAGTTGCTTGACGACCTGATCGCCCACGCGGATCGCGCCCGGCGTGACAACCTTCGCATTGAGCCCGCGCAGGCGGAGCCGCTTTCCGTCCGGCGAGTTGACGAATCGCACGGCATCCTTCCCGTAGCGCTCGGCAAACCGCCGGCAGCCCAAGTGAGGCGCGGCGGTCACTTCGACAACCGCTTCGCCAATGGTCAGCCGCGTGCCGGGTGGAAGGTTTTCAACGCTCAGGTCCATGTCGGCATACAGTTGATCGCCCGCCAGCGCCCAACGTTCCTGCTCGCCGGCCAACAGCGCCACAGCGCGGCTATTCATGATCGTTAGTTGTGCATTGGGGTCGGCCGCGCCGTCTGCCGTTTGGTGATTGCCGCGCGCAAGCCAATTGTCGCCAACCAGGCCGAGGCGCGTGTCGAGCTCACCTTCGCTCACGGGCTCGCGCTCGCCCGTTTCCGGACGGCGAACGATCCATTCTAGCGTACCGTCGTTGCGGGGCGATTGGCATACCTCCCCGAGCCCGGCTTCCAGCGTCGCTTTGTCTCGCCATGCGTCTTCGTGCATCGCTCCACCACCGCAAATGACAACTTTTCCCCGCGCCGGGATTGTACTCTGGTGTGTCGCACCGGCGCATCCCGCGGCGCGCCTCGCCGCCGGCCCGCCCGTAAGGACACATACTTGACACGCGGGTTCACCGTGCGGGAAAATCGACCGCTGGTCGCACGGATTTGCGTCGGCCTGTTGGTTCCAACCCCCGCAAAGACTCCCGTTTCGCCAGGCCCCGCATGGTTGCGACTGCCGACGCAAAACGCCATGCCGCACGGATCATCAGGCGGCTCAAATCGGCCTACCCCGAAGTGCGTTGCGCGCTCGAGTACGACTCGCCGCTGCAGTTGCTGGTCGCTACGATTCTTTCCGCGCAGTGTACAGACACGCGCGTCAACATCGTGACGCGGGACCTGTTTCGCAAGTATCGCGACGCGCAGGACTTTGCCGCCGCCAAGCCGGCCCAACTCGAGCGGGCCATTCAGAGCACGGGTTTTTTCCGCAACAAGGCCAAGAACATCTCCGGCTGCTGCCAACAACTGCTCGCCGAGCACGACGGCGTCGTGCCCCAGGACATCGACGCCATGGTCAAGCTACCGGGCGTCGGGCGCAAGACCGCCAACGTCGTGTTAGGCACCGCGTTTGGCATTCCGACCGGAGTGGTCGTCGATACGCACGTCGCCCGTCTGAGCAAGCGTCTGGGCCTGACCACGCACACCGATCCGGTCAAGATCGAACGCGATCTTATGGCCCAACTGCCGAAGCGCGAGTGGATCGACTTTTCGCATCGGCTGATCACGCACGGGCGGCGCGTGTGCACGGCGCGCAAGCCGAAGTGCGAAGAGTGCCAGCTTGTGGGTGTTTGTCCGCAGATCGGCCTAGATGCGAAGAAGAAGACCACGAAGCGTTCGCGCCCCGCGAAACCCTCAACCGCCAGGTGAACCATGATCCTCTCCGGCCATCAGATTCGCGAGCAGTTGGGCGAGAACATCATCATCGATCCGTTCCAGGAAGAAAACCTGAACCCGAACAGCTACAACCTCACGCTCCACAATGAAGTGATGGTCTACGAAGAGGTCGTGCTCGACATGGCCAAAGCCAACCGCGTGCGGCGAATCACCATTCCACCGGAGGGTTTCGTTCTCGGCCCCAATCAGCTCTATCTGGGCCGGACCGCCGAGTGCACCGAAACGCACAACCTGGTGCCGATGATCGAAGGGCGATCCAGCGTCGGCCGCCTGGGCCTGTTCGTCCACGTCACGGCCGGTTTTGGCGACGTCGGCTTTTGTGGTTATTGGACGTTGGAAATGTTCGCCGTGCAGCCCGTGCGGATTTACGCCGGTGTGCCGATCTGCCAAATCTTCTATCACGAAATCACCGGGCCGATCACCGAGTACGCCAGCGAAAAGTATCAGCACAATCGCGACATCCAGCCCAGCTTGCTCTTCAAGGAGCTCAATCCCGACGCGGAAAAGGATCCGCAGATGCAACTCAACTTTGGGATGGAGCGTTCGCACAGCTAGTCGGGCCGGCCGATCGCCCGGGCCGACGATCCGCGGCGGTGGACGCGCGTGGCGTGGCCGGTTATACCAATGACAGCGACAGCGTCCCACGAGGGGACGAGGAGTTGCGCGGGACCGGATTCCCCGTCGGGGCGGCGACGGACGCCATGACCTTCGATACCGCCATTGGAAGCAAGTCATGGCCGAAGCGCCAAACGCGCGCGAGCAAACGTCCGGCGCGCAGGAAGCGGGCCAATTCTCGGCTCCCTGGCCCGGCTCGCACCAGATGCCCCAGTGGAATACGGGCACGCTGGTCGACGCACCTCGCTTTACCTGGCGCAACTGGTTTGCGCTGCTTGGGCCTGGTTTACTCGTGGGCGGCTCGGCGATCGGCGGCGGCGAGTGGCTCGCTGGTCCGGCCGTAACGGCCCGCTACGGCGGAGCGCTGATGTGGTTGGCCACGGTCAGCATCGTCGGCCAGGTGTTCTACAACACCGAAATTAGCCGCTATACGCTCTACACCGGCGAGCCAATCTTCACCGGCAAGTTTCGCACGCTACCCGGCCCCCGGTTCTGGCTGTTCATCTACTTGCTGCTCGACTTTGGCGCGCTGTTTCCCTACCTGGCGGCCAATGCGGCCACGCCGCTGGCGGCCATGTACCTCGGCCGCGTACCCACGGGCACCGGCGACGAGTCGCTGGTGCGCGGACTGGGAATCGCAGTGTTCATCACCGCCATGTTGCCGATGATCTTCGGCGGCAAGATTTACAACACGCTCAAGGGGTTGATGACGTTCAAGATCGTCACCGTGCTCGGCTTCCTGCTCATCGTTGCAATCTTCTTTTCAACGATCCACACCTGGCGCGAAATCCTGACCGGCTTTGTTCGGTTCGGCACCGTGCCGGTGCGCCGCGCCGAAGATGCCAACGGCAACGGCGTGCTCGATCCGGGCGAGGATTGGGACGGCGACGGCCATCTGGACATCGTCGAAGATTCGCTGCCGCCGTCGATTGACACCGACGGCGACGGGCAGCCCGACTCCTGGCCCGATGCCAACGGCGACGGCCGGCCCGATACGTTTAACGACGTGGACAACGACGGGGCCCGCGACGGCGACAACGTTGAGAACGTGTTCGTCTCATTGTTCCAAGGTCGCGGCTTTCCTGACGTCGACTTCAGCACCATCGCGCTGTTGGCGGCGTTCACTGCGATTGCCGGCTCGGGCGGCCTTTCGAATACGCCGGTCAGCAACTACACGCGTGACTCCGGCTGGGGAATGGGGCGCCATGTCGGCGCCATTCCGAGCATGGTCGGTGGCCACGACATCGGGCTGTCGCACGTTGGCATGGTCTTCCAACCCACCGAAGAGTCGATGCCGCGCTGGCGCCGCTGGCTGCACCACGTGCGCCGCGATCAGTTGGTGATCTGGATGCCCGCTTGCCTGCTGGGAATGGCACTGCCGAGCATGTTGTCGGTGCAATTCCTGCGACGCGGCACCGAGGTGAGCGATTGGTACGCGGCGGCCATGACGGCCGACGGCGTGAGCAATGCCGTATCAACTGATTGGGGACCGCTGGCCGAGTCGGCCTTCTGGTACATGACGTTGATGTGCGGGTTTTTGGTCCTGGGACCAGGCATGACCACGGCAGCCGACGGAGCGATTCGCCGCTGGGTCGACGTGATTTGGACTTCCAGCCGGCAACTGCGAGCCCTCGATCCCAAGCGGATTCGCGTCGTCTATTTCACCGTGCTGATGTGCTACATGAGTGTGGGACTGGTGCTGCTGTCAGTGGGCAAGCCGCTGGGACTTCTAAAGGTCGCAACGTTGATCATGAACTTCGCGCTAGGCTTTAGCTGCTTGCACACGCTGGTGATCAACCTGACACTGTTGCCCAAGCCGCTGCGACCCGGATGGATCGCCCGAACCGGTCTGTTCGTCGCCGGTGTGTTCTTTTTCGGCCTGGGCACAATCACGGCGATCGAAGCCGGCCGCGCCTACTTCTAGCCGGGCCTCGACCACCGGCCGCGCGGCAGTCGGGCGCCGCCTTTGTTTGTGGTGCCGATGTGGCGTGCCTTCTGTAGGCCGCGTGCGGCCTCAGAACGCCGGTATTCGCCGGTGGAACTAATCGTGACCCGGCTGCGTCCAAAAAGCTAGAATTACTCGATAGGGGCACGTGAGGCCATTTCTGCCCCATGCGCGCCCCACGGCTCGGAACCATCGACGGAGAAGATCGACCATGGCAACTCACCGACATTGTCGCCCCACACGGATTCTTACTACTGCGATGCTGGGCGCGATCCTGGCCTTCCACACTGTGGTCACGGCTCAAGAAGCCGCCGAAGAAGCGGCCCGCAGCGAGTCGTCGCTGCCGCTGAATCGCGTCGTGATGTTCAATTCCGGCGTGGGATATTTCGAGCATCGGGGCGATGTCGACGGCGACGCCCAGGTCGATCTGCAATTCCGTGTCGACGACATCAACGATTTGCTCAAGAGCATGATTCTCGAAGACCGTGGTGGCGGCACGATTTCGACCGTGACGTACGGCTCGCGCGATCCGGTGACCAAAACGCTCAAGACGTTTGCCATCGACCTGACGAACAATCCGACACTGGGCGCGATCCTGGATCAGGTGCGGGGCGAACGGCTCGAGGTCGACGCGCCAGACGAGATCGCCGGCATTCTGCTCGGCGTCGAAAAACGCAAGAAAGAGGTCGGCGAGAACGGCGACGTGGTCGAAGAAGAATTCCTTAATCTGCTCACCGACTCCGGGCTGCGCAGCGTGCCAATGACTTCGATCAGCCGCATCCAACTGGCCAACAAATCGCTCGACGCCGAGCTGCGCAAAGCGCTGGCCATTCTGGCCACCAGCCACAATACGGATAAGAAAACGGTCACGCTCAATTTGCTGGGCAACGGCAAGCGGGCCGTCCGTGTGGGCTACGTGCAGGAAACGCCCGTCTGGAAAACGAGCTATCGCTTGGTGCTTGACGACAAGCAGCCGCCGTTCCTCCAAGGTTGGGCCATCGTTGAAAACACCACCGAGGGCGATTGGAACGACGTGGCGCTGACGCTGGTCAGCGGCCGGCCGATCTCGTACCGCATGGATCTGTACGAGCCGCTCTACGTCAAGCGTCCGGAGGAAACGCTGAACTTTTTCTCGTCGCTGAGGGCGCAGCGATACGGTCAAGACATGACGAAAGAAGAAGCGCTGGCGGCCGGCGATCGACTTCAACGCGAAGTTCGCCAGAAGGCCGCTCAGTTGGGGCGAAGCGCACGCGGAGGCGGGATGGTCGGCGGCGTCCCCGAACCAACGGCCGCGCCCGCTCTGGAGGCGGCGGCCGATGAAGCCGGCGCGACATTCGGATTCCAATATATTGGCAGCCAGCCGTCGGCCCAGGCTGGCGAAGTCGGCGAGCTGTTCCAATACACAATCGGCACACCGGTGACGCTGGCGCGTCACAAGTCGGCCATGCTGCCGATCGTCAACGAAACGATCAAGGGCGAGAAGGTTTCGATTTATATTCTTGCCGTTCAGCAGAAGCATCCGCTCGACGGCTTCCGACTGGTGAACTCGACGGATCTGCACCTGATGCAGGGCCCGATCACTGTGTTCGACGGCGCCGCCTATGCCGGTGACGCGATAATCGACGACATCTCGCCAGGATCCGAACGGCTGATCAGCTATGCGCTCGACCTCGACACCGAAGTGGCCCCAGAGAGTAAAGGGCGGCCGGAGCAGTTGGTTAGCGTCAAGATCATCAAGGGCACGATGCGCGTCACGCGCAAGCAGGTCCGTGAGCAGATTTACACAGTCAAGAACTCTGACAACAAGCCGAAGACCGTGTTGATCGAACAGCCGATTACGCCGGGCTGGAAGCTGACCGCGCCCGAAGAGCCCAGCGAGAAGACGCGCGACCGCTATCGGTTTGCGGTCCAAGCCGAGCCCGGAAAACCGGCCAAGCTGACCGTCGAAGAAGAGCAGCTCGTGAGCCAGCAGTTCGCCTTGACGAACATCGACGACGGCACGATTCGCTACTACACCAACAACAAGAAAGTCAGCCCGGAAGTCACCGCCGCATTGGAAGAAGTCGTTCGTCGCAAAAACTCGATCGAACAGGTGGCCCGCCGACGGGAGCGCTTGGAGAAGCAAATCAGCGAGATCACGGCCGAACAAGACCGGATCCGCCAGAACATGGGCCAGTTGGATCGCGCGTCGAACTTGTACAAGCGATACGTTGACAAATTCGGCGAGCAGGAGGACCAGGTCGAAAAGCTTCGCACGGAGATCGAAGCTCTGGCGACCGACGAAGCGAAGCAACGCAAGGCGCTGGACGACTTCCTGATCAACCTGAACGTCGGCTAGCCGTTCGCCGCCTGATTCGCTCGTATTTCATTCATCGCCCGCTGCTGTTGTGCTAACGCGATTCCCCCGGCGGACCCGCATTCTTGCCTGCGACGGTTGGTCCGGTTACAACCAGGCAAGAACCGCGTGCCAGCCGCATTGCTCGCGCGGCCACCACACGATCCCAAACGGTGCCAGCGGACCATCGACCATGCCCTCGAATCCACTGACACGACGAACCGCGCTCAAGCGGGGCTCGCTGGCCGCGGCCAGCGCCATGCTCATGACCCACCACGAACCGGCACGTGCTGACGAAGAACCGGCCGCCGGCTACATCGACGCCCACTCGCACGTTTGGACACCCGACGTGCAGCACTATCCGCTGGCCACCGGGTACAAACCGGCCGACATGAAGCCGCCGAGCTTCACGCCGAACGAACTGATGGAGCATGCGCGGCCTTGCGGCGTCGAGCGCGTCGTGCTGATCCAGATGAGCTACTACCGCTTCGACAACAGTTACATGCTGTGGGCGATGCGCGAGTATCCCGGCACGTTTTCCGGAGTCGCGGTCGTCGACCATCATGCCTCCGACGTACGCGATACGATGCGGTCGTTGCGCAAACAGGGCGTGCGCGGCTTTCGCATCCATCCCGGCAGCGATCCGGTCGACATGTGGCTGGGCAGTGACGCGATGGCCGCCTTTTGGGGCTACGGTGCCGACGAGAACTTGGCGATGTGCGGTCTGGTCAATCCCGACGCCCTGGTGCCGCTCGACAAGATGTGCCAGCGCTTTCCGCGCACGCCGGTGGTCATCGACCACTTTGCACGCATCGGCGTCGACGGCACGATTCGCACGGCCGACGTGGACAACCTGTGTCGCCTGGCGCGCCACGAAAACACGCACGTCAAAGTCTCGGCGTTCTACGCGCTGGGCAAAAAGCAATCGCCCTACTTGGACCTTGGCCCCATGATCCGGCGCCTCGTCGACGCGTACGGGCCACAGCGGCTGATGTGGGCCACCGATTGCCCTTATCAGGTGCAGAACGGGCACACCTACCGCGATTCGGTCGAACTGATTCGCACGCGGCTCGACTCTCTTTCCAGCGATGATCGCCAGTGGCTGTTGCGAAAAACGGCCGAAAAGGTGTTCTTCAGCTAGTGAGGCCCCTCAGCGAGACAACACACGTCACGGCCACCGGCTGCGATGCGTTGTGGCAGCTACTCGTAACGCCATTTGACGATCCACGGGTCGTTGGTGCGCTTCTGAAAGCCGCGGAGCTTGCCTTTGAGCTGCTCGAGCGTTTCGGCGTGGCTGGCCTGCAATGCCAGGTTGTTCGACTCGTGCGGGTCGGCCTGCAGGTCGTACAGTTCAAACTCCGGCCGGGCCAAATACTCCGCCACCGAGCGCTTTCCGTACCGTGCATTGGGGCCTTTGGCCAGGGCCTCCTGCCACGTTGCCGACGCGAACAGGTCCGACGCCGACGGGTAAGTCAGCTTGTGTGCCACGTTCCAGATCAGCTTATAGCGCCGCGTTCGCGCCACGCGCATCGGATAGTACATCGTGATCTCGTGAAACGTGTGCGAGGCATAGATTTCGTCGAAGCCCTCGGCAGCAGGCTCGCTTAGCACCTTGAAGAACGACCGACCTTGCAGCACGGGGTCCGACGCCGGCAGACCCGCGAATTCCAAGATCGTGGGTGCAAGGTCGACCCAGGTGACCATGGCGTCGGTCTTCACGCCGCGTGACGTTGCATACGGATTGCGCACGATGCACGGTAGCCGCAAGCCGGGCTCGTACGTCGTGGTCTTTGCGCCTTGAAACGCGATGCCGTTGTCCGAAATGAACAGAAACAGCGTGTCGTCCCAGTGGCCGGCGTCTTTGAGAACCTGAATCAATCTGCCGATTCCTTGATCCAGCCGGGAGACGGATTGATAGTACTGCGCCAATTCCGCCCGACAGGTCGCAGTCGCCGGCAAGAACGGCGGCACGATCACGTCGGCCGGATCAAAGCGTTCGGTCCGGACACCCGGATACTCAGGCTTGTTACCGAACAGATTGGGCTTAAGCGGCCCGGTGCCAACTCCGCCGCCGCGATGCGGATCGGCCGTGCAGAAGTAAAGGAAGAACGGCTGCTCGCTGTTTGCGGATACGAATTCTCGGCAGTTGTCCGCCATCTGTACGCCGTTGCGCGCGTTGCCAGGCAGCGCCTCGTCAAACTGGTAAACCGACTCAGGCGCAACGTGATATTTGCCGATGCGGGCGGTCCGATATCCAGCTTCGGCCAACCGCGTACTCAGCGACTTGACCCGCGCGAACGAACTGAAGTGGTGTTCGGCGTGCTGATGTCCGTACTGACCGTTGGCGTGGTTGTATATGCCGCTGAGAATCACCGACCGGCTCGCACTGCAACTGGCGCTCGTACAAAAGGCGTGTGTAAACAGCAGCCCGTCGGCGGCAAGCCGATCCAGGTGTGGAGTCTTCACCGCCGTGTTGCCATAGCAGCCCAGGTCGTAGCCCAAGTCATCTACGACAACCAACACCACATTTTTCCCGGCGCCAGTCGCGTCGACCGCACACAAGGCTAGAACCGCCGCCGCCAAGAAGAATCGAAAGCCAACCATCATCCACCTTTGCGGAAAAACAATGCGTCGAGTCGTGCGTCCAATATGCTCGCCACACCGCCAGGGTTCAAGGCAACCGTCGGGCCCATGCTGCGGATTAGCCGTTTGAATTGCTGTCGGCGACGACGTCGTCCTCCGTAAATGTCAGCCAATGGGTTGCGTCGGCGGCCTTGGGCGATGCGGTCTCGGCCGCCTCTTCACCAGAACGTTCGACATGGACGAACCGCATCTGCCGCGGCCATTCGACGCAACCCAGCTCGACGAAATTCGGATCGACGTCGCTGGCGTTTGCGTCGTGCGCGCTGGGAAGTTCCAATGCATAGCGGATCTGCCCCCGCGGGTCGTACACCCGCAGTGTCGACGGCGTGCTTGGCTCGTCACCCGGCCCACAGCCCACGAGCAGTGCCACGTCGCCCTTTTCCAACGCCGCCGGCCATCGGTAGCGCGACAAGACTTCATCCAGAGAGTGTTTTGTCGTGCGGAGCACCACAAAGTCGGGCGAGGCCCGCACCGCATCGGCCAACGAAACAACCCCCGGCCGCTCCACAAGCGTCAGCGACTCGACGCTTACTCCACCCACCGACAATTCTTCGAGAGCCGCTTCGTGGGGTGAGCGCGCTTCGGGCTCCATGTCGCCGGCGCCGGCCAGCGCGGCAATCCGTTGCGCGGCGATGGCACGGCTAAATGCGACGTACGAAACCAGCGGGGTCCGGTCGACCGTGCCCGGCGCCTTTCCGGCCCCCAACGGGCGATCCAAAAAGCAGGCCATCCCGAGTTCGCGCAACTCAGCCGGAGTGGCGAGATCGGCCACGGCGACCCGCAGTGCCTCGCTGCCGACGTCGCCAAGCAAGTGTGCGAGTGGTTCACCGTCGAACAGCAATCGCCGCCGCGCGCCGGCGTTTAGAATTTGGTCCTCGGGAACGCGCGCCAGCGGCGGTGGCATCACGCGCAGGTTTTCTCCCTGCGACGTGGGAGCGTCCGGAACGCGATGTCCCTGGTAGTGCCGCCGCACGATACACGCCTGCCGCAGCGCGCGACGACGTATGCGAGCGATTCGCCGTCTCTGGTCGGAGTCGTTCGGCTTATCGCGCCAGGCGCGCGGATTAGCGGCCAGTAGGCGGATGTATTCCTTCAGGAGCGCATCGAGGAACAGCGCATCCGGATAGTTCGCGCCGTAGTTGTGAAACGTCGTCAAGTCGAACGCCGTCAAGTGCCGGCACAAGTGACGCAGCATCCAACCGATTGTGTCCAGCGTCGCTTCGCCGCCGATGGTCGGCTCGTCGGCGCAGCGAGATAGCGTTGCCACCCAGCGATCAACGAACCCGGTGTAGGGCGACAGGGCCACGTGGTTGAACAGCGCTTTCCAGATCATTTGCAGCCGTTCCGCGTTGCCTGGCCTGGTTGCAAACGCCGCCAGCGCTTGTGCGATTTCCGGTACGGTTTCGTCTGGCCCGGCCCGCAGCGCCGTCTCGACCGTTTTGGCCTGCTGCAACACGGGAACTCTGCCATCGAGCGCCGTGCGCAGCAGCTCGAGCGGGTCGCCATGCTCGGTGGAAGAGCACGGCAAGTCCGGCAGATACGCCACGCGCCCCAGCGAAAAGGCAGGCAGTGGCGATTCGTGCGAAGCGATGGGCAACCGGCTCGTGCCCGTCACGGCGGCGAACAAACCGTCTTGCAGGTGGGAAAGTAACCGATCGGGCGACGTCCGCCGCAGATCGACGCTGCCTACCCATTCGCGCAGCCACTTCTGCGCAGGCCGGCTGAGAATGACGCCGGGGCTCTGCTCGTAGGCCTCGAACGTGTGCGAAAGGATGCGACGAATGACGTGAACGCGGTGCTGCCGGCGGTCCCAGAGAAGCGAAATGAGCGGCACGGACGCGGCCGCGTCCGGCTCGTCGAAGTAGAGATGCCACGCGTCGAACGGCTCGACCTGCCTGGTTTGGTCTTCGGCCAAAAGGTGGCCGCGAAACAGTTCCCAGGAGGTCGCTTCGCCCAGGCTCCGCATGATTCGGAGCCGTCCGGTCGCCAGAAAAAAGTGGCCGGCGTCAAGCGCCGCGTCGATGGCGGCAACGATGGTATCGTCGGTGGACATGAAGGGCGACGCGGCTCGGCTTTCGGGCAGCCAGTTGAATGCAGTTGTTGGGCGAGCGCGCGGTCATTGACGCGCTCCATCCGTCCGGCAAAAATCCAACGTTTCGGCCCATTGTAGACCAACCTGCCCGACGAGCCGAGCGATGAACATCATACGTTTCCAGAACGCGCACGGCGAAGTAGGATTCGCTGCGCAGCAGCCGGACGGATCGGCCCACGAAATCGAAGGGGACCTGTTCGGCGACTATCGCGTCACGAGTCGAACGGCCGACGTGCATAAACTGTTGGCACCAATTGTCCCGACCGGCATTCTTTGCATCGGCCTGAACTATCGGCGGCATGCGGCTGAAGGAAACGCGCCGATTCCCAAGTGGCCCGTCCTGTTCATGAAGACCGTCAGCGCGGTTCAGAATCCGGGCGACCCGATCGTGCTGCCGCGCCGCCTGGAAAGCAAGCAAGTCGATTTTGAGTGCGAGCTGGCCGTAGTGATTGGCAAACGAGCGAAGAACGTCTCGCGCGATCGCGCGCTGGACTACGTGTTGGGCTACACCTGCGGCAACGACGTCAGTGCCCGTGATTGGCAGAAGGAGTTTGGCGGAAGTCAATGGTGCCGCGGCAAGACATTCGACACGTTTTGTCCGCTGGGCCCCTGCCTGGTGACGGCCGACGAGATCCCCAATCCTAACAGCCTGGCGATTCGCACTGTTCTCAACGGCGAGGTGATGCAGGACTGGAACACCGAAGACATGATTTTCGACGTGCCGGCGCTGATCGAGTTCCTCAGCGGCAGCACGACGTTATTGCCCGGCACCATCATCATGACCGGCACGCCTCACGGCGTCGGCATGGCTCGCAAGCCGCCGGTCTGGTTGAACGCGGGAGATCGGCTCACGATCGAAATCGAAAAGATCGGCTCACTGGAGAATCCGGTCGTCGAGGAGCCGCTCGACGCGGCTTCTTAAAGAATCCGGCTGCGGCGCCACGCAACCCGTCTCCGGCCGTTAGCCGGCCGGCGGAGTCAGGGCACTCGGGTCCGTGCCCAGGGATTGGTCCGAGGCCGGTCGCGGGCTGGACTACCTGCGCATCGACGGACCGGGTATCTTTACGGGGGCACGCAGCCGGCGGCCGAGTGCGTCGAGTGAGTGATTCGGCCGCCGCGAATTGCGTGATTTTTTGAATGACGCCCTTCGGGGCAGCGGCGTCTAAGCACCATTGCTCCCTCCCCCGCCTTCGCCATCCATGACCGAGACGCGATGAACGAACAGCCTCGCCGAATCATGTTGCCGCGTCACTTCGTGCGAAAGTGTCGCCAATTCCTGTTTAAGAAAAAGGTTGCCGACTCGACCGGCGTCGAAATGACCGGTGGCAGCCTACTGATGCGGACGCTCATATTCCGGCGCATCCTGCGCCGCAACGGCGTCGGCGGCAATGAACAGTTCGTCGGCGTGCTGGTGCCGCCTTCGGCCGGAGGTGTGTTGGCCAATACGGCCATCACGATGATGCGCAAGGTGCCGGTGAATCTTAATTACACGGTCAACTCCGAAACGCTCAATTACTGCATCGATCAGTGCGGCATCCGCCACGTGCTTACCAGTCGAAAATTCATGGAGCGGTTCGACTTCAAACTCAATGCCGAGTTGCTCTACCTAGAAGATCTGCGCGACCAAGTGAGCACGGCCGATAAGCTGGCCGGAATCTTGGGCGCCTACGTCTTTCCGGCCGCCGTGCTGGAACGCTGGCTCGGTCTGCATAAGTGTCAGTGGGACGACCTGTCCACGATCGTCTATACCTCCGGTTCCACCGGCACGCCTAAGGGCGTCATGCTCACGCACAGCAACATCGGCTCGAACGTGGCCTCGATCGAAGACACCCTGCGACTCGGAGAAGGCGACACCGTTTGCGGCATCCTGCCGCTGTTTCATTCAATGGGCTACACGATCGGGATCTGGGCCGTGCTGGGCACCGACGTCAAAGGCGCCTATCACTTCAGTCCGCTCGAACCGAAGGTCATTGGCAAGCTTTGCCGGGACCACGATATCACCATCATGGTCTCCACGCCCACGTTCCTGCGGTCGTACATGCGCCGCTGCACAAAGGAAGACTTCGCCACGCTTGATCTCGTGGTCACCGGCGCCGAGAAGCTGCCCACGGACTTACTCGAAGCGTTCGAGGAACAGTTCGGCATTCGGCCGATGGAAGGCTACGGCACGACCGAATTGTCGCCGGTCGTGGCGGCGAATCTGCCGCCCAATCGGGCTCCCGGCGGATCCGTCGAATGCCAACGGGTCGGAACAGTGGGCCGACCGATCCTCGGAGTACACGCCAAAGTCATCGACGTCGATACGGAAGAAGAGCTGGGCATGGACGAGCCGGGTATGCTCCTGATTCGCGGACCCAACGTGATGAAGGGCTACTACAAGATGCCCGAGCAAACGGCCAAGGTAATGCGCGACGGCTGGTACGTAACTGGCGACATGGCGATGATCGACGCCGACGGGTTCATCCACATTACCGGGCGGCTGAGCCGGTTTTCGAAAATCGGCGGCGAAATGGTGCCTCACATCCGCATCGAGGAGAGCCTTCAACGCTTGCTGGCCGAAGACGAGGAACAGTTGGCCGTTGCCGTCACGGCAGTTCCCGATGAACGGAAAGGCGAGCGGCTGATCGTCCTGCACTTGCCGACGAAGAAGACACCCAGCGAAATCGTCCAATCCCTCACGGCCGAAGGCCTGCCGAACTTGTGGATTCCTGGAAAGGATTGCTTTTTCGAGGTCGATGAGATTCCGGTGCTGGGGACCGGCAAGTTCGACCTGCGGGCGCTGCGCGAAATGGCCATGGACCGCGTGGCTGGCGGATCCGCCGCGAACCGGTAGCCGGCACGCTGGCAAAGCGGCGGCGCGATCGACGACTACGCAACGTGCCGCATCGACACATGCTCTTGGCGGCGCGCCATCGAGCATCTTCCGCGCGGCATCGAGCACTAGCGCCGCGCGACGAACTCGCGTTTCTCGGCCGGCTCGTCGGAATGTCGCGTCGATGCCGCTTCGATCGACTCGCGCAGCCGCGCTTTGTGGCCCACCTCGAGCGACAGCTCGGCAAAGCGGTCCTGCACGTCGGGCTCCAGGTTCGTGAGCTTGCGGGCCAGCCGGCTCACGCCAAGCGGATTGATTTCCGACGTACGCGAAATCTGACTAAGAAACGCCGCGGTCTCGACGAAGTTGTAGTCGGCCGCCCGGTTGACCAGCGGCTGCAACGTCTTGGCCAGTAGCTCGACACCGGCGTGATCGATATCGATGAACGTGTCCATTCGGCTGGTGACGTAGTAGCGTCCGTTCGTCTCGCGCATGTACCCACTCTTCAGAAGCAACACGCATCGGGCTTGAACCGGCCGCTTGAATAAGGGGCCGTCGTATCGGCCTTGCGCGTAGATGACCTGGGTCTCGTGATCGCTGTAGCAGTATTTCACTTCGCAGAGAGTACCGGCTCCATCGGTCGCGCGAAACGTATCTGGTCCGGTGCGCTGCAGGGCCACGTTGCTGATTTGCATCACTTCCCAGATGTTGACCACCACCTCAGGATGCCGCACAAGGAACAGGTACAGCTCGGGATCGCACTCGGCAACTTGAACCGGCAAGCGCCGAAAAATGCTGGTCTGGCCTAGGGTCGCCTGAATCTGCTGTCGGTCCTTCGCGTCGAGCTTGTCCATCGGGATCGCGCGAACGGCATCGTGCCGGGCTTCCCGACTCGAAGTAGCCTTGACCGAAGCACCGCCTGCTTGCGCGTCGCTTGCTAAGATCGAAATCGCCGCGATGCACGCCAGGCCTTGCAGGGTCCAACGCCTTCGTGCTGTGCGACAGTAGGACCGTGGTCGATCCGAGATTTGATGCGCGCAGGCGCAATCCGAGCCAGTTGGCGTTGCCATGCTCCCCCCCGAGCAGAATCCCCCCGCTTGCCGCGCTTTTCCAGTCGTGCGATGGCGCACCCTGGCGGCGGCTCGATCGGCCGATTGTGCCGACGTTAGAGTTTTTTCGGTTCGCGGAAGCGACCGAGGCGAGTCAAAATTCGCCCGCCCGACGTCATTTGCCGACGCATGCTAGCTAATCGAACGGTCGGCCAAACTTTCGGGCCAATGATTCGATCGCCGCGGGCGTGGATGGAGCGCGCGCGTGGATCAACTGCGGGGGCCGCGATAGACAGAACGCCTGCGACCACGACGGCGCGGCCCGGAAACGCGAGAAGGGCTACCGGCGGCTCACGTCGAGTACCGTGACCCGCTGCACGCTGATGTGTTGCCGCCGCAGGTCGGTCATGTAACCGCGCTGGCCGCTGACGCCAACGTAGCGATCGACGTAGGGCCGCAAATTTACGCCGGGTGCGGGCGTAACGAATGAAATCACCGCGTTTGAGTCGTCGACCAACGCGTATTGCGGTCCACCCACCTTTTCAGAGATCACCGGAGACAGTCGGCCAACGCCGTCGAACTGGCTCATGTCGGGGCGCGTGCCTTGGGCGACCGGCGCCGTGGGTTGGCTCGGCAACAGCGCCCCGGGCTTCCGCAGCGCGACGTGCCTGCTCCGAATGTCCTCGAATCGATCGAGCTTGCCCAACAGGATGCGGGCTTGGCCACGCTCGACCGGAGTTTCGGCCTCGTTCAAGAGGTCATTCGTCCGTTGGCGCAGGTCCTCGAACGACCAGTCGGCGATGTCTTTGGCGACCATCACCGTAAGATCCACTTCCAATTGCGCTAGCTTTCGCCCCACGATCGAAGTCGGATCGACGGTTGGCGGCGCGCGCGTTCCCGCGGCTTGGTCGAGCGGTGCTTCGGAAAGGTCGTCGGCTGATTCGCTCTGCGAACTTGCCAATCGCACCCCCGAATCTTCGTCGGTTTCGCCCACGTAACCGTCCGCCAGCTCGGCGTCGCGCTGGCTGGCCACCACGTCGGCCGGAAGACTGCGATCGACGTACTTGGCAAAGATCCAGCGAAATTCTCCGGCCGGCGGGGCAATCTTGCACCAGGGTGAGTCATCGCGCGGCGGCGCGACCAGTTCGACCTTCTCGCCGCGCTCAAGCCGTACCTGCACCACGTCGCGCACGTCGCTGAACCGGCTGCCGACCCGGGCAACCACGCGGTCCGAGTTGACAGTTGCCAGGCTGTCCGGCTCGGTGTCGAGATGTCGCTTGGCGACCCACGCAAAGCTGTCGCGTGGTGGACGAATGGCCAGCCACCCGCCCGGATCGTGGCGATAGACCTCCACGCGCTCGCCCTTGGGCAGTTTGTCGGTGGGGTAGTAGTTGCGCCCGGGGCCGCTGCGCACGTAGACGTCGTCGGACGTGACGTAAGCGATGTACGGAGCCTCCTCGGCCGCGCTTGCTTGCACAGCGATAGCGACCAGCAGGATTGCGCCAATTAGTTGGCACCGCATCCGATTCGCTCCTCGGGCCTCTACTTTGGGATTCGGCTGGCGTCTTCGTTGGTCAGCCTGGTGCATGGCAGCGACGAACCGTAGGCGTCGCGGGCATTGCGACGACGGAGCTGGACCAAACGGGGACGGACCAGCGGGCCACGCGAAAAACAGGCGGTGGCTTGTAGTGAAACGGAGCCGACCGTTCAAGGGGAGTTCCCCGCGGCGACTCAATGCTAGCTGCTGGCGTCGCGCAGCTTTTCCATCGTGACGACGTTGCCGCGGTCGTTGTATTCCACGCGGTTCATGAAGTTCCGCATCAGCATGATGCCACGGCCATTGGGCACGTCAAGATGCTCGTCATCCGTGCAGTCGGGAACCGCCTCGGGATCGAACCCGGAGCCTTCGTCGCTAACCTCGATCCAGATCTTGTCCGGCGTAGAGCGGCAAACGACACGGACTTTCTTCGAGGCGTCCAGGCAATTGCCGTGCTTGATCGCGTTGACAACCGCCTCTTCCAGCGCGAGCCGCAGACCGAAGATGTCGCGCGGCGACCATCCTTCCGCCTCGAGCTTCTCCAAGAGCTCGGCAAGAACCCGATGGCCCTCGCCCAGTACGCTGGCGATCTGGCGGTCGATAGTCCAGGGCGCGGGTTGCTTTGACATGGGTTACCGCGTTGTCAATCCGCCAACGTTGATCAACTGCCCATTCACGGAAAACTCGGCCGTGGCACTACGGTTCGCCGCGGACGCAAGGCACGGGTCTGGCCGTTAGAAGCTGGCCAGCGCATCGGCCTCGTCGTCTTTGATGTCGAAGAGCTTGTTGAGCTTCGTGATCGCGAAGACTTCGTAGATCTCCGGCCGGATGTTGCTCAGCTTAAGTTTTCCGTTGTGAGCTTTGACTTTCTTGTCGAGCGTAATCAGCTTGCCCAGCGCGGCACTCGACAAGAACTCGACTGAAGAAAAATTCAACAGCAAGTTTTTGCGGTCGTCCTCCTCGATGAGTTGGAACAGCTCTTGCCCCAGCTCTTGGATATTGGCCTCGTCGAGGATTTTTCGGTCGACAAAGCGGACCACGCTCACGTCGCCGACTTCGTTCAGTTGCAATCGCCGATGACCGGCCATCAAACCCGCTCCTATGAAAAGTTGCTGCGAATGACCCCTGCAGCCATGAGCCGTTGTTTCTTCACGCGGCTAGCAACGCTCCAACACCTTGCGTTGTCTTGTCGACTTACGTCCGGCGTCGTGCCGTGTCTGGGTGGACCGGCAATCCTCCAGCGTACAAACCTGTTATGATAGCTCCACGACACTCACTGTCAAGCTGACAGACATCGGCGCGATCGGCCACGCCCAGCCGAAAAACCGTCGCCACCAGCCAACCGCATGCGCTTGCAGCGGATCTCCGGCGACGACGACCACAAACATCGTGCGCCGACTGGCGATCGCACAGCACACCGCCCCGCCGCGCGCCATCGCGTCACGCCCTACGACGCCACCAGCACGTGTTCGGCCAGCGCGTCGCGCAACGGATCCACATGCTCGGCGCACAACCCCAAGTGAATGTGCCGCCGCCAGCCTTCGGCAAACTCAAATCGGCCCGACAACTGACCGACTTCGCGCATCAGGTCTTTCATCGTCTCCAGGTACGAATCGAATCCCTGGCTGACGTCGAGCCATTCTTTCTGGCTCTTGTGGCAGGAAAGCATCGCAGTCTTCTGGTCCATCACGCTGCCCACGTCGACGAACATCCCCGGCCGCACCAATTCGCCCAGCGGATCCCGGTTGCCGTGCGGTTGTGCGTGATAGATGGTCACCGGCTGCTCGACCGGCGGGCGCGCCGGATCGGTCGGGTAGTTGGGCATCCCGCGCACGAATGCCGCCGTAACCGCAAGTCGGCAGGCGTTCATATGATCTTCCATGTAGTCGCTCGGCGCGTGAACCAGCAGAATCTCCGGAGCCACTTGCCGCATCACGGCCGCGAGTCGGGTGAGCATCGCATGCTCGTAGAAGATCTCCAGGTCGTTCACCAAACTGGCATGAAACTCGGCCGAGATACTGTCCGCCGCGTCGATCGCCTCCTGCTGCCGAATTCGGGCTGTTCCGGTCGCGTTATGCTCGGCCGATCCGCAGCAGCCATTGGCGATGTTCATGTAGTGAATCTCGTAGCCCGCTTCGCGCAGCAGGATCAGCGTGCCGGCCATCACAAACTCGATGTCGTCCGGATGGGCTGCAACGGCAAACGCACGTTTCTTGGATGAGTTCATCGAATCTTCGCAACTACGGATTGCTTATCAATGGGTCGAACCGTGCGCTCCACGCATCCGGTCTTTGACGTACTGAACGGCCGCGCACTCGAACGCACGGTCCGCCGCGACGACATGCAAAGCACGCCCGATGGCTGGCGTTCGTGCGCGATCAGTGCATCTCCGCTGCGCACTGCCCAATTCCGCCGCGATAGAAATTGAACTGCACGTTGGGATGATCGGCCAGCAGCGACATCGGTACGGCGCTGTCCGGCAGCCCTTTCGAGATCATCAGCGTCGTCAAGCGCTGTCCAAACGGATTGTCATGTTTGCCCGCGTGCCAGATCGAAACTTTCTCAGATTTCCAGGTCTCAACGGGTCCGACACTAAACGCCTGCGTTGGCACGCCCGTCACCACGCCCCCGCCCGAGGTCCGCGCATTTTGAATCAACGTCATGGGGTGTAAGTCGACCAATCGAGTTCCCAGTTTGCGATATTCCTCGGGCGACGGAGGCTGGTCGCTGAAGTCGCCTTCGCGTCGCGGGGGATCGTTGAACGCCCAATGTTTGACTTCGCCCTGCCCTCCTTGCATCACGACGCACCGCGATTCGTCGAAGCTACGCGAAAAATCGTCAACCGGAAGCGCGGGAAAGTGCAGGTTCTCAGCGGGCATGCGCAGCTCGGGCCGAATCCGATCGAAGCACAATTCAAGATCCGCCCGAGCAAAGCTCAGCGGAAAGTCCTTGGCCACCGGTCGCCCGTTGACCGCCCATTCGTCCATGCCCCAAAAATGAGCGTGCCGCAAATCAAGATTCAGCTCGTTGACCAGTCGCGCCACAAGCGGCAACTGTTCGGTGGGGCCGATCGGTCCACAAATGCCCGCCGGTCGTTCTTCGGTCGCTTGCTGCCAGGCGGTGATGTACTCGAGCGCTTCGGCCAGATAGAAGTCTTCCAGCGTGTCGTAGAATCGCACTTCGAAACCAGGCCGCGACAGACTGAGCAGATCATCCGCCTTCAGCCTGGCGGCCGCGTCGAGGATCTCTTGATCCAACGTCGTATAGTCCCACCATTCCGGTGCCACCTTGCTCAACGGGCGCACGCGTGTCTCCTTGCTTGAAAGGTCGGTAGTTTGTTTGGCAGCGTACACTCCCTGTCTCGCTCAGCGACGCAGTCTACCAAAATAGCCGGCGGCATTCATGCGACCACCTGTCGCCGCCGGGACGCGACGAATCGTCCGCCAGGAGGATGGCAATCGCCGCGCTACATCGCCTACAATAAGCCGAATGTGACGGTTTCGAGGCCCGCTTGACTATCCGTCCTCTTCTACAAGGAGCAATCTCATGGTGCTGAGCCGATTAGGAATGTGGATGTTGTTGACCGCGGGCGTATTGTTGACGATCGGCCACGGGACACTACACGCCGCCGACGCACCGAAGGAAGACGTCGCGAACGAGGAGTCTGTCGCCAAGGACGACGCAAAAGACAAGAAGACCGATCCCTACGCGCTGCCGGAAGATGCCGACGTCAAACAGCTTCTGGCGTTCATCAAGCAGGTTCAAACGATCCGCCCGCGCACAGCGGCAGAACTTCGAGAGCACTATCCGAAATCGCAGGCGGCGATTCGGTCAGCGATTGAGAAGATCCAACAAATTGCGACTGACGAAGACAAGCAACTTGCCGGATACTACGACGCAATCGACCAGCTTCTTTACATGCGCACCCGCAGCACTGCCAATGCGACCGACGACGCAAAGCAGGCACTTCTCGAGGACGTGCGCAAAGCGCTCGCCGAAGAGCGCAAGCCGACCGCGTATCTTGTTGCCGCGGCTCAGGGCGTCGGCCGGTTATACGAGTTTAAAGACCCGGACCGGGCGGCTCAGATTTACGACGAGTTTGGCAGTACACTGGCCAAGAGCTCCGATCCGGCCATGGCCCGCCGTGGGGCGGTCATGCAGGGCGCCGCCCGCCGCGTCAAACTGGTCGGCCAGCCGCTTGAGCTGAGCGGCACGCTGATGGACGGCAGTACCTTTGACTGGGGAAGCTATCGTGGCAAGGTCGTGCTGGTTGATTTTTGGGCCACATGGTGCGGTCCGTGCTTGCGCGAGTTGCCGAACGTGAAGAAAAACTACGAGGCGTTTCACGATAAGGGCTTCGAGGTTGTCGCGATCAGCCTCGATGACGATCGCGCCAAGCTGGAAGCGTTTTTGGAAAAGGATCCCAAGCCCTGGGCCAACCTGCACGACGGCGGTTGGAGCGACAACGACGTCGCGACCTATTACGGCATCATGGGTATCCCGACGGTGATCCTTGTTGACAAAGAAGGAAAGGTGGTCAGCACCCGAGCCCGCGGAGCCGAACTGGGCCGCTTGCTCGAAGAGCAATTGGGGCCGCCCGAAGAGAAAGACACGGGCGATGCCGAGTCGTCCGACGACGAAGCCAAGACGTCCGACTAAGTAGGCGTCGCGCACCTTGACGCGCGTCGCCGCGGGACGGAGTGCCTTGCCGTGACCGTCGCGCACCCCGTAAAATGCGGGGGCACGCGGGCCATGGAGATGGTCCATGTGCCCCCTTTGCATTCCCAACCAGTCGCGAACAATAAGTTCTCTCAACCGACCAAGGAGGCTTCGATGGCCACGATCACCAAGACGGCACACGGGCCGCAAGTCCGCCAGACCCAATGCTTCATCGGCGGCGAATGGGTCCCCGCGGCCAGCGGCAAGACGTTTGACACGATGAACCCGGCCACCGAGGAGGTCATCGCGCAAGTCGCCGAAGGCGACGCGGCCGACATTGATCTGGCCGTCGAGGCCGCGCGCAACGCCTTCGAAAATGGCCCCTGGGCGAAGATGGACGCCCGTGACCGCGGCCGCCTGATCCTCAAATTGGCCGATCTGATCGAGCAAGAGGCCGGTGAACTGGCCGCGCTGGAAACGCTCGACAACGGCAAGCCGATCCGCGAAGCCAAGGCCGCCGATCTGCCGCTGACGATTGATTGCCTGCGCTACTACGCCGGTTGGGCTGACAAAGTGCATGGCCAAACGATTCCCATCCGCGGCAACTTCCTTTGCTACACACGGCGCGAGCCGGTCGGCGTGGTCGGGCAGATCATCCCCTGGAACTTCCCGATGCTGATGACGGCGTGGAAGTGGGGCCCCGCATTGGCCGCCGGCTGCACGATCGTGATGAAGCCGGCAGAGCAAACGCCGCTGACCTGCCTGCGGATGGCCCGGCTGGCGCAAAAAGCTGGCATTCCCGATGGCGTGATCAACGTGGTTCCCGGTTTCGGGCCGACCGCCGGCGCTTCGATCGTAAAGCATCCGGGCGTCGACAAGGTGGCTTTCACCGGCGAATACAAGACGGCCCAGATCATCATGAAAGACGCCGCGCAAACGCTAAAGCGGCTGACCTTTGAACTGGGCGGCAAGAGCCCCAACATCGTCTTTGCCGATTCGGATCTCGACGCCGCCGCCGTCGGCGCACATGCCGGACTGTACCTCAATCAGGGACAGTGCTGCTGCGCTGGCAGCCGGTTGTTCGTCGAAGAGAAAGTCCACGACAAATTCGTCGACAAGCTGACCCAAATGAACAAGAGTCGCAAAGTCGGCGATCCGTTCGATCCCGAAACTGAACAGGGGGCGCAGGTCGACAAAGCGCAATTCGACAAGATCATGCACTACATCGATCTGGGCAAGAAGGAAGGTGCCCAGTGCGTTACCGGCGGCAAACGGCACGGCGACCGCGGGTTCTTTATTGAACCCACGCTGTTTACCGAAGCGCAGGACGACATGTCGATTGCCAAGGACGAGATCTTTGGCCCGGTACTGTCGGTCTTCAAGTTCAAAGACGTCGACGAAGTGGTCGACCGTGGAAACAAGACGTTCTACGGCCTGGCCGCCGCCGTGTGGACGCGCGACGTGGGCAAAGCCACGAGCCTGGCTGCCCGGCTGCGGGCTGGAACGGTCTGGGTCAACTGCTACGACGTTTTCGACACGGCCGCGCCGTTTGGCGGTTTCAAGATGTCGGGCCTGGGACGCGAGCTGGGCGAAGAAGGCCTCAAGCCTTATCTGGAAACCAAGACAGTGACGGTGAGCATGGACTAGGCGCGCTACTGCGTGCCAAACCAACGAACCAAGCCGCGCTGACTGGCCTGCTCTTGCAGGGTGGCAGCGCGGCTTGTTATTTGAATGGCGCTTCGGCAAGGGCGCGCAACCCAATTCTCGGCCCGCGCGCTACCGGCACTGCTGGTTTGACAATCCGCGCCGGCGGCCCGTAGAATGCCACACTCCGCCCTGCGGCATCCGTGCTTTTCTCCAATGGCCAAGTCGACTTACAAGGAATCTGGCGTCGATCTGGCCGTCTATCGGCAGTCGATGGCTCGGCTGCCAAAACTGCTCCACCGCACGCACACGCCCCGCGTCATCCGCAATGACGGTGGCTTCGCCGGACTGTTTCAGCTCGACTTCGCCAATGCCCTATTTGCACGCAGATACGAAGACCCGGTACTCGTTTCGTGTACGGACGGCGTCGGCACGAAGCTAAAGGTGGCAACCCTGGCCGGCGTGCATAACACGGTCGGCATCGACCTGGTCGCAATGAGCGTCAACGATGCTATTTGCACCGGGGCGGAGCCACTTTTCTTCCTGGACTACGTGGCGATGTCGCACGATGATCCGGAGCTGCTCGAGCAGATCGTCGAGGGCATCTCGGCCGGGTGCACCGACGCGGATTGTGCCCTGCTGGGAGGCGAGACGGCGATCATGCCGGACCTGTACGCTCGCGGCGACTACGACCTGGCCGGTTTTTGCGTGGCGGTGGCCGAGCGGGCGAAGCTGATCGACGGCAGCATGATCGGTCCCGACGACGTCGTGCTGGGTTTGGCGTCCAGCGGGCTGCACTCCAACGGCTACAGTCTGGTCCGCAAGATCGTTTTCGAGTCTGCCGGCCTTGGCGTCGACGAACACGTCGACGAGCTCGGGCAGACGGTGGCCGACGCGCTGCTCGAGCCCACACGACTCTACGTCCGGCCCGTGCGGTCCGTGCTCAACTACTACACAGTCAAGCGCGTTGTCCACGGAATTGCCCATATCACGGGCGGTGGGCTGCACGAAAACCTTGAGCGGATCTTGCCCGAGGGAATTCAAGCGGTCATCGAGCGCGAAAGTTGGAGCGTGCCCGGCGTGTTCCGCTGGTTGCAACAACTCGGCTCAGTCGACGCCGACGAGATGGACCGGGTGTTTAACATGGGCATCGGCATGGCGCTGGTGGTCAGCTCGTACTACGCCGACGCGATTCGCCACCAATTGGCCGACCTGGGGGTCGAGAGCTGGGCCATCGGCAAAATGCGGCCAGGCGAGCGCAGCGTGGTTTGGGCTTAGCGGGCGACTAGAAGCGCCGGCCCGCTATGCATCCGGCGACTACGGAACGGCCGCCGTCGCCAAGGTCGCGCCGGGTTTCGAAGGGCCGGCGCGTTCGATCGCCGCCAGCACCTGTTTCTTGGTAATCAAATCGCGCAACACGATCGGTGCATTGGGACTGCCGGCCGGAAACACCGCCAGTACGGGAATCGAATTGCTGTCGAGCGATTCGAGCGCTTGCTTGATCTCGTCGGAGCCGTCGGTCCAATCGGCCAGTAGCGGCACCACATTGTTTTTGTCGATCAGTTCCTTAACGGCGTCGGTCTCGATCGCCGTGGCCAGATTGACCTTGCAGGTCAAGCACCAGTCGGCCGTAAAGTCGACCAGCACCGTATGGCCTTCGGAACTGAGCCGCTCGACTTCGGAACGAGAAAACGTCTTCCAAGCGATCAACGATTCCTGCGGCGTCAACCACTGAAACGCGACCAGTCCGACCGCCCCGGCAACCACCGCACCTTGTACCCAGGCGGTCAAACGCCGGCTCAGCGGTTCGGTCATCGACACCCGACCGATCCACCAACAGGCGACCCACAGGCCGACCATCATGGCGAACGTCGGCACCAGGTAATCGGGATCCATGAACGTGAACAGGAATACGATCGTGCCTAACAAGACAAAACCCATCAGGTGCTTGAATGTTTCCATCCACGCGCCCGGCTTTGGCAAGAAGCGAATCAGCCGTGGGAAGGCACCAATTAACAGGTAGGGCGAGGCCATGCCAACGCCCATCGCGCCAAACACCAGAAACGTGACGGCCGGCGGCTGGCGCAACAAGAAGCCAAACACGGATCCCAAGAACGGCCCGCTACACGGCGTCGAGAGGATAGTGGCCATCACGCCCTTGGAAAACGCGCCGACGACCCCTTCGCGCGTCGCCAACTCGTTGGCCGCACCGGAACTGGCGAAACCCGGAATGGGAATCTCCCACACGCCCAGAAAACTGAGCGCCATGACGAAGACGACCGCGACCATGATGACGTTGAACGTCGTCGAGCTGAATTGTTGCCCCCAGCCGAGATTCTGATCGCTCAGGCCCAAGCTGGCCCCGCTGGCCAATACGGCCAGCACCATGAACACGCTCAACAGTCCGAGCGAATACCAGATGTTCAGCGCCAGGATTTGTGCGCGGCTGCGCCCGGCTTGCTCGGCGAACGACAGCACCTTGAGGCCAATGACCGGCAGCACGCAGGGCATGAAGTTCAACAGGAAACCACCGGCCAGGCTGGCCAGAATGATCATTGGCAGCGAGGCGAGTTGGCCCCCTTCGACGACCGTCTCGACAGGCTCGCTCTCGACTCGTCGCGTATTGTGCGTCTCGGCCAGCTTTGCCGCTTCGCCGTACTTGCCGTCGGTAAAGGTCAGCGGCGACGATCCCTTGCCGTTGCTGGCCGCGCTGACCACGATCGTTCCGTCAAACTTGGCCCCGCGCGGCAGATCGCACGTGTTGGCCTGACAAACCTGATACCCGATCGAACCGCTGATCGGATACTGACCGGGCCGCGCGTCTTTGGGAATCCGGATCGTCGTGGTCCAGGCGACGCTCCCTTCGTGGTAACGTTGCGGCTGGGCCCCTTCGAACAGCGGCTCGCCCTCGATGGCCTGGCTGCTGGCCGAAGTGCGCGTAAACGGCAAGCCGGACGTATTGGTCAACACGATCAGCGTCGGCTTATTACCCAGCGAGCCGCTGTCGGTGTTGGCCAATTCGTAAATGTGCCAATGCAGCGCTGGCGTGGCTTCGATGATCAGCTTTGCTTGCCCACCCGGGGCCACGTTCTGCGGCTCGATCCGCCCGCTGAGCGTGACGTGCTGATTCGGATCGGTGTAACTGGCAACCGATGCCGTCGTTTGCTGCGGAACCTGCATCGCGGCGGCGAAGCCGAATGCATGGGGCGGCAAACACCTACCCTCGTTGCAAGCCTGAATTCGGGCCTTCCCGGCGATGGTGAGATTTGCGGTGTTGGTCCCCGGCTTGAATTCAACAGGGGCCTGCCACGTTACTTCGCGCTCGAATTGGCGGAATACGGCGCCGTCTTTTTCGACGACTTCCGGCGGCAGATTGGGCCGAAATTCGCCTACCTGCCGGTAACTGCCCGACGGATCGATCGAAATCGTCGTCGGCACGGCCTGGACAGGCTTCTGGTCCAGTGCATAGATGTGCCAGCCGGGCTGCACCCGGGCGGTCACCGACAGCGTGCCCCGTCCGTCCGCCGCCGGGGGCGAAAAATGGGCCTCGACCGACACCACGGATTCGGGTGTATCGAGTACTCCACCGACTTGGCCGGTCAGTGGCGCACCGGTCAGGATGTTGTCCACTTGCGGGGGCGGCTGGCCCCACGCCAGATCGCACACCAACGCAATCACGCCGACCCACGACCAAACCGCATAGCGGGGCATTGCGAGTATCCTTCTTATATCCTTACGTGATAAGGCATTAAGGAATGCATCGATATTCTAACGCTGGTCGTCAATCAGGGTCAACGTCGGTTCCATGTCGCAGCCAGCCACAACTCGGCACGCCGCGACCGTCAGTGAGACGCATCACAAACTGGCGACTCGTGGCACGTTTCCGCGATTTTAGTCAGTGCGCATTCCGCGAGCCTGGCCGGTGCTACTACGCACTGCACCGCCAGACAGTTCGGTCCGGCGCCAAAACCGGCCGCCAGCCGGCGCCCGTATCCTCCCTATCCAAAGTCTATGCCGCCGCGGCGGACCAGCGTTCCAAGCCGCTGGACGAACTCGTCAACGCGAGCCAAAACACCGGCCGGATCCGAGAAAACGCGCTCCTCAAGATACAGCCATTCCAGCCACTGCAATCCGCCCATCAACACCGTGCTTTGGTCGAACGCCGCAACCAATTGGCGCTCGTCGTCACTCAGCGGCCGAACGCGCTCGTAGGCTCGCAGGCCCATTTTCCAGGCTTCTGCGTCGTCGCACGCCAGGCTGCCCAGCAAGCGCGCCACGTCCGCCGCAACGCTGCCCGGCCGCATCGAACCAAAGTCGACGATGCCGCTCACGTCGTCGTCCTGGAACAACACGTGGGCGTGCCAGACGTCGCGGATGCACGGTTGCAATCCCACGTGCAGCCGGGCGGCCGATTCCAACGTGGCCATCACGCGCGGGGCGGCAACGGAGAACAATTCGAGCAGCACCTGCCCGCGAGCCGCTAATTCCGGCCACGCGCCGTTGTGCGTGGCGGCACGCAATACGTCGATGCGACCTTCCAGTAGGCCACGCAACCGCCCCCGACGCTCAAGAATACCGGGCGAGTCCACCGGGCCATTGTCAGGCAAAGGAAAGGTTGCCGCCGCGCAATGAAACTTGGCCAGCGCGGCCAAGGCGTTTTTCAGCCGGGCCGGACTCGGACGTCGCCGGTAGTCGGCCGTGCCTGGCAACCAGTGAGTCAATTCCCACAAGTGTCCAGCGAACAATACATAGCCGTGGCGGTGGCGGGTCTCCAGCGGCAGGGGCACCCGATGGAAGCCCTCCTGGTCGACGTGCCAGAGCACGGCCTGGATGAATTCGAGTCGCTGCTGGTCGGGGTGCCCCGGCGGCCACCGACGCAGGCAAAGCGGACCGTAGGGCGATTGCAGCCGCCAGAGCCGGGCGCCGCTGAACCCGCCAGTCTCCAGCAACGCCTCGACGGCGCGCGGCTGGCAGTCGTCTGGGTAGACGCGCAGCACTTGTTCGATTTTTCTCTCGACGGCCATCGCCCGAAATCTCGCCGGCCACGGGGCGGAAAAACGCGCACTGTTCAGTTTCTTCGGCATGTATAATACAGGCACATTCCTCACCAGCGGTAAATCAGGACAGTCGACCTGAAAACCCTGCCCTTTTCGGCTTGCCCCGGCAGACGGAACTGTGACTTCGATGGGGTATTTGGAACTGGCTAGATTAGGATATATTTAACGCGATTGACGGCGACACGCTCGCGCAACTCGCGCTAAATCCACCCCCGCCGCGTGTCTCACTTGGCTTCAGAGAGAGAAATCCGATGATCAGGCGCTACCCCTTAGTCGGTTGTGTGGCAAGTTGCTGCTTGCTCTTGGTGATTGCAACGGCCCGTGCCGACGACCCCAAGCCCCCATCCGGCTCGTCCAGCTCGTCGGAGAAGAAAGACGACAGCAAGTCCAAGTCGAGCGAGAGCAAGTCCAGCTCTTCCTCCAAAAAGCCGTATGCCGAGGTCATCAAGGATCACGAGACGTACGACGGCATGATCAAGTTGCACCGTAAGGGCAACAAGCTGCTGGCCGAGCTGTCGAGCAGCGACTTGAACAAGGACTACATCGTGCTGATCTCGATTGCTCGCGGCATCGGGCGCGGCTCGCTGCTGGCCGGCATGAGCTGGGGATTCGGCGACGATTGGATCTGGCAATTCCGCAAGTCCGACGACCGGATTCACGTCGTTCGCCGCAACGTGCGCTTCAAAGCCAAGAAGGACGATCCGCAGCAACGGGCCGTCGGGCTGGCGTTTACCGACAGCGTGCTATTCAGCCTGCCGATCATCACCCGCAGCCCGAGCGGTGCCTACGTCGTGGACATGACCAGCGTGTTCATGGGCGACCTGCCGCAGATCTCGTCCGTGCTGCCCGGCTTCACGTTTTCGGAGCAGAAATCGGCCTGGGCGACCGGCTTTCCCAAGGCGTTTCCGAACAACATCGAGCTGGAAGTGGCCGCTACGTACGCCTCCAGCGGCAAGACCAGCATCGACTCGGTCGCCGATAGTCGCGGAGCGACGATCAACGTTCATTATTCGATCAGCGCCCTGCCCAACACCGGGTACAAGCCGCGGATGGCGGACGATCGCGTCGGCTACTTTCTGACCGTGGTCAAGGACTGGTCGCACCAGAGCGACGACGATCGGTTCGTGCGCTACATCAATCGTTGGGACCTGCAAAAAGCCGATCCCTCTGCTGACCTTTCGCCTCCGAAGAAGCCGATCACCTTCTGGCTGGAAAAGACCATTCCCTACGCCTACCGCAAGCCGATCCGTGAAGGCATCGAGGAATGGAACAAGGCGTTCGAGAAGGCGGGGTTCGTAAACGCCATCGAAGTCCGCCAGCAGCAAGACAACGACGAATGGGATCCCGAAGACATTCGCTACAACACGTTTCGCTGGATTACGGCCAGCGCCGCGTTTGCGATGGGGCCGTCGCGGGTTAATCCGCACACCGGCCAGATCCTTGACGCCGACGTCATCTTCGACGCCGACTTCCTGCAATTCTGGAAGCAGGAATACGAAACGTTCACCGAGGATGACGTAGCCGCAATGACCGGCGGGCCGCTCGATCTGCGCAGTTATCAGCAGCAGTTGGAGAACCAGCCGCCCGGCCACGCCGTCCAATGCGACCTGCACAACGGACTGGCCCGGGAGTTTGCGCTGGCCGCGGCCGTGATGGCCGGCCGCAAGTCGAACGAGGAAGACCTCGAGCGGCTGATCAAGCAAGGGCTCAAGGAAGTGACGATGCACGAAATTGGCCATACGCTTGGGCTGCGGCACAATTTTAAGGCCAGCACGATGCTGTCGCTGGAGGAGATCAACAACACGGACAAGACGAGCGAGGTCGGTTTGACCGCCTCGGTGATGGATTACAACCCCACAAACCTCATGCCCAAGGGCAAGTCACAGGGCGACTACTTCTCGACGACCATCGGCCCGTATGACGTGTGGGCCATCGAGTACGGCTATAAACCGCTTTCTGGCGGCACCGAAGGCGAAGTCAAGGAATTGACGAAGATCGCTGCCCGTTGCGGCGAACCGCAGTTGGCCTACGCTACCGACGAGGACACGCGCGGCATCGACCCCGATCCGCTGTCGAACCGGTTCGACATGGGCAAAGACCCGATGGAATACGCCAAGCTCCGCGTTGCCCTGATCGCCGAGCAATGGCCCAACGTGATCGAGGAAACCACCGAGGACGGCGAAGGCTACCAAAAAGTGCGTCGCGCGTTCGGCGTGTTGCTCGGCAACCACGGCCAGGCAATGTACTTCGTGTCGCGGTTCATCGGCGGCATGTATGTCACGCGAGCACACAAGGGCGATCCCAACGCCGAACCACCGTTCGTCGTGGTCGACGCCAAGAAGCAGCGCGAAGCGCTGGAGATGCTTGAGAATCAGGTATTCAACGACAAGCCGTTTGAGTTTCCGCCGGAATTGTACGGCTATCTGGCCAGCTCGCGATGGTGGCACTGGGGATCGTCGTTGCCCGTGCGCAGCGACTACCCGGTCCACGAGGTGATCGGCATGTGGCAAAGCCGCATCCTGTCTCAACTGCTCTCATCGCTGACGCTCGACCGATTGCACGACAGCGAACTGCACCTCCCACCGGACGAAGACGCGCTGACCACCGCCGAGTTGATCGAACGGCTGACCAAGAGCATCTTCTCCGAGATCGACGACCTACCCGAAGCCGAGTACACCAACCGTAAGCCGGCCATCAGCAGCTTGCGGCGTAATTTGCAGCGTACGTACTTGAAACGGCTGGCCGGAATTGCGCTGGGCGATTCCGGCGCGCCCGAAGACTGCCAGACCGTGGCTTTCGCGGAACTCAAGTCGCTCGAGAAACGGATGAATGACCGGCTCGAAGAGGGCGACAAAATGGACTCGTATAGTCGCGCCCACTTGGAGGAGTCGGCCAGCCGGATTCGCAAAGTAATCGACAGCCGGCTGACGTTCAGCCGACCGTAGTTCGAGCGTCAATCGTGTTCGCGTCGGCATCACGCCGCTAGCGCTGCACTAAGGAAGAGCCGCGACGCCATGAGAATGGTCATTGCCGTCATTCAGCCGACAAAGCTGCACGAAGTTCGTGACGCGCTGGCCAAGGTCGGCGTTTCGCGCATGACCGTCTGTGACGCACAGGGTTACGGCCGGCAGCGCGGCCAATCGCAAACCTACCGCGGCAATGAGTACAAGACGAATCTGCTGCGCAAAGTCGCGCTGGAAATCCTCGTCAACGACGACTTCTTGGAGCGCACGCTGGAGACGATCACGACCGTTGCTCGCACAGGCCCGGAGGGCAACATCGGCGACGGAAAGATCTTTGTCGTGCCGGCCGAGCAGGCCATCAACATTGGCGGCAATGAGCGCGGCCCGGGAGCCGTTTGACGACCGTCCGACTTTCGCTCGCAGTGCGTCCATGCCGGTCCTCATTTTGACTTCCGATCTGCTGCTGCAATCGCAGCTTGCCGGCGCCGCCGGCCGGGCCGAGTGCACGGTCGAGAGTGCCACCACCGTCGAGTCGCTCTTGGAACGGGCCAACGACGCGCGGCCCGAGTTAGTGTGTCTCGACCTGTCCCACGCCGGACTTGATCCGGCCTCGGTCGTACCGCAGGTCAAGCAGGCCACGCCCAGCGCGACGATCGTGGCTTTTGCGCCGCACGTGCATCGCCAACGTCTGGCCGCGGCCGAACAGGCCGGATGCGATGTGGTGTTGTCGCGCGGACAGTTCCATGCCGACATGGAATCGTTGCTACGCGAACACGCCGGCTGATGCTCCCGACGCGGCAGGCGACCTACGGCGATCGACTTGCAAGCCGCACTTACGGCTCTTCACGCGTCTGCCCGTCACCGGAATTGCCGGGCTTTGGTTCATCCGCCGGTTCCGCAACGCCGTCCTCACCTGTGCGCAGCGGCGGCAGGCCATGTTGTGGTTGATTCTCGCCGACTAGGTAGACCTCGTCCAGTTCGCTCGCGTCCACTAGGCGCCGCAACAAGAAATAGATGACGGTCGAAGCGACCCAAAAGTAGCTGAAAACGAACGCCACGACCAACGTGGTAAGGCAATTGGTCCAGAACTGACTCAGTCGCACGCCGAAGTCGCCGAGTTGGCCCAGGTCTTCCGAATCGACAAGCACTACATCGCCGGCACCCCAACTGACGCCCCAAGCGCTCAGCGCGATGGTGTATTGGGCGAACGTCGCAACCAGAAACCAGCCGAGCACGCCGATCAGTGCCGCCAGCACACCGTACCACAAGTACCGCAACGGTCGCTGATAGGCGTACGAATAGGCATGGCTCAGGGCGCCGAAGGCGTCGGTTCCCTCGGCGCTGATTGCGGACCACATCAAAGGCCAGCAGAAGTACAGGCCGATCAGCAAAAACGCCATCACGAACCCGCCCAAGAGCACCAGCGGCCAAATGATTCCGGCGATCAGAATGCCGATTTCGCTGCGCAACAACAGTCCGACCAGCGCCAGCAGCGCCGCGCCCATGAACGTGGCAACCATCGGCATCAGTGGTGCGCCAAAGTACGAAAACCATTTTGGCCGAACGAACCCGCCCACCTCGCGCCAGGGTGCGTTCTCTTGTCGTGCGAAGCCCACGGCGGCGATCCGCGTAATCGCGCCGCCGAAGAAGGCCCATACCACGAGGCTCCATAGCGCGCAACACAGCCAGTAGGTCCACTCGACCAGCGAGAGATTCGCGGCGAACAACCGCTCGAACGGTCGCGTGATCGAGCGCCATCCGCGCAGATACGGACTGTCGCGCCGCCAGGACTCGAGCGACAAGAATTCTTCGACCGGTGGCGGCCCCGGGGCCATCTCCCACGGCCAGGCGTCGTTGACCGAAATCTGCATCCGTAACGCATCGTCGGTCGTATTGGCAAACATTTGCCCCAACAACCGCCAGCCAGCCGTCATGCCGACCAGGGCAATGGCCGCCAGCACCAGCAGACGGAAGTTGATCGCCATCCGCAGCGCGCTGAACAGGTGCAGCACCGGAAACAGTTCCTGCCACGCTACTTCCCGGACCGTTTCACGATCTTCGGTCATGTCACCAACCCCCTGCCGGCAAGAAATACCCAGACTGCGTCCATGGGCGGCGATTATACGAATTATCCAATCCGCCAAGAAGCCCGATTGCCGTTACTTTGTGCGGTCGCCGCTCTTTCCATCGTGCGGCCACCGGGATCGCACGTGGAGGGCCAGTTGCCGGCGCATCCCGCGCAGTGCGGCGCGTATCTTGTTTAGACACACTGGATGGCGCAGAGCGTCACGCCGCGCGCGGCTGGACGTGGACCGTTGCAGACCGCATGCGGGCTACTCGCCGATGTCTTCTGCCCACAAATCGGGCCGACTGGTGGCAAATTCGCGCATCAATTCCACGCACTCGTCGTCATTGCGCACCTCGAGCTCGACGCCGCGCGACCGCACATAGTCTTCCGGGCCGCGAAAGTTCACATTTTCGCCGACAACGACCTTGGGAATCTTGTACAACAGCACGGTCCCGCTGCACATGTCGCACGGCGACAACGTCGAATACAGCACTGCGCGGCTGTAGTCGCGCATCGTGAGCCGTCCGGCGTTCTCCAAACAGTCCATTTCCGCGTGCAGGATGGCACTGCCCCGCTGAACACGGCGGTTGTGGCCCCGGCCGACGATTTGGCCGTCGATGACTAGCACCGACCCGATGGGGATTCCTCCTTCGGCGAGTCCTTGCCGCGCTTCGTCGATCGCGGCCTGCAGGAAAGCGTCCATAGGCATCCTCGTGCTAGAACCGGCGGCGGTGCGTCTGGCGACAAGATAGCCGTCTGGCATGAAGGCGACAAGCACTCTGGCGAAGCCAACTTCGTTGGTGCAGCGGTCCAAGCCGCGCTGCCGGTGTCGGATGCGGATCGAACGGTATAATGGTCGTGCATGCCCACCGGAGGGCTTGTCTTTATTTCCAGCGCTTTTGGCGACGCACTTTACGCCCGCGCGATGACGTTGTCAGGGCGCCGCGCGTTCTCCATCCGGCGATTGATCCCATCATGCCCGACCTATCCACTACCGTCGACGGACTTCGGCTTCCCAACCCGATCGTGATTGGCTCGGGTCCGCCCGGCACGAATGCCAACGTGATCGGCAAGGCGTTCGACGAAGGTTGGGGCGCGGTGGTCTGTAAGACGGTCAGCCTCGACGCGTCGAAAGTCGTCAATGTTTCGCCTCGATACGCGCGGCTGCGCACCGAATCGTCGAAGGAAATCATCGGCTGGGAAAACATCGAGTTGATCAGTGATCGCCCCTTCGAGACCTGGATCGGCGAGTTTAAGCAGATCAAGGACAAGTATCCCGACCGCGTTCTGATCGCGTCAATCATGGAGGAGTACCGCAAGGACGCCTGGATCGAAATCATCGAGCGCTGCCAGCAGGCGGGCGTCGACGCGTTTGAGTGCAACTTCTCCTGTCCGCACGGACTGCCTGAGCGACGGATGGGATCGGCGATGGGCGAAGATCCGGAGATCTTGCGCGAAGTGAGCGGCTGGGTCATCGAAGCGGCGAAGGTTCCCGTTTGGGCCAAGATGACGCCCAACGTTACGCACATCGAGGATCCGACCCGTGCCTGCCTCGAGGCTGGATGTCAGGGCATTAGCGCGATCAACACAATTCGTAGCGTGCTGGGCGTCAACCTCGAGACGCTGCGGCCCGAGCCCACCGTCGAAGGTTACACTACGCCCGGCGGCTACTCGTGCAAAGCCGTGATGCCGATCGCGCTGCGGATCTGCATGGAGATCGCGACCCTGATGCGCGATGAGTTCCCCGACCGATCGCTATCGGGCATCGGCGGCGTCGAGTCGGGACGCGACGTGGCGCAGTTCATTCTACTCGGCTGCAACACAGTACAGGTCTGCACGCACGTGATGAAGGTCGGCTATCGGTGCATTCACCAGATGCTCGACGAGCTATCGGCATTCATGGACGCCCACGGGCTTGGCGGGCTCGACGATTTTCGCGGCCACAGCCTACAGTATTTCGCCCAGCACTCCGATTTGGTGCGTCGACAAGCCGAATCGCGTAAGGCCGCCAAAGCCGAGAGCCAGGCAATTCGGGCCGACCACGAATGGCGCGGCGACGATTTCGTCCGCCAGACCGACGCGCTGTCGCGCGGCTAGGCCGATCAGCGCCGTTCAAGGCCGGCGGACGTGAATTCTTAGGTCTCGTTGCACTGCGGTCGAGGCGGGCGCTAGCCGCCATGCGTCGGCTCGCGGCGGAGCATCCGCCCACAATCGCCGGAGCCGACAAACCTGCCGTCGCGTACCTGTACCCGACCACGCACGGTCACCGTCTCGACGCGTCCCTGAGTTTCCCAACCCTCGAACGCACTATAGTCAACGTTCATGAGCTGGTCGCGCGCGGTGATCGTGCCGGGTTGCTTGGGATCGAAGATGACCAGATCGGCGTCCGCGCCGGGTTGAATCGTGCCCTTTTTCGGAAACAGTCCGAATAGTTTCGCGGCCTGTGTCGACGCGGCATCCACAAACCGGTGCACGTCGATGTGGCCGGCTGCTACGCCGTGCGTGTACAGCAAGTGCACGCGGTCCTGCACGCTGGGTATGCCGTTGGGAATCTTCGTGAAGTCGTCGCGGCCCAACTGTTTCTGTGTCTCGAAATCGAAGGGCGCGTGATCGGTAGCCACGGTGTCGATGCCTCCGGCAGCCAACGCGGTCCACAGGGCGCGTGGGTGCTCCGCAGTCCGCAGTGGCGGCGACATAACGAATTTGGCTCCGTCGGACTGCTCGGTTAGGCCGTGCTGCAAAACGAAATGTGGGATGACGCTTTCGACCCACATCGCGACACCACGGCGGCGAGCTTGGCGTGCGGCGTCCAAGGCGTCGGCACACGACGTATGGACTACGTAGACGTGGGCGCCGGTCATTTCCGCGAACGTTGCCAAGTGGTGAACGCCCTCCGCCTCGACGCGCGGCGGACGGCTTGCCTGGTGCCACTGGGCGGCGGTTTTGCCGGCTGCAAGCAACTGCTGCTGCAATTGCGCCACCAGTTCCGCATTTTCGCAATGGGCCGTGACGATCACTCCCAGCCGTCGGGCCAGCTCCAACGTGCCGAACAATTCGGCGTCGTCGATCCCGAGCGCCCCTTTATACGCAAGAAACACCTTAAACGAAGCCGTGCCGTCTTTGACGATCTGTGCCAGGGCCTTGGCGCGCTGCGCGTCGAACGCCGTCACGCCCATGTGAAATGCATAGTCGCACGCCGAGTGGCCCTCGGCCTTCGACTTCCAAAGTTCGTACGCTTCGATCGGCTCTTCATCGCGGCCGGGACAGACCATCTCGATGAGCGTGGTCGTGCCGCCGACGAGCGCCGCGCGGCTGGCGGAGTCGTACGTGTCCTTGGCGTACGTGCCCATGAACGGCAAATAGATGTGTACGTGCGGATCGATGAACCCAGGAAAAACATACTTGCCGGCGGCGTCGATCACTTCGGCGTCGGGCGGGGAGGAGAGCCCGGTGCCCACCGCAGAAATCGTTTCACCCTGGCACAACACGTCGCCCCGAAACCGCGAGTCCGCGGTGATGATCTCGCCGTTCTTGACCAGCAGCGACATCGGATCCTCCTTTTCGGCCACGTGCGGTTGGGACCTGTCCTGGATTCAGTTGTTGTCGTCGGCCGGATGCAGGCCGTCAAGCGCCGCGGTGCGTTGCGCGACGCGCGCACCGATGCCGCCGACAATCGGGCACGGACTATGGAACCGCGACCGGCCCGGGCGACAATACGCGCACGACCCACCGGAATCGGGCTTTGCTTGCCCGGATTCGTGGCGACCGTCTCGGCACTCGATGTGCCGCTGCTATGGGCGCGGCTGTACGACGACACCTGGTTCGTCAGTTTCGGAGCAGCGTTTGTATGCTACGTGGCGTTGATGCGGTCGTGCTGCTACGTGGCCCGTTGACGGCACGGTTGTTCCGAAGTGTGTCTCGTCTGCGACGCTACGGCTGCGTGATCGCCTCGTACGTTTCAGGTCGCCGATCGCGGTAGAACTGCCACGTGTTGCGCACTTCGCGGATCATGTCCAGGTCGAGGTCTGCCACAACGACATCGTCGGTATCGCGGGCCCCTTCGGCGATGATCTGCCCGCGCGGATCGCAAAAATAACTCTGGCCATAGAACTCGCCGATCCGCCAGGGCTCCTCCCAGCCCGGCCGATTGATCGCGCCGACGTAATATCCATTTGCCGCCGCGTGCGCCGGCTGTTCCAGCTTCCATAAATACTCCGACAAGCCCGCGACTGTCGCCGACGGGTTAAACACGATCTCGGCCCCGGCCAAACCCAGGCAACGTGCTCCTTCAGGAAAGTGGCGGTCGTAGCAGATATAGACGCCCACTTCGGCAAACTTGGTGCGAAACACCGGATAGCCCAGGTTTCCCGGCCGGAAGTAATACTTTTCCCAAAAGCCGGGCGCGACCTGCGGAAGGTGAACTTTGCGAAACTTGCCCAGGTAGGTGCCGTCAGCGTCGATCACGGCGGCCGTGTTGTAGTACAGTCCGGTGATCTCCTCCTCGTAGACGGGCAAGACCAGGACAATGCCGTGCCGCTTCGCCACTTCGCAAAAGCGCTGCGTGGTAGGTCCATCGGGCACGCGCTCGGTCAGGTCGTACCATTTGGTTTCCTGCTCCGCGCAAAAATAGGGACCGTAGAACAGCTCTTGCAGGCAAACGATCTGGGCGCCCTGTTCGACGGCTTGCGCGATAAGTCCCTCGTGCTTCTCGATCATTGCCCGTTTGATCTTGTCGACCGACGACGTGGCCGGCTCGCACAACGTCGCCTGAATCAATCCGCCGCGCACGATTTTGGGCATGACGCTGCTCCAATAGCTGCACAAAGTTCCACGTGGCCGTATACTGACCGCGGTCGACGTTCATGATACGAATCGCCCGGTGCCGAACAAGTCGGGGACCGGCGCGGTCGCTCGACAGCGGTTCGTTCTGTTTCGACGAGTTTCCAGCAGTATTGGAAGGGTCAGCAATGTCCGCCCGCATCTCCGAAACCAGCGAACCGATCGACGTTCCGCTGCTCGTCGGCGGTCGATTCGAGACGTCGAGCAGCGAACGGCGCGGCGACGTGTACAACCCATCAACCGGTAGCGTGCAGGCCAGCGTTCCGTTTTGCACCGACGACGAAATCGACCGGGCCGTACAGTCGGCACACGATGCCCAGCCGGCCTGGGGCGAGACTCCGGCTGTGGAACGCGCTCGGATTCTGTTTCGGTTTCGAGAGCTTCTGGTGAGCAAGTGCGACGAATTGGCCGCCCTAGTGACCCGGGAACACGGCAAGACCGCTGCCGAAGCCCGAGCCGAGATGCAGCGTGGCATCGAGATGGTGGAATTCGCCTGCGGCGTTCCCAGCCTGTTGATGGGGCAGGCTCTTGAGAACATCGCTCCGCAGGTCGATTGCGAGACGAGCCGACATCCGTTGGGCGTATGCGTTGGAGTTACGCCCTTCAACTTTCCCTCAATGGTGCCGATGTGGATGTTCCCGGTGGCGATCGCCTGCGGCAACTCCTTCGTGCTCAAACCGTCGGAAAAGGTGCCGCTTTCAGCCGTGAAGTTGGGCGAGCTTCTGACGCAGGCCGGCCTACCGGACGGCGTGTTCAACATCGTTCACGGTGACCGGGCGGCGGTCGATGCCCTCCTTGCTCATCCGTTGGTTCGCGGCGTGTCGTTCGTTGGTTCGACGGCCGTTGCCCGCTACGTTTTCGAAACGGGAACCGCCAATGGCAAGCGCGTGCAGGCGGCCGGTGGCGCGAAGAACCACATCATTATCATGCCCGACGCGGATCTCGAACAAGTAACGAGCGCACTGGTCAGCTCGGCGTTTGGATGCGCCGGCGAGCGCTGCATGGCCGGCAGTCTGGCGGTGCCGGTGGGCCGCATCGCGGACGACGTGGCCGAGCAGCTCTGCCGCGTCGGCGAGCAAATAATAGTCGGTCCGACGGACGGTCACGGCGACGCGCAGATGGGCCCTCTGGTGACCGCGGAGCATCGCGATCGGGTGGCGTCGTACCTTGACGTGGCGAGCCAAGAAGGGGCCAACGTCGTGCTCGACGGCCGGACGCGCAACTTTGCCGGAGACGGTTTTCTGCTGGGCCCGAGCGTTGTCGACCACGTACAGTCTGACATGCGCGTGGCACGTGAAGAGATCTTTGGACCCGTATTGTCGATCGTCCGTGTCGACGAACTGGACCAGGCGCTGGCGCTCGGCCGGCAATGCGAATACGGAAACGGCGCGAGCATCTTCACCAAGAGCGGGTGGGCTGCTCGACAATTCAAGCGGTCGTTCAACGCGGGCATGATCGGCATCAACTTGGGCGTGCCGGCACCGATGGCCTGGTTTCCTTTCACTGGCTGGAACAAGTCGTTCTTCGGCGACCTGCACATGCAGGGCGTCGAGGGAATTCATTTCTACACTCACCAGAAGATGACCATGACCCGCTGGTTTCAGTCGGCCACCGAATCATCGGCCGATCCAATTTGGAAATCCGGACAACAGGGCCGCTAGCAAAGCGCGACAGCCGACTCGCTTGTAGAAATCGGAATGCCAGGGCGATTGGGTCGAGGTATTCGGCCCGAGAAGGAACCTACTCGCGCTCGTCGGCCGGCGCGTCAGACTCGTCATCATCGCGGTAGGGCAGCGAGATCTCTTCGTTCAGCCAGCGGTTCAGGTCGATGCTGCGGCACCGGTCGCTGCAAAACGGCATGGCAGTGGAAAACTCTGGCTCGAAAACCGATCCACACGTTGGGCAAATCACCGAAGTCATCACGGCGTCCCTCGTCGCTAGTCGCCCGTTTTCGACTTGCTGGGCGACGTCCCGCTGCCTGAGTCGGTTTTCTTCGCCGCACCGTCGCTCTTGCCGGCGGTGGAACTGTCAGAGCCTTTATCCGACTTACCGCTGTCGCCCGAGCTCTCCTTCTTGGTGTCCGCGCTGGCGGCCTTCTTGTACGAATCGCTGCGATAGTCGGTCTGATAGAACCCTGATCCCTTGAACACCACGGCGGCACCTGTGCCAAACAAACGCCGCAGCTTCAGCTTGCCGCACTCGGGGCACTTGCGGCGCACCGGGTCCGTAATCGATTGAAACAACTCGAACGCATGGCCGCAATCGTCGCAAACATAGTCGTACGTGGGCATGAACCGTATGTCCTTCGCGATTTCAAACAAGCCGATGCTGCGCCATCGACGCGGTTTCCGCACGAGCCAGCAATATGCTAGGCGTCAGGTGCCCGGGACACGATCACCTGCGCCGGACGGATCACCCGGTCGTTCAACACGTACCCGTCTTGCACGACTAGTAGCACCGTGTTGGGCGGGTACTCCTCGGACGGCTGTTGGGAAATCGCCTCGTGAAACGCGGGATCGAACGGCTGGTGTAGCGCGTCGATCTGGTTGCAATTGTGCCTCGACAACACACCCAGCACACCCTGAGCGATCATCTTGACGCCTTCCAACAGCCCGTCGCCGCCAGGCGATCGCTCGGCGGCGGCAATCGCACGAAACATGTCGTCGAGTACCGGGAAAAGATCCTGCAACAGCGGCGCTGTGGCGAAGCGCTGCGCGTCATCGACCTCGCGACGCGCGCGCTTCCGATAGTTGTCCATTTCGGCCGTAACGCGCAGGGCCCGATCGTGGGCTTCTTCCAGGTCGGCCCGCAGCTTTGCGATTTCGCTCTCGCTGGCTTCCAGCGCGGCCGCGACCGACGTCAAATCGGCATCATCGGCCGAAGCGTTACCGTGCTGATCTTCGGGTTGTCTTTCTGGTTCCGACATCAATCGAATCTCCGCACTCGTATCTTCGCGGGACTAGTGTTCGCCAAAGAATTCGCGCACTTTGTCGAAGAAGCTCTTGCGGTGCGGGCTGACTTCGACGTGCTCGTGCTCGGCCAATTGCCGCAGCAGCGACTCCTGGCTCTCGCTAAGCGTTTTGGGAACCTCGATGTTGACCTGCACCAACAGGTCGCCAACTCCTCGGCCGCGCGGGCTTGGCATACCCTTGCCGCGCAGTTTGAAAACCTCGGCGGTTTGCGTTCCGGCTGGCACCGCCAACTCGTGTGGCCCGTCGAGCGTCGGCACTTCGATCGTGGCTCCCAGCGCCGCTTGCGAATACGAAATCGGCACTCGCACCACAAGGTGTTGGCCTTCGCGCTGAAACAATGGGTGCTCGCGAACCGTGATGAAGCAATAGCAATCACCGCGCGGTCCGCCACTGGGGCTCGGCTCGCCTTCGCCGGGCAGCCGCACGCGCATCTGGTCGTCGACGCCGGCCGGAATCTGAACTTCGCGTTTGATCGTCTTCAAAACAAATCCGGAAGAACGACACGCGGAGCATGGGTCTTTCGCGACGGTGCCGGCCCCTTGGCATGACGGGCAGTTGGTCTGCACGCGGAAAATACCCGTGCTTTGCACCACCTGGCCCCGTCCGCCGCAGTAACTGCACCGCGTGCGTTCGGTTCCCTGTCGGGCACCGGTGCCGCCGCAATCATCGCACACTTCGTGTCTGCGGAACTTCACCTCGACCGTTGTACCGCGAGCCGCCTCGATCAGGTCCAACGTAACGTCGCACCGCACGTCGCCGCCGCGGCCCGAGCGTCGCGCTCGTCCACCGCCGAACAAGTCACCAAACGCGCTGTCGCCGAAGATGTCGCCGAACGCGGCGAAGATGTCGTTGACGTCGGCAAAGCCACGCCGTCCTGAACCGTCGAACGCCGCATGCCCGTAGCGATCGTATTGGCTCCGGCGTTCGTGATCTCCCAACACCTCGAACGCTTCGGCCGCTTCCTTGAACAGAGCGACGGCCTCTTCGTCGCCGGGATTCTTGTCCGGATGGTACTTGATCGCCAACTTGCGATACGCGTCGGCGATCTCTTTTCCCGAGGCCGAGCGATGCACGCCCAATACCTCGTAGTAGTCACGTTTACCGGCCATGGAGGGCATGATGTTGGTGCAGGAGAGCCAGGGAGGGTGTGTTCCAATTATAGGCCGCGGTCGCTAGGCCGTATGCGCCAATTGTGACCATTGCGGCGCCGCAAACGGGCCACCCCAGCCCGAAGAACCGAAGTGGCCCGCGATGCGACAAACACCAAACGCGCCTTAGCGAATGCTGCCTTCGACGCGCTGCTTTTCCTTGTCTTCCTTTTCCAAGTTCGTGACCAGGGCTTCGGTCGTGAGCATCAGGCCGGAAATGCTAGCGGCATTGCTCAACGCGGTGCGCACGACTTTCGCCGGGTCGATGATTCCCGCCTTCAGCATGTCGACGTACTGGCCGGCGTTCGCGTCGTAGCCAGTGTTAGTCGACTTCTGGCTGACCTCGTCGACGACCACTGATCCGTCGATGCCGCAGTTGTCCGCAATCTGCTTCATGGGAGCGGACAGCGAGTGCAGCACGATGTCGACGCCGATTCTCTCGTCGCCTTTGGCTTGCGAGCGGATGGCTTCAACAGCCTCGATGCACCGCACCAGGGCAACACCGCCGCCAGGAAGAATCCCCTCTTCCACCGCGGCCCGCGTCGCGTGCAGTGCATCTTCGACCCGCGCCTTTTTCTGCTTCATGTCCGATTCCGACGCGGCACCGACTGAAATGATCGCCACGCCGCCGGTCAGCTTGGCCAGTCGCTCCTGGAACTTCTCCTTGTCGTAGTCGCTCTCGGTGGCGTCGATTTGGTTGCGGATTTGCTGAATACGGTTTTGAATCTCTTCCGCTTTGCCAGCGCCGCGAACGATCGTGGTCGACTCTTTGTCGACGGTGATCTGCTTGGCCCGCCCGAGGTGCTCGAGCGTCAGGTTCTCGAGCTTCAGGCCCAAGTCTTCGCTGACCAGCGTGCCGGCAGTCAGCACGGCGATGTCGCCCAACATGGCCTTGCGGCGATCACCAAAGCCTGGTGCCTTGACGGCGCAAATGTTCAGCACGCCGCGCAGCTTGTTGACAACGAGCGTTGTTAGCGCTTCGCCGTCGACGTCCTCGGCAATGATCAACAGCGGCTTGCCCGACTGGGCAACTTTCTCCAAAAGCGGAACCAGTTCGCGGAGATTGCTGATCTTCTTTTCGTGGATCAGGATCAGGGCGTCTTCGAGCGCACAGTCCATCTCCGCCGGGCGGTTAATGAAGTAGGGCGAGATATACCCCTTGTCGAACTGCATACCCTCGACCAGTTCCTTGGTGGTCTCGATCGTCTTACCCTCTTCGACCGTGATCACGCCGTCTTTCCCGACTTTCTCCATCACGTCGGCCAGCAGTTCTCCGATCGTCGGATCGTTGTTCGCGCTGATCGTGCCGATTTGCGCGATCTCGTCCTTGCTGGAAACCGGCTTGGCCATCGCATGCAGCTTGTCGACCGCGGCCGCAACGGCCTTTTCGATTCCGCGCCGCACCGACATCGGATTGCTTCCGGCCGCGATGTTGCGGGTACCTTCCTTGAAAATCGCCCGTGCCAGCACGGTGGCCGTCGTAGTGCCGTCGCCAGCAATGTCCGAGGTCTTCGACGCTACCTCGTTGACCAGCTTCGCGCCCATGTTCTCGAAGCGGTCTTCCAACTCCACTTCTTTGCTCACCGTGACGCCGTCTTTGGTGACGGTCGGGCCGCCAAACGACTTGTCGATGATGACATTCTTGCCGGTGGGGCCCATGGTCACGGCCACCGCGTCGGCCAGTTTTTCCACACCGCGGAGCATTTTCGCTCGGGCCGTATCTTCGAAAAGTAGTTGCTTTGCCACGATGGCGTTCCTCGTCAATCGTTGGTGGTTTGGTTAGTTATGAAACCGGGGCGGAGCGACTAGAGCACCTTGGCCAGAATGTCGCTCTCGCGCAGGATCTTGATTTCTTTGCCGGACACTTCAAGCTCCGAGCCGGAGTACTTGCCATAGATGACCACGTCGCCGACGGCAACTGAAAGCTCGCCCCGCTCACCGCTGTCGAGCAACTTGCCGGGGCCAACGGAGATTACTTTGCCGCGCTGCGGCTTTTCTTGGGCCGTGTCGGGCAGCACGATTCCGCCGGCAGTTTTCTCTTCGGCCTCTTGAGGCTCGACGACGACCCGGTCGTCAAGCGGACGCAAACGTACGCTGGCCATGTCCTGGATTCCTTATCTTGCGTTGTGTTTTTTGAATGTTGTTCGATTCGAGCAATTCGCATCGCGCTTCAGGCAGCGATGTACGTCGATCAGCCGTGGCTTACATCATGCCGCCCATGCCACCCATGCCGCCCATGCCACCCATTCCCATGCCGCCCATGCCTCCCATGCCACCCATGCCATGGTCATGGTGATCGTGGTCGGCCGGTTCTTCTTCGGAGGGCACTTCGGTGATGAGCGATTCGGTGGTTAGCAGCAACGCGGCGACGCTGGCGCCGTTGTGCAATGCGGTGCGGACTACCTTCGCCGGATCGACGACGCCCGCGGCAGCCAGGTCGCCGTACTCGTCGCGATCGGCGTTGTAACCGTCGTACTTGCCTTTCATCTGCCGCACGCGATTGACCACGACGGCACCGTCCAGCCCGGCGTTTTCCGCGATGACACGCAACGGGTGGTCGAGCACGTTGCGGACGATGTCCGCGCCGAGCTTTTCGTCGCCTTCCAACTTCAGGTTGGAGAGCGATTTTTCGGCGCGAATCAGCGAAACTCCGCCGCCAGGAACAATGCCTTCTTCCAGGGCGGCTTGCGTGGCCGCCTTGGCATCTTCGAGCAGCGCCTTGCGTTCCTTCATTTCGGTTTCGGTCGCAGCGCCGCAGTTGATCTGCGCGACGCCGCCGGCAAGCTTGGCCAGACGTTCTTGCAGCTTCTCGCGATCGTACTCGCTGTCGGTCACGTCGATCTCGCGACGAATCTGTTCAGCCCGACCGTCGATCGCCTCTTTCTTGCCAGCCCCGCCCACGATCGTCGTGTTCTCGGCGTCGATCGTGATTTTCTTGGCCTTGCCCAGGTCGCTGATCTTCACGCTGTCGAGCGAGATGCCAAGGTCCTTGAAGATCGCGGTGCCGGCCGTCAGCACAGCCAGATCGCCCAACATCGCCTTGCGACGGTCGCCGTAGCCAGGCGCCTTGACGGCACACACGTTCAAAATGCCACGCATCTTGTTGACCACCAGCGTGGCGAGCGCTTCGCCTTCGATGTCTTCGGCGATGATCAACAGCGGCTTGTTGGCCTTACTGACCGCTTCGAGCAGCGGCACGAGATTCTTGGCGTTGGAAATCTTCTCCTCGTAGATCAGCACCAACGCGTTTTCCAGTTCGACCTTCTGGTTTTCCTGGTCGGTGACGAAGTGCGGCGAGAGGTAGCCGCGATCAAACTGCATACCTTCGACCACCTCGACGTACGTTTCGCTCTGGCGGCCTTCTTCCACGGTGATCACGCCGTCCTTGCCGACTTTCAAGAACGCGTCGGCCAATACGCGCCCAATCGTCGGGTCGTTGTTGCCGGCGATCGTGGCGACCTGCATGATCTCCTTCTTGCTCTTCGGGTCGATCGGCGTGGCGCTTTTGGCGACCGCATTGCTGACCGCGTCGGTCGCCTTGCCGATTCCACGGGCGAGCGCCATCGGATCGGCTCCGGCGGCGATCATCTTCAATCCTTCTTTGAAGATCGCCTCGGCCAGTACCGTGGCCGAGGTGGTTCCGTCGCCCGCCACGTCGTTCGTCTTGCTGGCCGCCTCCTTGACGAGTTGGGCGCCCAGGTTTTCGTAGGGATCGTCAAGCTCCACGTTTTCGGCCACGGTCACACCGTCTTTGGTGATTTTGGGCGAGCCCCATCCCTTGTCGAGCACGGCGTTTCGGCCCCGCGGACCGAGCGTGCTGCGAACGGCCTTGGCCAGTTTGCTCACGCCCAGCGCCAGTGCCTTGCGTGCCTCGTCATCGAAGACCATCTGTTTTGCCACGCGGATATCCTCCTGTGCGTTTCGGAGTCCACGGCCGGCCGAGCGTCACCAAGCTTGGTTGCTCGAATTTGGCCGTGTGGGAAGGTTGTTCGGATTCGCCCCCGTCCGGCGCGGCGGCAAGCCACAATTGGCAGGCGCGCGCCAGGATCAGCCGAAGCTTACGCAAGGGCTGTGCCAAGCCGAACAATGTCACCGTAACCCGTTCCGCAGGGGCCAGTTAATGCCGGCACAAGGCTTCGTGTCGTGGTCCGCCGCCATCGGAAGATCCGATCGACAGGTGCCATTTTGGCAGCGCGGTGCCGCCTCACCCGGCCGACGCTAGGCACAACAACGGGGCTGGTGGCTCCCGAACTGTCACACCGCCGAGGCTGCCGGCAGATGGACCCAGACGTCGGCCGGCGCGCCGTTGAGGTCGTCCAGACGGCGATCGACCCGGGCGCCCAGCTTTTGGGCCACACGGATCGAAGGCCCGTTCTCCGGGTGGATCAGGCTACAGACGCGCTCTGCACCGAGCGACCGAAAGCACCAGTCCAAGGCCGCCCGTCCAGCCTCGGTGGCAATTCCTTGGCCCTGAAACCGCGGATCGATGAGCCAGCCTACCTCGAGCATCGGCCAGCCCTCGGGAAACCAGGGACCGCACTCGCCCACGAATTGGCCTGTTTCGCGTAGTTCGACGGCCAGCGTCGCGTAGCCGCGCAGTTGCATGTGGCCCAGAAAGAGCGCGATTTCTCGCCACGTATCGGCCCGGTTCTGCACGCTGCCGTCGCCGATATACCGTAGCACGTCCGGATCGGCGTAGAGTCTGGCCAGGTTTTCCAGGTCCGACTCGCGAAAGGGGCGCATCCGCAGTCGTGTCGTTTCGATCGTCAGCGAGAAAATGGGGCACCACTCCGGCGATGGTTCGAATGGCGATTCGGCTCGCAATAACGACCATTGCGGTACGCGGCAGGTTCGGCAGAGCCCTGCCACCGCACTGCGCTACTCCGGCCTGGTGTGAATCCAAATGTCGGTCGGTCCGCCGAAGAAATCTTCGAGTACTCGATCGAACCGTGCCCCAAGTTTTTTTGCCACGCCGGCCGACGGCAAGTTATCGCGCCGGATCAGGCTACAAATCTCGGTGACTTCGAGATTCTCAAACGCCCAGTCCAGGGCCCCGCGTGCCGCCTCGGTCGCAATCCCTTCGCGACGGCGCTGGGGGTCGACGAGCCAGCCGACTTCGAGCATTGGCCAACCCTCGGGAAACCACGGGCCGCAGCGTCCGAGCAACTGTCCGGTTTTCCGGTCTTCGATCGCGAGCATCGTGTAGCCGCGCATCTGCAAGTGGCCGGTGTAGATCGCGATGTGGCGCCACGAGTCGTCGCGCGTAAACGGTTTGCCGTTATTCAGCCATCGGGACGCTTCGGCGTCGCTGTTGATTCGGGCCAGGTCATCGAGATCGGATTCGCGAAACGGCCGAAGCCTTAGCCGGGGCGTTTCAATTTCCAAGGCACGGGGCACCATGCGGCGTCCTCCACGCTCGCGCTACGGAATGAACGACTCGTCGCCCGACAGCCCCAATGCAAACGCCGCCAGCAGGTCGGCCGCCCGATCGATGTCGTCCAGCGATATCATTTCGACAGGGCTGTGCATGTATCGGTTCGGGATGCTGATCAACCCGGCCGCCACGCCGCCCCGACTCGTCTGGATGGTGTTGGCATCGTTGGGCGAGGCCCGACCGATCGCGCCCATCTGCGTCGGCAAGTTTTGTTCAGCAGCCGTGCGGCGCAGCCGCTCGACGACGCGCGGGTTCATGTTCGGTCCGCGGAAGATGACCGGTCCGCTTCCCAACGCCACCGCACCAAACTGCTTCTCGTCAATCGTCGGACAATCGGTGGCGTGCGTCACGTCGATGGCGATGCCGACGTGCGGTTTGACTGTGAAGGTGCTGGTCCTTGCCCCGCGCAATCCGATTTCTTCCTGCACCGTCGATACCGCGAACAATCCGCAAGCCAGCGGCTTACCGGCCGTGCGGCGCAGCGCCTCCATCGCGACCCACAATCCGGACCGATTGTCCATCGCCGGAGCACTGGCCAGATTGTTCCGCATGGGCGTAAACCCGAGCTGCACCGTGACCGGATCGCCGATGTCGACCAGCCCGCTGGCTTCGACCTTGTCGCGAGCCCCGATATCGAGCCACAAGTCGTGCAGCTTCGGAAGCTGCTTTCGTTCCTCGTCGGTGAGCAGGTGGATCGGCTTGCGGGCAACCACGCCGAACACGGGTCCGTCGCCGGTCCAAACAATTAATTTCTGGCCGACGACGACGATCGGATCCCAGCCGCCGATCGCCTGCACGTACAGAAAACCCTGATCGTCGATGAACCGCACCACGAACCCAATCTGGTCGCAGTGGCCGGCCAACATCACGCGCAGCGGGGCATCAGCGTTGCGGGACGCGATGACATTGCCATGAACGTCGGTTGTGATTGCGTCGGCAAAGTCGGCCGCGTACTGACGCACCAACTCCTGCACCGGTTGCTCGTAGCCAGAGGGGCTCGGGGTTTCGAGAATTCTGCGGAGGAATTCAAGGGAGTCAGCGTTCATGCTGTAGCGACCTTTGGCGGGCGGAGGGTACGGTCTGCGGCGATTGCGACGCCGCACCGCGCGCCAAAGACTGTATCGCGCTTGCCGAGCGCGCGGCAAGGGAGGTGGAAATCAGACGCGGAACCGCGGGAAAACCGACCACGCCGCGGCTCCGAAACAAGCAGCCGGCCCGAAAGTCCGGCTTGTTGTTCTCGACTGCCTGACTGGCGGATCTTACTTGCGGCGGCGACGCACGGCACACCACCCGAACGCGGCGAATCCAAACACCGCCATGATCACGCTCGAGGGTTCCGGCACGATGATGTCGAAAATGCTCGTTCCGCTCGCCTGATCGTTGGCCGAAAGCGTGAACTTGAATTGCGATTGAATGTCGCTGGTCAGGCCGGGGATCACCGATCGGGTGCCGATGCCGGGCGGGAACTTCTCGGTGCCGGTGTTCGACAACCCGCCAGGAACCACGGTGACCGGCGAAACCAAGTTCGCGAATATCGAACTGGCACCATTGTATTGCGCTTGATAGGCCTTCGTGCCGGGGAACGCGCCTGTCACACTTGCCCCATCGAACGGAGGCGTTTCGGTCGCGGTGATTGCGGCCGAAGCAAAGGCCAGCCCATTGTTGATTGGAGCAAATGCTACGACGGCAGACGAAATCGTGAAATTGGTCGGTGCGCCGCCGGCCGTCACGTTGAAGCCCAGGGCCACAAAGGGATCAAAGTCCAGATCGACTGTGATATCGTCGAACGTGGCCAACACAAGAGACGAGTTGGTGCTGCTGACAACTTCGATGGTCGACGGCAGTGACCAACTGTAGGTCGGCCCGGTTACGTTATCTACCCACGACCATGTGCCGGTATGACCATCGGCCTCGACGACGATGTCGACCATCGTCATCGTCGTGGCATGCGCACTTGACGGCAAACCGAATGCGCCCACGGTGCACGCAAGCAGCGTGCAGCAACACAGCGCAGATATTCTTTGAAGTCTTGCCCCGGTCAGGTTCATCAGCGTCTCCTTAACTCACCGGTGACAGGCGTGTGTAGATACACTTTGTACGTCGATAGCATCACCTCCGCGGCGGAGTTTTGCAAGAGTTTCCGGACAAAAAATCTAGATTTTCTCTCTAGGTAAGCGGCCCCCCTGATAGATGGGAATCACGGCACACCGCTGTTGCCTAGGATTCTCCGGCCAAATGGCGATTTACCTATCTTGCCACCACAAAATGGATTCGATCGAACGAGCGACAGGCGAAGGGGTTTGGCGGCAGCGGTCGGTCTGCGATCGCGCGGAAGACTCCCGGACTGTCGCGCGAAACTCGGTCGGCAAGTGTGCCGTGCGGATTGACAAGGACGACCAAGCATTTCCACCAGGGGCTATTGCGCTCGCACAGCCGCTGACGCGGAATCTGGCCAGTCGGCCATCGCCCACCGGGCGAACCCCAAGCCACTCGGTCGTTTCGATTTCCAGGGCGGACAACGTCGAATGGCCGATTCATCGCACGCGGTATTTTGGGGACGCGCGGGTCGCCGCTCCGAATCATCGTCGTTGCATGCTAGTGATCCGCGAGCTGGGGCCGGCCGTCGATCGTCGTTTTCACACGGCGAAGACGACGCGCAACGGTGCGCGTGGCTGATCCTTGACGTCGATCGCAAGGCTAACCTACGATGGGCGATTCGGCCGGTTTTCGCCGAGGTTTTCTATGTCGAGCACGAAAGTCGCGCTGGTGGGTCTGGGCACGGTTGGCACCGGGGTGGTCCGGCTGTTGACCGAGCACCAGGACCGCATCGCGCGCCACGCCGGCGAACCGCTTGAGTTGACCCGCGTCGTCGTCCAGGATCCCAAAAAGCCGCGCGACGTTACATTGCCGGCCGGTTTGGTCACCGACGATCTGTCGCGAATCACCAAGGATTCGGATATTTCCGTGGTGGCCCAGCTCATCGGCGGCCTCGAGCCGGCCCGCACGATCATGCTCGAGTTGCTTGCCTCGGGCAAAGACGTCGTGACGGCCAACAAGGCGCTGCTGGCCGCCCATGGACCCGAGCTTTTCGACCGGGCCCGGGAACTCGGCCGCTCGATCGCCTTCGAGGCCTCGGTGGCCGGCGGCATCCCGATCGTGGCCGCCATCAGCCAGTGCCTGACAGCCAACCAGATCGAGTCGATTAACGCCATCCTTAACGGCACGAGCAACTACATCCTGTCCGAGATGGAGGCACATGGCTCGGCATATGCCGACGCGCTGGCGTCGGCACAACGGCTGGGTTACGCCGAGGCCGATCCGACGATGGACGTCGACGGGAGCGACACGGCTCAAAAACTGGCGATTCTGGCCCACCTTTCGTTTGGGGCCCGTGTCGATTGGAACGAGATCCCGTGCAAAGGCATCGACACGCTCGAGTTGGCCGACATGCGGTACGCCAAGGAATTGGGCTACCGGATCAAGCTGCTGGCCGTCGCCAAGCTGAACGCCGCCGGCGTCGAGCTGCACGTATCGCCCACGCTGGTGCGACTGGGCACGCCGTTGGCGGAAGTCCGTGGAGCCAACAACGCGATCAGCGTCGTGGGTGACGCCGTCGGCCAGGCATTCTTCTCGGGGCTCGGAGCCGGCCAAATGCCGACCGCGTCGGCAGTAGTGGCCGACATGATCGACACGGCACTAGGACGCGCGGCGATTACGTTTCGCACGTTGGAACTATGGTCCGACACCGGAGCCCAGACGAAGGTCAGCCCTTATGCCGACGTTGCAGGCCGCTACTACATGCGATTTGACGTCGCCGACGAACCGAGTGTCTTGGCCGAAATCGCAGGCGTGCTCGGCGCTCAAGATATTTCAATCGCGTCAGTGATCCAGCACGAGCCCGAAGACGAACAGCAGGCCGTTGTCCCGTTGGTCATCATGACGCACAATACGACCGAAGGCGCGGTGCGCCGCGCGATCGAAGCGATCGACAAGCTGCCTTTCATGCGTGGGCGCAGCGTGCGGATGCGCGTTCGCGATTCCTGACTAATGTACGGCGCCGAGTGAGTTGTCGCCCGGCCTACTTCCACGCTTACTACGGCAACCATGAAATACGCCTTGGTCATTCCTGACGGCTGTGCCGACGAACCGCAGCCCGACCTGGATGGCAAAACACCGCTGGAAGCGGCTGCGCTGCCCGCGGCCGACGCGATTGCTGCAGCAGGTGTCGTGGGGCGAGCCAACAACGTCCCGCCGCACCTGCCAGCCGGTTCCGACGTGGCGAACTTGAGTCTGTTGGGCTACGACCCGAACGCATGCTACACGGGGCGTGCTCCGCTCGAAGCCGCCGCGCAGGGGATTCGGCTGGGCGCCAACGACTGCGCCGTGCGGTGCAACCTGGTCACGATCGAAGATCAGCAGATGCGCGACTTTACGGCCGGGCATATCTCGACCGAGGAAGCAACCGAATTGCTGACCACGCTCCAAGCCGAATTGGCCGGCGAGCATCTTGAATTCGTGCCGGGCGTCAGCTACCGCAACTTGCTCATTTACCGCGGGCGCGACGCGCAGCCGCCCTTCACGCGCGACACGCGCGCCACCCCGCCCCACGACCTGACCGATAAATCGGTTATCGACGATTATCCACGCGGCCCGGGTAGCGATCTTTTGACCCGGCTGATGAGCGACAGCGTCGGTATTTTTCGTGACCATCCGGTCAATCGCCGGCGCGTCAAAGAGGGCCTGCCGCCGGCGACCAACATCTGGCTTTGGGGACAAGGCGGCATGCCCCAGGTGGAATCGTTTGCGGATCGCTATGGCAAGCAAGGGGCGATGATCACTGCGGTCGACCTGTTGCGCGGACTGGCCGCGCTGTTGGGCTGGCGGCGGATCGACGTGGCCGGCGCCACCGGTTACCTGGATACCGACTACGGCGCGAAGGGCCGCGCCGCGATCGACGCCCTGGCTGATACCGATCTGGTTTGCGTTCACGTCGAGGCGCCAGACGAAGCGTCGCACGAAGGAAACACCGCAGCCAAGATCGAGGCCCTAGAACAGATCGACTCGCACATCATCGGGCCGCTGCATGACGCATTGGCTCGTCAGGGCGAGTATCGCATCCTGGTTTCGCCCGACCATCCCACGCCGCTGCGTACCAAGACTCACAGCCACGGCTTCGTACCGTTTGCGATCGCCGGCACCGGGGTCGTTGCGGACAACTTGACCACCTACGACGAAGTTAGCGCCGGGAAGTCCGCGCTGGCATTCGACGACGGATGGAAACTAATGCAGTATTTTCTAGGCTCCTGACGTCGCCGCGGGGCAGCCGCGCGCAACGCGCAACTCGTACATCGTCCAACCGACATTGCGGAGAACCAGCGTCCGATGCCTCTTGTCGTGCAAAAGTTTGGTGGCACCAGCGTGGCCAACAGCGAAAAGATCAAGGCCGCGGCACAACGGGCCGTCGGCGCGCGACAAGAGGGCAAGCAGGTCGTCATGGTCGTCAGTGCGATGGGGCACAACACGGACGCGCTGGTCGAACTGGCCGGACAGATTTCCGATCGGCCCCAGGCCCGCGAGATGGACATGCTCCTGTCAACCGGAGAGCAGGTCAGCGTGGCCCTGATGGCAATGGCCATCCATGCGCTAGGACACGAAGCGGTCAGCATGACGGGCGCACAGATCGGCATCAAAACCGATAGCACGCACACAAAGGCACGCATTCAGTCGATCTCGACGCAGCGCGTGCGCAATGCCCTGGACGAAGGCAAGATCGTCATCGCGGCCGGGTTCCAGGGCATCGACGAGGACTACAACATCACCACGTTGGGCCGCGGGGGTAGCGACACAACGGCCGTGGCACTGGCCGCCGTGTTGCAAGCCGATGCCTGCGAAATCTACACCGACGTCGACGGCGTCTACACGACTGATCCGCGCGTGATGCCCGATGCCCGTCGGGTCCGCCGCGTTAGCTATGACGAGATGCTTGAATTGGCCAGTCTGGGCGCGGGCGTGATGCACAACCGATCGGTCGAGTTCGCCAAGAAGTTTTCGGTGCCGATACACGTTCGAGCCAGTTACAGCGAAGAACCTGGCACGCTGATTTCCGGCGCGCCTGAGTCGCCCGATCAGGCCGTTGGCGGCGCGGCGTTGGCCAAAGACGAAGCCCGCGTCACCATCCTGGGCGTGCCCGACAAGCCGGGCACCAGCCTCTTGATCTTCTCGATGATCGCGGCCAAAGCGATCTCGGTCGACATGATCGTTCAGAACGTGGGTGCGGCGGGAATCGCCGACCTGTCGTTCACTGTGCCGCGCGACGAGCTTAAGGCCACGCTGGCCGCGGCCGAAGCTGCCTGTCGCGAGCTGGGTGCCGAAGGCGTCACCTGCGGCGACGATGTAGCAAAGGTCTCGGTCGTCGGCCTGGGAATGGCGAAACAAACGGGCGTGGCCCAACGGATGTTTCGTGCGCTGGCCGACGCCGGCATCAACATCCTGATGATCACGACCAGCGAGATTAAGATCTCGGCGCTGGTCGACCGCGCGCAAGGTGTCGACGCGCTGCGCGCCGTCCATGCGGCATTTCAACTCGACCAACAACCGGCCGTCCGCGAAGATGAGCAACTAGGGCAGGCTACGCCTGACCACACCGCCCGGGACGCCGTGGCCGTCGTCGCCCGATTGCAGAAGATGGAAGAGCTGACGATCGACGACATTGCGCTGGATGACTCGCAGGCCCGATTAACCATCAGTGGCGTAGCGGATCGGCCCGGGATTGCCGCTTCGCTGTTCGACGCGGTGGCCGGCGACGGCATCTTCGTCGACATGATCGTGCAGAGCTACGGTCGCCAGGGCAAAGCCAAGCTCAGCTTTACCGTGCCACGCTCGCAATACGAGCAAGCGCTCGAGCTGGTGCGCAAACTGGCCGAAGGCGCCGGGTGCGGACCAGTCTCTGGTAGCGCAAGTGTGGCGAAGTTATCGATCTCGGGCATTGGGTTGCGCAGCCACACCGAAGTGGCCATCCGCACGTTCGCGTGCCTGAGCGATGCTGGAATCAATATCGACATGATCAGCACCAGCGAAGTCCGCCTCAACGTGGTCGTCGACAGCCAACACGCTCAGGACGCATTGGCGGCCATCGAACGCGTCTTTGCCGACGCCCGCCAGGAATAGCGGCAGCGGGCAACTCACGCATCAGGCGAACGCACGACGATTTGGCCTGCTGGCGTACGGGTCGTGCGCAGCAGGTTCGCGCCGCTGGCACCGGGACTGCGCCTAGAAACCGTGGCCGAAGAACAACCCGACGCCGCCGTATGGATTGACATAGAAACCCATCCCCGGCGTTTCGCGGTAGTCTTCGAAGGGCCGCTTGCCGTTGTTGTTTGGTGCGCGGTAGGGCGACGAGTATCCGCCCGACTGCGGCGAGTGATCGCGGACGTACGATTGCTCGGCCAGCTTCGCGGTCTGGTTCCAGGGATTGGTCGCCGAGTCGCGCAGTTGTTGAACCTGCTTGGCCTGCTGCTGTGCGGCGGCTCGGCGCTGGTCGATGGCCGCGATTTCCTGTTCCAGTTGCGCGGCGGTCATCTGTTCGATATTCGGCAGCTTGCGGAGCACCTCTTCGCGTTTCTGGTCGGACAAGATCGAGAGGTAGTGCCCGAGCCACGCGCGTGCTTCTTGCGCTTGCGGCGTCGCCAGGATCTTCAACTTTGCGTCCATGTCGTTGAGCATGAACTGCAATTGATCGGCTGACATCCGTTGTACCTTGGCCGAGAAGTTCGCCTTGATCTGGACAACTTGTTCAGGCGTGTAGCGCTTTTGCGACTTGAGAAACTCGTTCATTTCGTACATCGCCCGTCGCCATGGCTCGCTCGACAGTATCTGCGCACGGCGCGCGCCCTCGTCGACGGCCGGCGCGTGTTGGTCTGCCGGCGCTTGGGCGGCGCTCGGTTGTGGTGCTGGCTGCGCGGCGGGTTGTGCGGCCGACGGGGTCGTTGTCGCCGTTTGTGCGGCGGCCCACTGCACGTTGGCAGCCAATACCAGCACCGCGGTGACCAAGCGGCGTTGCCAGAAAGCTTGCGGTAACATTTCGTGCTCCTTGGGTACCGTAGATCCGCTGGGGATCACGATTTCGTCCGGTTGTTGCGTGCCGCGCGGCGATGACGCGCCCGACGTCAATAAAATTTTACCACGTGGCTCCGACTAGTCTTGGCCGCGAACTCGCACAAAAGTGACTGATACGTTTCGGCCTGGCTCGCCGTCGATACCGGACCGGCTGGACTTCCAAGTAAACGAGTCCGAACCCTCACGAACGAGCGTGCCACTGGCCAGAACCTGCCTTCCGTCGGGCAACACGCCGGTCGATTGGATCGCCCAGTCGTCGCCCTGCCGGGTCCAATTCCCTTCGCCGTAGCCGCCGTCGGAATCAAAGATCCACGATTTGAGTTTCCGTGAAAGTGGATCCCATCCGATGCGTTGCGCCACGAGATAAACGATCTCGCCACCGCGCGAGACTTTCAGGTCGCGCAGCAAAAAAGTTTTTGTCGCGTTCCACCGGGCCGTCGACTCCAGCGTCGTCTCGCCGCTGGTCGCCTTCCAGTCGCCAATCATCCATTCCAGGTCTGCCAGCCGGACCGGTTCGTTCACCCGACCGATCGGCGCTTCGCGCAGGCTGGCCAATTTCCACCGGCCGGCAGAGCGCACCCAGATCGCGCTGAATCGGCCACGAGTGGCAGATCCTCCGCCCGGCGGCGTCACCTCGGACGTGCCGTCTTCGATTGCCGCGTCGTCATTCAAAAAACGAATTCGACTTTCTACCAACTTGACGTGTGGACGGCTCTTCGCGTCGACCGCTTGGGCGGCGTCGGCGATCAGTTCGCTGGCCGGATGGGACATGCCCGTTTCATCGACGAAATCGCCATCTTCGATCCAGTACCGGGCCAGCTCTTCGGCATCGCCCCGATCAAGCGCCGCAATGTAACTCTGCGCGGCCCGGCGGATCGCGCGTTCGTCGTCCGACCGATCCAGTGCCTGCGCTATCGCATCGCTCGAAGTAACGCTAAACAAAGCAACGGCGATCGAAAGTCCGCCCAACAACACGCTTCGGCTTCGGCCCACCATCGGTATCTCCTACGAGCCACTACGGACTACACGCTCGCGTGCAAACGTGCGAAAGTCGACGGCTGCACGCTCCTTCAAACATAGCTCAGCCGCGCGCAATTGCCATGGTAACGCGGTTTTGTGCCTCCCTGGCACACGACGACGTCGCATTGCCCGCGTCGTATCACGATGTCCGATTCATTCGGCCGCACGCACTTTGCCGCAGATGCAATGCCGGCGCATCACGCCTACTGATCACTGAGCACGTCGTTGAGCACTTCCTCCGAGACGTAGATCGGCAGCGGTGGATCGCACGTGACGGCCACGGCGATCGCATCCGAGGGGCGGGCGTCGACTTCAATCAACTCACCTTCGTGGCGGATGCGAAGCTTGGCGAAATACGTATGCTCACGCAGCTCACTGATCACAACGTCTTGCAACTCGGCCCCGAGATGGTCGACGATGCTGACCAACAGATCGTGCGTCAACGGACGTGGCGTGTTGTATTGTTTTACGCGACGATCGATGCTCGTCGCTTCGAAGATGCCGATCAGGATCGGAAATGTCCGCTCACCGTCGACCTCTTTCAAGTAGATCACCTGCTGATCGTTGATCTCGCTGATGATGATCCGCGATAGCTCCATATGGACCGGCATGGCGGGCCCCCTGGTTCGTTCCTGATGTGTTGTCTCGAGAGTGCCGACACGACGCCATGATTCCACTCACGCTCGATTATAAATCTCCCCGCAGGGTGTCGACTAGTGGCAGCACGGATTGGCCGGTGCAGCCGTCCGATTCTTCGCGGCGTCGCGCCAATCGGCGGCAACCAGGTCGCCGTCCGCACGAACGGCACACCGCGCCGCGCGCTTTTTTTTGGGGTGATGTCGGCGGAATGATCGACCTGCGCAATCGGCGGGTGGTCAAAACCACCAAGCGAAACCGCTTTGCCCGGTCCGAGCTCAGTTTTTCGCCGACTTGAGCGCGGCCAGTGCGGACTCCGTGGCCGCTTTGAGTTCCGCGAGCTGAGCCAAGGCCGTGCGTTCCTTCTCGATGACGGCCGCGGGCGCCCGTTTTACGAAGTTCTCATTACCCAGTTGCCGCTGCTTGCCCGCAATCGCGGAATCGAGCTTGGCCAGCTCTTTCGTTTTTCGCGAGATTTCGGCATCGACGTCGACGTGCTCGGCCAGGTCGACGAAGATTTCGGCACCTGTGATGACATCGCTGGCGCTGGTGGGCGGCGCGGCGACGTCCGGTCCCCACGCGGTTGCCTCGGCGCCGGCCATCGCCGCGAAATAGGGCGCCATGGGCCGCAGCAAGTCGGCCAATTCCGTGTCGCACCGCACGCCGAATCGCAGCGTCGCTTTCGGCGGTATATTCTGTCGGCTGCGCACTTCGCGCAGCACGCGCAATACTTCCTGAAATCGCGCGAATCGCGCTTCGATGGCCGAGTCTTGCCGGCTCGCGTCGGCCGTTGGCCAGTCGGCGATCATAATGCTTTCGGCGGCCGCACGTGGATCGGCCAGACCGCGCTTGGGCGCGGCGCGGCCCAGCAACTGCCAGACTTCCTCCGTAATAAACGGAATCATCGGATGCAGCAGGCACAGTAGCGTGTCGAGCGTGGCGGCCATCACGCGCTGTGCCGTGACGCGTGCCGCCGGATCCTGCAACCGACCCTTCACCATCTCGACGTAGAAGCTACAAAACTCGTTCCACGCGAAATCGTAGAGCACGCGGGCCGCATCGCCATACCGGTACTCGGACAGCGCGTCGGTCGTTTGCCGCGTGACCGTGGCCACACGACTAAGGATCCATCGGTCTTCCACGGCCAAGTCCGTATCGGCGACCGCACCAGGCTCGAAGCCTTCCAGGTTCAATAGCGCAAACCGCGACGCGTTCCAAAGCTTGTTGCAAAAGTTGCGTCCCAGATCGAACCGTTCGCTAACCACGGCGCCCCGCTTCAGGGCATTGTCTTCGGGCCGGCTGGCCCACTGCGTCGAAAAGGCCTCGCCGCACTTCTTGCACTTGATGCGCGGCAGTACGCGGTTCTTCTTCGTCTGCTCGACCGACGCCCCGCAGTGCGGACACTCGAACTCGACCGGCATCCGGACGTCCTGCGTTTCGGTCGTGAGATAGGCCAGGCTGAAGCGCAGCGAGTCGGCGCCGACTTTCTCGATCACGTCGAGAGGATCGACCCCGTTGCCCTTCGACTTCGACATGCCTTCGCCGTACCCATCCAGGATCTTCGGGTGAATGTAGACTTCGCGAAACGGGATATCGCCGACGTTGAACAACCCGGTCAACACCATCCGCGCGACCCACAACGTGATGATGTCGCGGTTAGTGATCAGCGTGCTCGTCGGGTAGTAGTATTCCAACTCGGGTGTTTGGTCGGGCCAGCCCAAGGTCGAGTGGGGCCACAGCGCGGAGCTGAACCACGTGTCGAGCACGTCGACTTCGCGCGTGATCTTATGGCCGGGGATCGCGTCTTCCGACAGGTCGACCTCCTGCGCGCAGATCAGCCATTGCTGCTGCTCTTCGTCGCGTTGCCAGACGACGTCGTCGCGTCCGGCGAAGGCCTTCCGCAGATCGTCTTCGCTTGCTGTGGGAGCGTACCAAATCGGAATCTGGTGCCCCCACCAGAGTTGGCGGCTGACCGGCCAGTCGCGCTTTTCGCTGAGCCAATCGAGGTAGCCGCGCGCGTAACGGGGCGGCACGATCCGTACCCGAGCGTCACTGACCGCGTCCATTGCCGATTGGGCCAGGTCGTCCATCTTGACGAACCACTGATCGGCCAGCATGGGCTCGATGGGCGTTTTCGACCGGTCCGAGTGAGCCAGATCGATCTCGCGGTCCTCGATTTGCTCGACCAGTTCGAGCGCTTCCAAATCGGCAACGACCTTCTTGCGCGTCTCCAAGATCTTCATGCCGGCATACGGGCCGGCTGCGTCGTTGAGCGTGCCGTCTTGGTTTAGCACGTTGATCATCGGCAAGTCTTGCCGCCTCGCGACGTCGTAGTCGTTTGGATCGTGGGCCGGAGTGATCTTTACGCAGCCGCTACCCAATTCGGGCTTGGCCCAATTGTCGGCCACCAACGGAATCTCGCGATCTAACAACGGCAACCGGACGGTGCGGCCAGCCTTTGCCATGTCGCGCAAGCGGATCAAATGCGGCAAGACGGTTGTGCGCCGCTTTTCAAGGGCTTCGAGTTGCTGCTTGAGGGCCGGCTTCTCTTTTTCAGTCGCCGCGCTGACCTTGTTGCGCAGCTCGTCGGCAGCCTTTGACAGCGCGGCTTCCGGATCCGGATGTACGGCGACGGCCGTGTCACCCAGCATCGTCTCGGGCCGGGTGGTGGCAATACTGACGAACTGTGGCTCGCCTGGCTGGGGATCGATCACCGGATAGCGTAAGTGCCAAAAATGGCCGGCGACCGTTTCGTGAAATACCTCGTCGTCGCTGACGGCTGTTTGCAGGTGCGTATCCCAATTGACCAGCCGCTTGCCACGGTAAATGAGCCGCTCGCGGAACAAGCCAAAGAACGTGTGCCGCACCGCGCGAGCGCAAGTTTCATCGAGCGTGAACCGCGTGCGCTGCCAGTCGCAGCTACAGCCCAATCGTTCGAGCTGGCCCAGGATCCGCGCCTCGTATTCCTGCTTCCACGCCCAGATTCGCTCAACCAGCGCCGCGCGACCCAAGTCGTGGCGCGTTTGCTTTTGTTCCTCGAACAGCCGTCGCTCGACCACCGCTTGGGTCGCGATTCCGGCGTGGTCGGTCCCCGGCATCCAAAGCGTGTTGTAGCCCTGCATGCGTCGCCACCGGATGACGACGTCTTGCAGGGTGTTGTTCAGCGCATGCCCCAAGTGTAGTGCGCCGGTGACGTTGGGTGGCGGGATGACGATCGTGTACGGCTTGCGCTTCGGATCCGGCTCGCTATGAAAGTAGCCCCGTTCTTTCCAGAACGGATACCAGCGCTGCTGCGCGCCGTTGTGATCGTACTGCTTGGGCAGGTCTTCGGTGGCGGTCGGTGCGGTCATGTCACTGGCGGCAACGGGTAGATGGTCGGACCCAATCAATACGCAAAGCGGCGCCGTCCGGGCTTTGGGCCGCGGAAGCACGGATTCTAGCCGCGACGGTCCCAATGCCAAAGGCGACTCGCCGCCGGGCGTAACGGCACCGTTGGGACAGAGCCGTGCGTCACTTCGCCGCAGCAGCCGTTTTGCTCGATTCGCCCGCTGCCATCCTCCCTTCGTCCTTGTAAAGCTTGTACTCAAAGCTGTCGACCAGCGCGATCCAACTGGCCTCGATAATGTTCTCGCTCACGCCTACCGTGCTCCAAACTTCGTCATCGTCGCAACTTTCGATGACTACGCGCACGCCGGCGGCCGTGCCAGCTTCGGAGTTGATCACCCGCACGCGGTAGTCGACCAGATGCATTAGCGCGAGGTTCGGGAAGTGGCGATCGAGGGCCTTTCGCAGGGCCGCGTCCAGGGCATTGACAGGGCCGTCGCCTTCGGCCACTTCGTGGCGCACTTCGCCGTTGACGCGCAACTTCACGGTAGCTTCGGTCACCAGGGTCCCGGTTTGATCCGCCTCGACATTCACGTGAAAGCTGAGCCGTTGAAAGTGCGCCCTGAACGTGCCGGCGCATTTCTTCACCAGTAAATCGAACGAGCCCTGAGCCGCCTCGAATTGGTATCCCTGGTGCTCCATCTCGACTACCTTGGCCAGCACTTTGTCCATCAATTCCTGATCCGACGCGGCCTGTTTGTCGTTGACCACCGCCTTAATGTTCGACCGGCCGGACAGCTCGCTGACCAGAATCCGCCGCGCGTTGCCGACCCGTTCCGGCTCGATATGTTCGTAGCTGCTGCTCGCCCGGGAAACCGCATGGACATGCATGCCGCCTTTATGGGCGAATGCGCTTTGGCCCACAAACGGTTGATTGCTTGGGATCCGCAAGTTGGACGTCTCGTAGACGAACCGCGACAATTCGGTCAGGTGCTCGATGCTGGCCGGCGCGAGCACCTGGTATCCGGACTTCTTGACGGCCAGATTCGCGATGACCGAAATCAAGTCGACGTTGCCGCAGCGCTCTCCCAGCCCGTTGATCGTTCCCTGCACTTGCACGGCCCCGGCGTCGACGGCGGCCAGCGAATTGGCCACGGCCAGCTCGCAGTCGTTGTGGCAATGAATCCCGACCGGGACGCTCAATTGGGCGCTTGCCTCTCGGGTCCGTTCGGCGATCTCCTCGGGCATCGTCCCGCCGTTGGTATCGCACATCACGACCATCGTGGCACCGGCTTCGGCCGCGGCGCGGACTGTCGCCAGCGCGTACTCGGGATTCGATTTCCAACCGTCGAAAAAATGCTCGGCGTCGTAGATCACTTCGCGTCCGGCCTCGCACAGATAGCGGACGCTTTCGCCGATCATCGCCAGGTTTTCTTCAAGTGTCGTGCGCAGCACCTCTTTCACGTGGAAGTCCGAAGTCTTGCCCACCAGGGTGATCACCGGTGTGTTGGCGGCCAAGAGCGCTTTGATGCCCGGATCATCCTCCGCGCGCACTCCGCGTCGGCGTGTCATTCCAAACGCGCAGACCTTGAGCTTTTCGAGCTTCAACTGGGCGACACGCTCGAAGTATTGCGCGTCTTTCTCGTTCGACGCCGGAAATCCGCCCTCGATGTAGTCGAAACCCAAGCTATCCAATCGCTCGGTGATGAGCAGCTTGTCCCGCAGCGAGAAGTTGACGCCTTCGCCCTGGCTGCCGTCGCGCAAGGTCGTGTCGTAGATCTGGATCGAACGCATGGCAATGGTTTCCGGTCGATTCGGATTTTTGGGCCGCCACCACGGCCGGCCCAAGTCTCTTGGAAAAACTGCACGTCGTTGGTTCGTCCGACAAACGGCCGGAACCAACAAAAAAACCCCAAGGCCTGGCGGCCTCAGGGCTGGCTTGAATCGGTCATGTTACCGGTTCGCCCTTACGGCCGCACCTCCTGGGGAATAATCACAATCGCGCCGATCACGCCGGCGGCGGATTCGCGATTCTGACAGTGTGCGTTGACGAACATGGGAGTCTCACAGCGTTTTGCGGTAAGTCATGCAGGATACGCCCCAATCAATTGGGTGTCAACTTGCCTAAGGGCCATTTTCGCCACGCGATCCCCGGGGCGGTTCCCTTGTTGATCGCAGCATCCGGCTATCGAGTCGCTTGAGGGTTCGATGCCCAATCCACCCGGTCCGCTCGAACGGGACAACAGGCCTGACAACCGAGGGAAAACGGCCCGTTCGCTTGCCGCCGCGTCGCCGTTGACAACCGGACCATACGCGCACGAAGGTCCGCAGCGCATACCGATCCGGCACGGGCTGTTAAACCGTACTGTTCTTAGCTCGCGATGGAATTCGCGGAATTGGTGAACGACGTCTTCGTGTTGTTGCCGACCGACCGAATGGCCAGAAAGCAAACCATGATGAGCAGCGCCAACATGACGGCATATTCAACAGCAGTCGGGCCGTCGTCGCGGGCCACGAAATGTCGAACTCGTTGCACAAAACTTCGCATGGCATTCTCGTTTGAGCTATTCGGGCGGGCCGTAGGTCGCACGTCGCCGAAACGTTCGCCCTCTGCGGACGCTTGCCACGGCGACTGGAACGTTGGAGGCAACGATTCGGCGTTTTCGATACGCCGTGCCGTCCCGCTGCATGTACCGACCCAACCAGGCCGCGCACCCGCAGACCGCACCTCTAGTAGCGTTTTGTTACAAAAGCCTAGCCTACGGACGCCCGGACTGTCGGTTTTGCGCGAACCGGCACCCCCAAACTGCGTGGCGCTGCCGGCAAGATCGTTCCAAACTACAGAAACGGACCGGTGCAATCCGAATCGATCCATCCAACGTGGAGAAAGGCATCGTCGACTCGCGAATCACGACGCCAGATGCCGAGCGCTCACGGCCCGCTTAGCGACTTCGACGTGTTGGTAAACGAGCGGTTTGCGCTGCAGCCGAGGGTCTGCACGGGCCCCATGCACAGCACGATGATCAGCGCCAACATGACGGCGTATTCATTCGTCGACATGCCTTCGCCCGAACGGCCGAAGCACCAGACTTTGGACAGGAATCGACGCACTTCATGCTCCTGCGTTTCACGATTGGAAACGCTGCTGGTTTGGCCGCAATTTGGCCAAAAAACAGCCCCTTGTTGCTCGCAAGGTGGGCCACGGGCTTCGTGCAACCGTAACGTCGCTTCTTGCGGATGTGCTGAATCACACGTCGCGGAAATCTACCGCGCTCACCGCATTCGGCGGCGACCGAGTAGCTCTTTTCAACCCAAACCTAGCACATCGAATGGCCGTAGTGCCGGCAAGGCAGGATTTCTCGCGCTGACAGACATATTCGGCCCGGCACGAAAAACCGCCGCGATGTCCGCCAGGCCGCTGGCGCGTTTCGTACCGATTACATCGATTCGACTTCGAGTGGGTGCGAGCGCATGAAATCTTCGGCCTCGGCTCGCGTGAACACGCCGTCGGTGGCGCTGACCGATCGCACGCAACTGGCGCCGACGGCGCTACCCCAACGCAGCGCGCCGACCAAGTCTTCGCCGGCCAACAACCCGGCGATGAAGCCCGCATCGAATGCGTCTCCGGCGCCGGTTCCGCCCTGATAGTCGACCGCGTGCGCCTTTGCTCGCAGGCGGGTTTCTCTGGCCAGCATCACACTGCCCTCTTCGCCACACGTGACCACGACGGCCTTCGCACCCGCCGCGGCAAACCGCTCGGCTTGTGCCAGCGGGTCGTGCAGCCCGGTCAATGCGGCTGCTTCGTCGTGATTCGGCAGAAAGACGTCGGTCTCGGCCAAGGCGGGCTCGAGCTTGTGCAGGTGCTCGCCCGGTCCCGGCATGACGATGTCGAGCACCGTCTTCACGCCGGCGGACCGTGCTTGCCGAAACAAGTCGGCGAGCGGCTCGCCGTCGAGCGCCGGCATCAACAGGTATCCGCCGACGTAGAGCACTCGGGCTTGCTTGACGCGCTCGATTGGAATGTCGGCCGGCTGCAGCAGCGCGTTGGCGCCTGGCGTGTGGATAAAGCGCCGGTCCTCGCCGCGCACGTTGATGATCAGCGTGCCCGAGGTCTCGGCGTCGGCCTGGGCTCGAATTCCGGCCACGTCGACGCCCGAGGCGGCCAGTTGATCGCTCACGAAACGTCCGAAAAAGTCGTCGCCCACGCAGCCGATGACGCCGGTTTTCACGCCGAGTCGAACCAGGTCGACGGCCACGTTGGCCGCGCAACCGCCTGTGGCCAGCGGCAGCCGGGAGGCAATCACCAGTTCCCCCGCCGCCGGAAGTCGCTCGATCGGGTCGCAAAGGTGGTCGGCCACCAGGATGCCGACACTCAGACAGTCGACGCTCTTGCCAGCTAGTTGCTGCATCGTGCCATCACCGGGCAGCCGCCTCGGGCTTGACCATGATTCGGGGCTTACGTACCCTACCGCGTCGCATCGGGCTTATCGGGGACTGCGATGCCAGGATACACCCCGCCCTGCCCTTTGCCCATGCCGGTCGAAGCCGCCGACGGCACGAAGCCCCGGCCGCTTCGCACTGCGCCAATCTCTAGCTGGGAGTCGTTCCATGGAAGGAACACGATCCGCGGCGCGCCGCGCGGCCGCCCGCTGCTTCGTCGCGCTGGCCGCACTGTCCGGCGCCCTGACAGCCAAGGCACAAGACCGTCCGGCCCAGCCACAAGCCCAAGCGCCACCGCCGCAGCGCGTCGCGCGGCTGATCCAAGAGCTGGGCGCAGGCGACTACACCGTGCGCCAACGGGCCAATGACGAACTGTCTCGACTGGGCGACGTCACGCGCGAACAGCTCGAAGCGGCCCTGCAGCACGCGGACGTTGAAGTGCGGCTGCGGGCCAACCGGCTGCTCGACGAGATCAAGCTCGAAGCACTCTGGCAGCCGGCGATCGTCGACTACCGGGCCACCGACCAGGCCGCCTCGAAGATCCTGACCGCGCTGGCCGAACAATCGGGCAACCACGTCCACATCGGCGACCCGTACGGCAACTTTTCAGAGAAGTCGCTCGACGTCGATTTCACCGGCGTCAGCTACTGGCAAGCGGTGGACGACGTTTGCGATCAGGCAGGCAATCGCATTCGGCCCCACTACGACATGCACACGCCTGGCATCGTCGTCAGCGCCGGCACACCGCCAAAGTATCCGCGGGCCTACAGCGGTCCGGTCCGGGCAGAGATTACGACCGCCAAACGTACGTTCATCGAAGAGCTGGGCTACGAGCAACGCAAGGCCGAGCTGACCCATTCGTTTTTGATCAGTCTGCGGTTTAGTTGGGAAGACCGGTTCAAGATCGTCGGCTACGCCACGCAGCCGAGCCTGGTCGAAGCAGTGACTGACAACCACGTCGTTTGTTCGGCGGCTCAGCCGTCCAGCGGCGGATGGAACGCCACGACGCGGGGCCTTCGGCAAGTCACGGCGAACCTGAAATTGAATCCGGTGCCGATCTCCGCCCAGGCGTTCGACGTGCTGACGATTCGCTGGGGACTGATCGCGGTGGGCGAGCCGGCCGTGCTGGCCATCGACACGCTCGAACCGAACCAGACGTTCGCCCAGGACGACGTTGCGGCGCGGATCCTCGAACTGGAAAAGTCCTCGTCCAAATACACGCTGACGCTGGCGATCACGCGCGATCTGGCCATGCCCGAACCGCGCGAGGTGGTGTTCCAGGAATATCACGTCGACGTGTTCGACGCCGACGGCCGCAAGTTCCGCGTCCACAGCCAGTCGCCTTCGCTGTCGGACCGTGGCGTGCAGCTAAAGCTCAAGCTGGCCGGCGAGTCGCCCGACAGCGAGCCGACGTCGCTAAAGCTGCACTATCCGCGGCTGCGCGCCCGGCGCGACGTGGAATTGACGTTCCGCAACGTACCGCTGCCGACCGGCCGGCCGGAGTAGTTGGTGGCGTTGGCACACGCCCCTGAGCGGCGCGGAACAACGAATCGGTGAAGCGACTGACGACGCCTACCACTTGCGCGTGCCGTAGCTCCCTACCCCGCCTTGCCAAACAGCGGTTGGCAGGCTTTGGCGATCTGTTCGATGTGGCGGTCGTCGGTGCCGCAGCATCCGCCCATCACGTTCAATTGCGGTAGCGATCGCTTGAGCGCGGCGTACTGCTGGCCCAACTCGGCCGGATCGCCCGTGTCGAGCTCGGGCGCTTCGTCCAATTCGGCATGGCTCATCCGCGAGGCATTCGCCCGCAGCCCGCGCAGCCGCGCGACCCACGGCTTGCCCGAATTCAAAACCGACTCGAAGTGCGTCGGGTGCGCACAGTTGATCATGTAGTAGGCCGGATAGCCGCCAGTCGCGTCGTCGACCTGACTGACGGCCTGCTCGAGCGTTTCGCCGGTGGGCAGATTGCCATCGGTCTCGACGGTGAAGGAGATGGCCACCGGCATTCCGGCCCGTTGGGCCGCGCGGGCCACGCCCTGGGCCTCGGCGATGTAGTTCATCGTGATCGCGCACACCATATCGGCCACCGTTTCGGCAAACGTGCCAATCTGCGCGGAATGATACGATTCGGCGTCGGCGGCCGACATCGCAGTGTCGGCCATGTAGCCATCGCCGCGCGGACCGACGCAGCCGCTGATGACCATCGGCGTATCGCTGGTGGCGTGCTTGGCACGCATCGTTTCGAGCAGCGCGACAGCAGCGCGATTCGCATCGGCCAGTGCATCGCCCGAGTAACCAAGGCGTGTCGCCCAATCCGGATTCGCCCGCCAGGTGGCGGCCTCGAGAATAAGCCCGGCACCGACGCGCCGGGCCAGTGCGGCATACGTCGCGAAGTACTTCTCCAGGGCGGCCGTGCCTGCGTCGCTCTTGAGCAAATCAAACGCGGCGAAGTCGGGCAGCTCAAGCCCCTCGTGAAATACCAAAGTGGTTTCGATGCCGCCGTCGGTCAGAAACAGACTGTCACCCAATTGGGGCAATGCGTCGCGGTACTGGGCCATCAGGGGTCTCCAAGCGCAGGAAGTTCGGCGGCGAATAGGCGCGGCCGGGCGCGTTTCAAATTGTATTGCCGTGCCCGCGCGATCGAACCAGCCGCGCGGATGCTGGACGATGGTACTCGCCGGACGGTAAAGTTACGCCGACAGGGCCACACACGCGGCGTTAGCGGCCATAATCGGCAATCCGTTTCGGACGGCGAATCAGGAAGTAGATCAGCGCTCCAATCCAGTTCGTGAACACGATAATCACGATCCACACCAGCTTGTCCATGCCTTCGGATGGCTCGTTGACGGCGCAATCAACGATCATCCAAATCCAGAAGATCAACCCGGCCAGGCCAATACCCAGGAACAACAAGATCGGGATGAAGATCAGCAGTTCCATCGCCGTGCTCCTTGATCCGCGGTGCGAGCAGTCACTCCGACCAGTCCAATACGTTGCCGCAGTGTGGGCAAGGAGATTGATCGGCGTCGACTTGCTGTCCGCAATGGTAACAAAAGGGCTCGTCCGCTGCCTTGCTGGCGCGGGGGCTACTGTTTAGCCGCGACTCATACTGCGCGACGATCGCTCGCGCTCGCTGCGCATCCGCGGCGCTGACCCAGACCGGGCACATTACCAGAAAGTAGGGGACGCGGCCGCTTACATTCTCGATCGCGTCGCTTGCGACTCGGGCCTGAATCCCTTCGTCGGCCAACAGATTGCACACGAACTGCGCTTGAATACGGTTCCACGCGTCGAACACATTCTGCGGTTCGTCGGCAGCCATTGCACCCTCGCCCTGCGCGAAGTACCCTGAGGTCCACATCTTACCGACTATTCGTCGAACACGCTTCATTCTTGTCGACCTGCAGGGCCCTCATGACATTCAACCGCTTCCAAGGAACCGATACTTACCTGGCCACGCCCGAGCTGCGCAACGCCGTCAACGTCGCCATCGCATTGGAGAAGCCGCTTCTGATTCGCGGAGAGCCAGGCACCGGCAAGACCGTGCTGGCCGAGGCCGTGGCCGAAAGCCTGGGCCTGGAATTGATCTCGTGGAACATCAAGTCGACGTCCAAGGCCCAAGACGGGCTGTACGTGTACGACACGGTGCAGCGGCTCAACGATGCCCGCTTCGGCGACGGCGACATCAGCGACATTCGCCGCTACATCAAGCACGGTCCGCTCGGCCGCGCGCTCGTCAGCTCGAAACGGGTCGTGCTGCTGATCGACGAGGTCGACAAGGCGGACATGGAGTTTCCGAACGATCTGCTGCACGAACTGGACCGGATGAGTTTCTCGGTCACTGAGACGGGCGAGCAGTTCACGGCCCATCAGCGGCCAATCGTGATCATCACGTCGAACAACGAGAAGGAGCTGCCCGACGCGTTCCTGCGCCGCTGCGTGTTTCAGTACATCGCTTTCCCGGAAAAGAACACGATGGCCAATATCGTGCGGGTACACCATCCGAACGTCGAGGACGAGCTGCTCAAGGAAGTTCTGTTGCGTTTCTATTGGCTGCGCGATCTGCCGTCGCTGCGGAAGCGGCCCTCGACGAGCGAACTGGTCGATTGGATCGCGGCGCTCGCGCGAGGCGGCGTCGGCATCGAGGCGCTGGCCGACGAGTTGCCGTTCTTGGGCGTGCTGCTGAAGCGCGAAACCGACGTCGAAATCGCGCTGTCCGCGCGCCGCTAACCTTCCAACGCACCGGTCGGGCCACCGGCCGACCGCACGATCGAACATGTTCGTCGACTTTTTCTACCACCTGCGGCACTTCGGCCTGAAAGTCACGGTCACCGAGTGGCTGGCGCTGGTCCGGGCGCTGGCTTCCGGGCACAGCCGCGCGGACTTAAACACGTTTTACCACCTGGCCCGGTGCCTGTTGGTGAAGCGCGAAACGGACTACGACACCTACGATCGGGCCTTCGCTTCGTTTTTTCACGACGTCGAGCACGACATTAACATCACCGACGAGATCCTCGACTGGCTCGAAGACCCGATCACGCCCGACATCAGCGACGAGGACCGGGCGAAGCTCGAAGCGCTCGACCTGGACGAGCTGCTTGAGCGGTTTCGCGAGACGCTCGAGGAGCAGACCGAGCGCCATGACGGCGGCAGCCGCTGGATCGGCACCGGGGGAACTTCGCCGTTCGGCCATAGCGGCGCGCACCCCAGCGGCATTCGCGTTGGCGGCTCGGGCGGCGGGCGCACGGCCGTGCAAGTGGCCGAGTCGCGGCAGTTTCGCAACCTGCGCTCCGACCGCATCCTCGACACGCGGCAGATCGGCGTCGCCCTGCGACGCTTGAGGCGGCTGAACCGCGACGACGGTCCGGAAGAGCTGGACCTGGATCAGTCGATCGACGCAAGTGCCCGCAACGCCGGCGAGATCGAATTGGTGTTTGCGCCGCCGAAGCGCAATCGCATAAAACTCCTTATGCTGATGGACGTGGGCGGGTCAATGGACCCGCACACCGTGCTGTGCGAACGGCTGTTCAGCGCGGCGCACGCGGCCAACCACTTCAAGGAGTTCGAGTACCGCTTCTTTCACAACTGCGTCTACGCGAAGCTGTACACCGACATTGCGCGTTGGAAGGGCGAGCCGACCAGCGACGTGCTGCACAATCTGGACCACACGTGGTCAATTGTATTCGTCGGCGACGCGTGGATGGCGCCGTACGAACTGCTGAGCGTGGGCGGCGCGATCGACTACTTCCACCGCAACACACGACCCGGCATCGCGTGGCTGCAGGAGATTCGCCGGCGGGTATCGAACTCCGTGTGGCTCAACCCGGTGCAGCGGCGGCACTGGTCGGCGCCGTCGATCCAACTGGTGCACCAGGTGTTTCCGATGTTCGAGCTCACGCTCGACGGCCTGACCGAAGCGATCGACGTGTTGCGCGGCACGCGCCCCAATCGGCCCCAAATCGCGCCGGCGGACTCCGACGACCGGCGGTATGCGTAGGGATTCCGACCGCGAGTTTGTCCGAATCACGCGGTCCTCGCCCCGCACTAGAATCACCGTTTTTCTGTGCGTGCCTTCGTGCGTTCTCTCTTCGGTGCCGGCAGCGGCGCCACATTCTCGACGTCAGCCGTTTGCGTTAAACGTTGAAGGACCTTTGGGACAACCTTATCGGCGGAGCCATTCGCAGCAAGAATCCTTGACTCTTCGAAATCATCGATTCTTGCAGAAAATCGGTTGCGGAGTGACTGGACTAAGTGGGCGTTCGGATCGCAAACAATCATCCGCTGGTCGTCATGCCGCGTCATTGATCGTTCAATGATCTTGTTTATATACGTGTCCGCTTCGGAAAACGAGAATCCAACGACCACGATGTAGTTTGCGCTTTCGATCTTCTCCCTCGCGGAATTCCACAGTTTGATAAGGTTCGGAAAAATGATGAACTTGAAGCCGAGAGGTGGGATCAAGAGTGGCCGACGTTGACCGCCGCAATTTTTGCAGATACCGATGACAGCGTACGTCGCGGTGTCCTCTTGATACGCCTTTTTCAAACGAATGATGTCAAAGTCCCGTACCTCGTGGCATGATTCGCAGTACGACCAGTTAATGGAACCGTGGATTTTGACTAGATCAATCCCGTTTGCCGGCACCACTTTAGATTCATCAACATTCGTATTGGGTTCGATCCCGGCGTGGATGAGCTGTTCGTCCATGCATCCATCGTAATTCGTCGTGACAATCGATGAGTGCTTGTGCTCTTTTACAAAGTTCGTAATCGCCTCATGTCCCAGATTGGGGGACGCCGGAATCATGGTGCTGGTTAGTAGACTAAAAAGCACTTGTAAGGTGTCTTGCAGTAATGCCACTGAGGCAGTGTTGACCCGTGTAACACCTGCACGTTCTCTCGATCGTCCACGTTCTTCCGCTCCTGCGCGGAACAGAAAGTAGTCGAGCAGATCGGAGACATTCGGGTTCTTCGCCGCAAAGTTTGCCAAATATGCGGCGGTCAGCAGGTCTTCGATGTTCTTGATACTGTGTTCATTGCACCAGTTGGCAAGTCGATCAATGTCTTCTCTGCCGATTTTTCCCGCTCGGCGCCACAGTTCGGGGAGTAACTGCATTACTGTCGGTATTGCAGATGGTTCTGGGGCGGAAGCACCTGCGCCAAGTAACAGACAGACGGTGTCTTCCTCCTGCAAATCCAACTGCCATATTCGTTCGTCGATTAGCTCAATTCTCTGGATAGCTTCGTCAATTTCGTCGATCATGTGTTCCGGCGCACCCACAGATTCGACAACATCACTGCGTACAGCCTCCCAAATCGGCCTCCATCGGGAGTCGATCGGCTCGTTGCCCGATTTGACCAACTCCAGCAATTCCCGGAAGATTCTAAATGGATTCTTATTTCGCATAGATCGCTGAATGGTCAACTCCTGGTCTCTTGAAATCTTCGCCCGGTCATCCATTTGAATCCCCCGTATACGGCACGCGATCTCAGAGAAAACGACAAAGTCTTCAGCGGATTACTCACTCCCTGAAGGTCTACTGCGAATGCCGAATGTGACGATTGACCTTGTTGTATGCCATCAGAACGCCTGGGCTATATATGTCAACCCTTTAGTGGGTATTCCTTCTGGAGTTGATGGACGCTTGGGGGCCATCGCCGATATAGTGCCGACGGTAGTGCAAATGGATTTTCGAATTGTCCAGTAATCGCATCTCTTGCGCGTTTACCAGGGGCATTCGCATCACTAGTGCGTACCGTGTGATACGGCCGTCACTACCCAATCAACCGTCGCTCGATGACGGCGAAGATGCCGCGGGCGACGTCTTCCTTCGGGCCCGATAGCGCTTCGAGCACCGTGCCCTCGCGGTCGAGAATCTCGACGTGGTTCTCCAGGGCGTGCATTGCCTCCGGCCCGTTAAGCACCATCAGGTCGCAATGCTTCTTTTCCAGCTTGGCCAGTGCCCGCAGCCGGTGATCTTCGGTCTCCAGGGCGAAGCCGACGAGCCACTGCCGGGTCTTGCCGGCACCTAGCGTGGCGACCACGTCGGCCGTTTCGACCAGGTTCAGGGCCAGCGGCTCGCCCGTCTTGGCGATCTTGTTCGGCTCGACTTTGACCGGGCGATAGTCGCTCGGCGCGGCCACGCCGATCAGTCCGTCGCACTGGTCGAATACGCGCTGGCATGCGGCCAGCATCTCTTCGGTTGACACAACATCGAGCACTTCGGCCTTGGCCGGATACTCGACGTCGACCGGGCCGCTGACGATGATCACTTCGTGCCCGCGCTCGATGGCGGCTTCGGCCAGGGCCTTGCCCATCCGCCCGCTCGAGGCGTTGGTCAAATAGCGAACCGGATCGATGTACTGCCGCGTCGGTCCAGAGGTGATCAGGATGCGTGCCACGGCAGGGTTCGTCGTCGAAAAGGAAATCGCGTCGCGATTGGGCGCCGGTGGTCGCGAGCGCCGCTCACACCACGCGCGGCTTGTTGAGCAACGACTCGATGGCGGTCAGGATCTTTTCCGGCGCCGCCATCCGTCCGACGCCCCGCTTGCGGCAACTGAGCCAGCCTTCCTCCGGATCCACGAAGTGTACGCCGTCGGCCCGCAACTGGGTCACATTGCGCTGCACGGCCGGCTTTTCCCACATCTCGCAGTTCATGGCCGGCGCCAATACCACCGGCCCGGCAAAGCTCAACAGCAGCGTGCCGAGCAAATCGTCGGCCAGGCCGTGGGCCGCCTTGGCCAGCACGTTGGCCGTGGCCGGTGCGACGCAGAGCAAGTCGGCCTGCTCAGCCAATTCGATGTGCGCGCCCAGCGGATAGCGCTCGGCGTCGAAGACATGCTCGGGCACCGGACGTCCGGTCAGCGCCGCGAAAGTGGCCGGCCCGACGAACTCGCGGGCCGAGGCGGTCATCACGACCGACACGCCGACTCCTGACTGAACAAGCTGACTGACCAGCGCGGCGGTCTTGTAGGCCGCGATGCCGCCGCTGACTCCGACAATCACCTCGCGATCGGTCATAGATTGGCCAAATCCAACTCCGGCGGCCCGCCGCCGGCATCTTCACCGGTGACTTGCAATTGCTGCGACGAATCGAGGTAGATCTTATCCTGAATGATCTCCTGGATCACGATTTCCAGCTTGTTTTCGGTCTTCAGGTCGACCAGCGGGCGGCTGCCGCCGTTGAGCGCGACCAGCCGTTTCTGGATCAGCGTCGACAACTTGAACCGTCCGCCCACCTTGTTGACGATCTCCTCTTCGCGCAGTTCGTCGAGCATTACTTCACACCTCGTGGGATCGAAGGATGTCGTGGATTTCCTGGACCGCTCGGTCCACGTCGTCGTTGACGACCTGATATTTGTATTGGCCGGCTGCTTCTAGCTCTCGGCGGGCGACTTCTAGTCGGCGGGCGATCGACTCGGCGCTGTCGGTGCCGCGGCCGCGCAACCGCCGCTCCAATTCCTTGGGCGAGCCGGGACGCACGAAGATCGTGATCGCCTCGGAATACGCCTCGACCACCGCCATCGTGCCGTGCACGTCAATCTCTAAGACTACCGATTCGCCCGCCGCCAGGCTAGGGGACACCTCGCTGTGCAGCGTTCCGTACCAGGTTCCGCGGCCAAATACCTCGAAACACTCCAGGAACTCGCCGGCCGCTTTGCGCCGGGCAAACTCTTCGTCGCTTAAGAAGTAGTAGTCCACGCCCTCCTGCTCGCCCGGCCGCGGCCCACGGGTCGTGGCCGACACGGCCGACTTCAGTTCTGGCATCTGGGCCAGCAGCTTCGCCAGCAACGTCGACTTGCCGGCCCCGGACGGGCCGGAAATCACGATCAGCTTGCCCGGGCGGGAAGGGGTCATGCGAGGACAGTGGTGCGGGTCGATGGTCGGCGGGGGTAAGCAGGTGGCCAATGCCGGCGGGCGAGCGTTTCGGGTTGCGGGCCGCGGCGGACGACAAATCGTGGACAGCGTTCGGCGACCCGGACGGGCGGGATTGTCATTCCACGTTCTGGATCATCTCGCGAATCCGTTCGATCGCCGCCTTGATCTCGATCACGTGCCGCGAGATTTCGACGTCGTTGGCCTTCGAGCCGATCGTGTTGGTCTCGCGAGACATTTCCTGCGTGAGGAACTCGAGCTTGCGACCCGTGCTCTCTGTGAGCTCGAGCGTTGCCGAAAACTGTTCCAGATGGCTGCGCAAGCGCACGATTTCCTCGGAGATGTCGCTTCGTTCGGCATAGATGCTGATCTCGCGAATCAAGTCGCCCGGCTGCAGCGTGACTTCGTACTCCTCCAGGATCTTGCTGATTCGATCGGTCAGCCGGGCGCGATAGTTGTCTGCCACGTTCGGGGCGCGCTGTTCGATCGCGTCGAGCTGCTCGGCGATCGCCGCGGCATTGGCCGCCAGGTCCTTGGCCATCGCCCGGCCCTCGTCGGCGCGCATCTTCGTCATGCTTTCGATGGCTTCCTGCAGGGCGTCGCGCACGAGCGGCCAGTCGGCCGTGGCGTCTTGCGGCCCGACGGCGGATTGGTCGACCACACCGGGCAATTGCAGGAGCGACTCGACCGACCCGGGGTCTGTCAGCTTTCGTCCCCGCGAAAAACCGCGCAACTGCTCGAGATACCCGTCGAGCACGTCGGCATTGAGCCGGAAGTCGTCGGCCGCGCGATCCCGGTCGATGCGTAGCGAAACTTGCACGGTGCCGCGCTTGATGTGCTTGCGCACCAAGCCTTCGACCAGCGGCTCGAGTGCCGAATAACCCTCGCCACAACGGACCACCAACTTGAAATAGCGGCTGTTGATGGTGCGGATTTCGGCCGCGACGGCCAACGAAGCGTCTTTGCGGTGAGCCTCACCAAAGCCGGTCATGCTGAGCAACACGCCAGCCATGCTCCTCGTGCGAAAGCGTTGGATGTCCGCCGCCTGGCGGCGCGGCGTGGTTCGAACAGCTCAAAATCGGGTGCGTGCGCCCTGCGGATGGCCCGTTTACTCGGATGGCGCGTCGGCGCCCTTGCTCGTGGAGTCGGCCGCGGGAGCCGCGCCGGAATCTGACGCTCCGGATGCCGGGGCGCCCGCTTCCCCGCTGCCCTTGGTGCCGGTTTCGGTCGCCGAGGACTTGCTCGCACCGGTCGCGCCGGCTTTGGCGCCTGAATCTTCGGTGGCGCCGGCCGCGCCCGTCGTGGCAGCGCTCTGACCCAAGTCGTTCGCCAGCACCGAGCTATCGGCGTCGCTAAATCGTTTCACCGAGTAAGCGCACAGGATGATCCAAAACGTCGCGGTGACGATCGTGATCCGCGTGAACAGATCGCCGGCCTTCGTTCCGAACGCGCTCTGTCCGCCCATGCCACCCAGGGCACCGGCCAGTCCGCCCCCGCGTCCGCGTTGCACCAGCACCAACAGGATCAAAAAGACCGAGGTGAGAAACAACAGCACCATTATCAGTCCGTCGATCATGACTTTCTCCGTCTTTCGACGTTGTGCGAGGGGCCCTGTACCGGCCGCGGATGCCAACTACTTGGCCGCGGCTGCCACAATGCCCATGAATTCTTCGACCTTCAAGCTAGCGCCGCCAACCAGCGCGCCGTCGACATTCGGCTGCGCCAGCAGATCCGCCGCGTTGCCGGCCTTCACGCTGCCGCCATATTGGATCCGGACCGCGTCGGCGACCGCGGTATTGTAGCGATCCGCCAGGATCTTGCGAAGGTCCGTATGGACTTCCTCGGCCTGGTCGGGCGTGGCCACTTTGCCGGTGCCGATGGCCCAAACCGGCTCGTACGCCAGCACGATGCCGTTGATTTGCTCGGCGGAAACGCCGGCCAGCGATCCGTCGAACTGCTGGCGAATCACGTCGGCGGTTTGGCCCGCCTCGCGCTCGGCGAGCAGCTCGCCCAGGCAGACGATGGGAATCAGGCCGGCGGCCAGCGCCGCGACGACCTTCCGATTCACGTCCTCGTTGGTCTCGCCCAGGATGTGCCGCCGCTCGCTGTGCCCCAGGATGACGTAACGGCACCCGACGTCGACGGCCATGGCCGCGCTGATCTCGCCCGTGAACGCGCCGCTGACCTCAAAGTAGATGTTTTGCGCGCCGACGCCGACCGGCGAACCGGCCACGGACTCGTGCACCGCGGCCAGGTAAACGCTCGGCGGACAGACGGCCACGTCAACCGCGCCGAATTCGGCCGATCGCTGCGCCACGCCGGCGGCCAATGCCACGGCCTGCGCCCGATCGAGGTTCATCTTCCAATTGCCGGCAATAAAGGGTCGTCTCATCGGTCCTTCTCACGTTCCTTCGGTTTTCCAATTGGACGGCAGCATCCTGGCAACGCAATTCTTCGCGTGCCGCTGGATCGTCGCGCAAACGACGCAGCCGCGATATGTTTGATTCTTTCGACCGCGCCGCGTCTTGCTGGCGACGTATGAACTGCTCGCACCATTTATCCCGCCGCGGCCGGCGAGATCGTACGGCCAAGCACTTCGGAAAGCGAACGCATCTGCGCAGCGACTTCGGCATACTGTTCAGGCAGCAGGGCCTGCGCGCCGTCGGACAGGGCTTCCTCCGGGCAGTTGTGTACTTCGATGTGTACGCCGTCGGCGCCGGCGGCCACGCCGGCCAGCGCACACGCCGGAATCAAGTCGGGCCGTCCGGTCGCATGGCTCGGGTCGACAATGATCGGCAAGTGCGACAGGGTTTTACACAACGGTACGGCCGCCACGTCGAACAAATTGCGCGTCGCCGAGTCGAATCCCTTCACCCCCCGTTCGCACAGCACCACGTTGGGATTGCCTTGCGACAGGATGTATTCGGCACTCATCAGCAGGTCGACGATTGTCGCGCTCATTCCGCGCTTGAGCAGCACCGGTTTCTTGGTTTGGCCCACTTCCGTCAGCAGCACAAAATTCTGCATGTTGCGCGCGCCGATCTGAATCATGTCGGTGTAGCGCTCCACCAACTCGACGCGCCGCGGATCCATGACTTCGGTCACAATCGGTAGCCCGTGCTTGTCGCCCGTTTCGCGGAGGATCTTTAGGCCGTCTTCGCCCATCCCTTGATACGAATACGGGCTGGTTCGCGGCTTGAATGCTCCGCCGCGAAGGATGTTGGCGCCGGCGGCCCGCACGGCCCCGGCAATCGCGTCCATCCGCTCGGCGTTTTCGACGGCACACGGCCCGGCAATCATCCCCAAGTGGCCGCCGCCGACTTTGACGCCGCCCACGTCGATGACGCTGGGTTGCGGATGGGCCTCGGCGCTGGCCAGCTTGTAGGGCGGCAACACCCGGATCACCTCGACCACGCCAGGCAACACCTGAAACTGTTCGGGTTGGAACTTCGATTCGTCGCCGATCACGCCAATGATCGTGCGGAACGTACCGCGGCTGAGATGGGCCGTCATGCCCAGCGACTCGACCTTTTCGACCACGTGGTCGACTTGCTCATCGGTGGAGCCGGATTTAAGGATGATGATCACGGGAGTCCAGGTTTCGGGGGTAAGTGGAGTCAGTTATTGTGCCTGCGGGGTGCTCCGGCAGGGCGCGATGCAACGCGCCACAGAAGCCCTCGTCCGAGCCACGGCCAGCACGAACCAGACCCTCCAGTGTAACGGCTGGCGGCCCGACGTGGCAGACCCCGTTGGCGGCGCGATTTCGCGATCGCGGCGGCCTGCAGCGCTTCGACTTGGCACGCGCCGGCGGCCGCGACGGGCCGCAAACGCCGACTATTCGACCGGAGCCATCTTGGCGTACGAACCGAGCACTTCCAGCCGGATCGTCTTGCGCTCCAGCGCCGTGATTGCCTTGCGAACTTTCAAGTCCGACTCGTGCCCTTCGAGCTCGACGAAAAACAGGTAGCCGCCTTCCGGTCGAGCAATCGGAAACGACTCGATCCACGTGAGATTCAAGCGGTTTCGCTTAAAGATGTTCATCGCGTCGGCCAGGGCACCGGGCTCGTGCGCAACCTCGAACATCAGTGCGCACTTGTCCTTGCCTGTGCGAGGGCCCGTCTCGTCGCCGATCACGGCAAACCGTGTCAGGTTGTTTCGGTTGTCTTCGATGTCGGCAGCCAGGACCTCCAATCCGTGATGGATGCCGGCTTGCAGGCTGGCGATCGCCGCGGCTCCAGCCTTGTCGCGAGCCAACTGCGCCGCCATCGAACTGCTAGTGACTTCGACCGTACGGGCCGACGGCAGATGACGGGCAAGCCAATTGCGACATTGCGACAGCACTTGCGGCTTGCTGTAGACTTCCTCCACATCGGCCCTGCCGCACTTGCCGAGCAGGTTATGGTGGATCCGCAACTGAACTTCGCCGCAGATCCGGGCCGGAAGTCGCGCGAACATGTCGAGCGTGTCGGCAACGCGGCCGTCGGTGGAGTTTTCGACCGGCACGACGCCAAAGTCGACGTGGCCCCGATTAATCTCCTCGAACACCGCTGCGATGCTCGTCACCGGCACCATCTCGACACTCTGGCCGAAGCGGTGAATGGCTGCCAGATGGCTAAAACTGTAGGCCGGGCCCAGGTAGGCGACGCGGAGCGACTTCTCCAGCGAACGCGAGCCACTGATCAGCTCGCGGAAAACGGCCCGAATGCAGCGGTCGTGCAGCGGGCCCTTGCTGAGGGCGGAAACGCGCCCCAGCACTTCGTCTTCGCGAGCCGGAGCGTATGCCGAAATGCCGCTTGAGTCCTTCAGCTTGCCGATCGCCAGGGCCAATTTCGCACGCTCGTTCATGGTCTTGACCAATTGGCGATCCAGTTGGTCAATCTTCTTCCGAAGGCCCTCGATCGTCGAGGTGCGCGGGCTGGACCGCGACTGCGATTTGCCCGCATTCTCCTTGGTCATAGGATCCCGATCACGTGCGTGCGCCAGGCGATAACCGACGATTCGATTCCGGCGATCATCGGCGGTAAAGGGTTGCACCACCTTGTACTTGGGTCAAATCGGAGTGTCAAGCGAGCGGCATGCCGCGGCATCTGGGTTCGAGAAGTGCGAGCCTGCGCACCGCCATGGCCGCGCCGGCGAGCCGTCCAATGTATTAGGAGCAGCCTTCGGCGCAATCCGTTCAGTGATCGTGACGGCCGTCGTGGCGACAACAACCGTGCAGTGGTCCTCGATGGGCCAATCGTTCGGCGAAAATCCCAGAACTGTCATTCTGGCAGGAGGCTAGTGAGCGGCATTTTCCAGGTGCCAAAACGGCAGAGCTGGTCGCACCGATTGCCGCACAGGCGGCGCAGGCCGATCCGGAAAAACTCACAACTCCATTGTATATAGCCACTTAAGATCGGCCCTCCCGACAGATGACCCGGCGGCATAACCTTTGCTCATATGAGCCCCCGACAGAGTGAAAACCTAGACTTTGAGCAACTCAAGGCCGGCGACCGTGCGACGCGCAAACACAGCACGTCAACGGCCCGGCATGCAGTACAAAGCGAATAAGCGCAACCGATCAGAAACAGCGCAACACGCGGATTGCGCACATCGTCGAGAAAGGAGCATGGCATGGCTCGTGGTGGAGAAAAAATCATCGGGATCGACTTGGGTACAACCAATTCGGTGGTCGCGGTCATGGAAGGCAAAGAAGGCAAAGTAGTGCCTAACCAGGAGGGCAATCGCCTGACCCCGAGCGTCGTGGCCTTTACCGACAAGGGCGACGTGCTCGTCGGTGACTTGGCCCGCCGCCAGGCAGTCACCAACCCAACGCGCACGGTCTATTCGATCAAGCGTTTCATGGGTCGCCGCCACAACGAAGTGGAATCCGAAGAGAAGATGGTTCCCTACGAGGTCGTCGGCGGACCCGAGGACTACGTGAAGGTCAAGGTCGGCGACAAGGAGCTCACGCCGCCCGAAGTCTCGGCGCGCACGCTCCGCAAGTTGAAGGAAGCCGCCGAAAGCTACTTGGGCCACAAAGTGAACAAGGCCGTGATCACGGTGCCGGCCTACTTCAACGATGCCCAACGCCAAGCCACGAAAGACGCCGGCCAAATCGCCGGTCTTGAAGTCGCGCGGATCATCAACGAGCCGACCGCGGCCGCGCTAGCCTACGGGCTGGACAAGAAGGAACAAGAAAAGATCGTCGTGTTCGACCTGGGTGGCGGTACGTTCGACGTTTCGGTGTTGGAAGTTGCCGACGGCGTGTTCCGCGTCATCAGCACTAACGGCGACACGCACCTCGGCGGCGACGACTTCGATGAAGTCTTGATCAACTACGTAGCCGATGAGTTCAAGCGCGAAAACGGCATCGACCTGCGCCAGGACACCATGGCGTTGCAGCGCCTGCAAGAGGCGTGCGAAAAGGCAAAGAAAGAGCTCAGCACCGCCAGCTCGACCGACATCAACCTGCCGTTCATCACGGCCGACGCCAACGGTCCGAAGCACTTGCAGATCAACATCACACGCAGCAAGTTCGAGCAACTAGTCGATCACTTGATCGAACGGGTGCGCGGTCCGCTGGACCAGGCGCTCAAGGATGCCAAGTTGCAACCCAGCGATATCGACGAAGTCGTGTTGGTGGGCGGCTCGACGCGTATCCCGAAGGTCACTGAGCTGGTGACCAAGTTGTTCGGCAAAGAGCCGCACAAGGGCGTCAATCCCGACGAAGTTGTGGCAATCGGGGCTGCGATTCAAGGCGGCGTGCTGGCCGGCGAGGTCCAGGACGTGCTCTTGCTCGACGTCACTCCCTTGAGCCTGGGCATCGAGACCGAAGGTGGCGTTATGACGCGTCTGGTCGATCGCAACATTACGATTCCGACCGAGCGCAAGCAAACGTTCAGCACCGCGGCCGACAACCAAACGGCCGTCACGATTCGCGTGTTTCAGGGCGAACGCGAGATGGCCAGCGACAACCGGCTGCTCGGCCAGTTCAACCTGGAAGGCATTCCGCCGGCTCCGCGCGGCATCCCGCAGGTCGAAGTCAAGTTCGACATCGACGCCAACGGAATCCTCAACGTTTCGGCCAAGGATCTCGGCACCGGCAAGGAGCAGAGCGTGCGGATCGAGCAGTCCAGCGGACTGAACGAGGCCGAAATCGAGAAGATGCGCAAAGACGCCGAGGAGCACGCCGAGGAGGACAAGAAGCGCCGCGAATTGGCTGAGCTGCGCAACCAGGCCGACTCGATGTGCTATCAGGTCGAAAAGCTGATTAAAGAGAACTCCGAGAAGATTCAAGAGTCGGACAAAGGCCCGCTCGAAACTGCGATCGCCAAGGCCCGCGACGCCGCCAAGACCGAAGACGTTGCCGCGATCAAAAGTGCCATCGGCGAATTGGAGCAGGCTTCGCATGGGCTGTCGAAGACACTCTACGAGTCGCAGCAAGCAGCGGGTGGAGCCGCTGGCGGCGATGCCGGTCAGGAGGCCGCGCCCGAATCCGGCTCGTCTGGCGACGACGAAGTCGTCGACGCCGAGTTCGAAGTCAAAGACTAGCGGGCACGCCTTCGCCGGCAGCCTAACAGTGGACGGTTTGGGAGAGGCGATCGAGGCGTTGGAAGCGGGAAGAGGCTCCCCTTCCAACGCCCGGTTGCTGATTCGCGGGCAAGAGGCCGGGACGCCGCATGTACGCACGTCCCCTGCCCTCGAACGCGGTGCGGCCGCACCGCCCGACCGGCAACACACGTCGGACCCATCCGTTTGCTAGGTGCCGGGCAGCGGTCCGTCCGCGATCCGATTCAACGCAAAGGAGCACGTTGTGCTATGGCCATTCGACTCGACAAGCTAACGATCAAAGCGCAAGAGGCATTGCAGCGCGCTCAAAACTCCGCGGCCGATCATGGCAATCCGCAGATCGAGGCACTCCACTTGCTTGCCGGGTTGGTCGCGGAATCCGACGGCGTCATTCGCCCGATCCTGGAGAAAATCGGCGCCAACCGAGCGCAGCTCGAATCGATCGTCGAAGCGGAAATCGGCCATCTGCCCAAAATCTCGGGCGGGGCTCAACCACAATTGGCCGAAAGTCTGGTCAAGGTAATCGAGGCGGCCCAAAAACACGCCGAGACGATGAAGGATGAATTCGTCTCAACCGAACATCTGTTGTTGGCTTTGGCCGAGGTCGATTCCAAGTGCCAAAGCGTGCTGAAGCTCAACGGCATCGACCAGTCCGACTTGCTCAAGGCGCTCCAAGCGGTGCGCGGCAGCTCGCGAGTTACGGATCAAAGCCCGGAGGAAAAGTTTCAGGCGTTGGAAAAGTACGGGATCGATTTGGTCGACCGCGCGAGCCAAGGGAAGCTCGATCCGGTGATTGGGCGCGACCAAGAAATCCGCCGCGTGATCCAGGTCTTGTCGCGGCGCACCAAGAACAATCCGGTGTTGATCGGCGAGCCGGGCGTTGGCAAAACGGCCATTGCCGAAGGCCTGGCCCTACGGATCGTGCAGAGCGACGTGCCGCAGAGTCTCAAGAACAAGCGTGTTGTGGCGCTCGATCTGGGCGCACTGATCGCCGGCACGAAGTATCGGGGCGAGTTCGAGGATCGGCTCAAGGCCGTGCTCCGCGAGGTGCAGTCCGCCGACGGCAATATCATTCTGTTCATCGATGAGCTTCACACGGTAATCGGCGCCGGCGCGGCTGAAGGCGGCAGCGACGCGGCCAACCTGCTCAAACCAGCGCTGGCCCGCGGCGAACTGCGCTGCGTCGGAGCCACCACGCTGGACGAGTACCGCAAGCACATCGAAAAAGACGCGGCCCTGGAGCGCCGTTTCCAACCGATCTACGTGGACGAGCCGACCGTCGAGGACACGATCGCCATCCTCCGCGGGCTCAAGCCTCGCTACGAAGCGCATCACAACGTGCGGATCAAAGACTCGGCGCTGGTCGCCGCGGCCAAGCTGTCGTATCGCTATATCACGGATCGGTTCTTGCCCGATAAGGCCATCGACTTGGTGGACGAGGCGATGAGCCGCATCGCAATGGAACTGGAAAGCGTGCCGGCCGAGATCGACGCCGTGCAGCGCCGCCTCACGCAACTCGAACTGGCCGATCGCCAACTCGCCGAAGAAACCGAGGAACACGCCGTTGAACGGCGCGCCGAAATCGAGGCCGAGATCAAACAACTCCGGCACGAGTTGGCCAGCCTGCGCGAACAGTGGGAAGGCGAAAAGCTAGGCCTGGGCAACGTGCAGGAAACTCGACAACAACTGCAACAGGTCGAAACCGAGTTTGCCCAGCTCGAAGCGGCCATCAAAGAGAAACAAGCCGCAGGCGAACTTATCGCCGAGGCCGACTATCAGAAGATGTTCGAGCTGGACGCAAAGCGGAAGGACCTGGTCCAGCGTGTCGAGGCCGAGAGTGCCGAAAAAGATGAACCTTCGGCCGACGCGGAGCCAGCACGGCGATTACTCCGTCAGGAAGTTGGGCCTGATGAGATCGCCGAGGTGGTCAGTGCCTGGACCGGCATTCCGGTCAGCCGCATGGTCGAGACCGAACGCGCCAAACTGCTGGTCCTCGAAGAACGGTTGCACCAGCGGGTCGTCGGACAAAACGAAGCCGTCGAGGCGGTTTCGAACGCGGTCCGCCGCAACCGGTCGGGTTTGCAGGATCCCAATCGGCCGATCGGCTCGTTCATTTTCCTAGGTCCGACCGGCGTGGGGAAAACCGAGCTGTGCAAGGCGCTGGCTCAAGTGCTGTTCGACGACGAGAACGCGATGGTCCGCGTTGACATGAGCGAATTCATGGAGCGGCATACCGTCAGCCGGTTGATCGGCGCGCCTCCAGGCTATGTCGGCTACGACGAGGGTGGCCGACTGACCGAAGCCGTCCGCCGCCGGCCGTATTGCGTCGTGCTGCTCGACGAGATCGAAAAAGCACATCGCGACGTGTTTAACGTCCTGCTTCAAGTTCTCGACGATGGCCGGCTGACCGACAGCCATGGGCGAACCGTCGACTTCACGAACACGATCATCGTCATGACGTCGAACATCGGCAGCCAGATGATCCAACAGATCTCGCAAGAAGGCGGCAGCGAAGCGGAGATTCGCGAAGCCGTGCAAGGCGCGCTTTCGAGCAGCTTCTTGCCGGAGTTCCTCAATCGGATCGACGAGACGATCATTTTCCACCCGTTGGATCGCGAGCAAATCCGCAAGATCGTCGAACTGCAGGCACGCCATCTCGCGACGCAGTTGGAGCAGCACGGCATGGCGCTTGACGTAACCGAAGCTGCGATGGACATGATCGCGCGGGAAGGCTACGACCCAACGTATGGTGCGCGCCCACTGAAGCGGGTCATTCAGCAACAAATCCAGAATCCGCTAGCCACCGAGATTCTCAAGGGGCGTTTCTCCGAGGGCGTGACGGTGCGAGTCGACTTCCAAGAAGACGGCTTTACGTTCGAGTGCCTCGAACAACCCAATAACGAACCCGCCGAAACGCGGTAAGCGCCGGGCCCGGCTCGTCCAGATCGATTCGGCAGAAGGGATCCGCAACTACCGCCATAACAAGGCAGGCCGCATCACCCGCACGTTCACCAGCCCCAACGCGTCGACCGGCTCGGGCTCGGCTTCACCCTCCGCGGCCCAGGACGACCAAGAACCAACAATCAGTGATGTCCCTTTTTCTGTTTCCATGGGAAATTCCGGGTGTCGAAACGCTCCAAACGGTACGCATTGATTGAGGATTACAGATGGGCGATTCCGGTCAGATTATCTCGAAGTTGCGTGAGATTGTAGATTGTCTGAGGGCGAATGGAAGTGCTGATTGGGCCGATGGATTTGAGAGAATGGCCGATGAGTTTCCCTCAGATCCCGATGAAACCAAGCGCCAGATACGCGGCTGCTACGGAGGCATGGGATCGTTTAATGATCTTGTCTTACATAAACAAGGAGTCCCGCTTAGAAAAGAAAATGATGAATTAGACCGCATGCGACACGAACTATGGGAGCTCTGTCAGCTCTATGCGTCCAAGTGACTGTAGTGCGTCCTGTGAAATGTTTCAGCGGTAGTGGCACACTTCGGTGGGTTCGTTAGTGAGAGTGCGTCCTGTACAAAAAGAATGCCACAACTTGTTCGGCACTTCGCGAGCGTAGCTGTGCCGTGATTCTCGAGCGATTGGCCCTGGCTGGTCGGCAGCGTGCAGCCGAATCGTCGGTTGAGAGTTGCCAAATTTAAGGACGGGGAAGAAAAGGGGGAAGAAAAGGGGACATCACGGCTCTGAAGAAAACTCCCCTGCTGGCTTAACCCGCTAGCTCGGTCGCGTGCGTAGTGACTTTGTGGCACGCACCAGCAAATCTCCGAAGGCCGTGGCGCGGGCGGCGCTCGAAGCTGCTCAGCGCGTGTTACCATTCTACACGCATCCCAACAGCCCCAAGGTCTTCACGCAGCATCAACTGTTCGGCTGCCTGGTGCTGAAAAACTTTTGGAAGACCGACTATCGAGGCGTCGTGGCGCAGCTGGCCGACCATCCGGAACTGTGCGAGGTGCTCGGCCTTCGCCGTGTGCCGCACTTCACGACATTGCAAAAAGCCAGCCGGCACTTGCTGGCCTCCCGGCCGGTGCAACGCCTGTTGGAAAGCACGATTCGCATGCACTACGGCCGGCGCCGGCGCGTCCGTTCGTCGGCCGTCGATTCGACCGGCCTGGAGTGTACCGCGGCCAGCGGCTACTTCGTGCGGCGCCGGAATCGCGTCAGCTTGCCCTGGAAAACCGTGGTCTATCATCGCTATCCGAAGCTGGGCGTGGTGTGCGACACGAGTTGTCACTTCATCCTCTCGATCCGCGTCGGCCGTGGCCCGCGGCCGGACGTCGACGAGTTGGTGCCGCTACTGAGCGGTGCGCTGCGTACGATGTTGATCGATTGCCTAAGCGCCGACGCCGGCTACGACTCGGAGTCCAACCATCGGTTTGCTCGCCAGGAGCGCGGCGTCCGCACGATGATCCCCGCCAAGCACGGCCGCCCGACCGATAAACCGGCCAGCGGCCATTATCGCCGTTTGATGCAAACCCGCTTCGACGAGACGAAGTATCACCGCCGTGCTCAAGTAGAGACTGTGATTTCCATGATCAAGCGGCGCCAAGGCAACCATGCCCGCGGCCGCACTTATCACTCCCAGTGCCGTGACCTCCGCTTGATGGCACTGACCCACAACGTCATGATTCTGTTGCGCGTCGAGGTTTTCTACTGAGCCGGACATCACTGATATTGACGATGTCGCGGTCGAGCGGTCGCTTGGCGGCATGCCGCGCACTGCCCGGGCCATTGAAGCGGGTTTGATCTATCACGTTCTTAATCGCGGGAACGGGCGGATGCGGCTGTTTCACAAGCCCGAGGACTACGCAGCGTTCGAGTCTGTCCTGGACGAAGCGCTGGCTCGCTATCCCGTCGAACTGCTGACCTATTGCGTGATGCCCAACCACTGGCACTTGGTCGTTCGGCCCGGGACCAACGAGGCGTTGAGCCGCTGGCTGGGCTGGGTGGGGGTGACCCACGTGCGGCGACATCACCAACACTACCATCGTCGGGGCGGCGGACACTTGTACCAGGGACAGTTTAAGAGCTTTCCGGTTTCGAGCGACGAGCATTTTCTCACGTTGTGCCGCTACGTCGAGGCGAACGCGCGCCGGGCCAACCTGGTCGAGCGGGCCGAAAGGTGGCAGTGGTGCGGATTGTGGCGTCGGGCCCACCGCTGGCCCGATGGCCTATCCGGCGTCCGGCCGATTGGCTCGCGCGGGTCAATCGCAGCTTGAAACCCGATACGCTGGAACAACTCCGCCAGTGCGTGCAACGCGGGCGTCCGTTGTCTCGTTTTTCTGTCTCCAGTGATGTCCCTTTTTCTGTCTCACGACGAGGCGACCTTGCGTCCTGCTCTGCAAGTCCGTAGCACGGAGCGGTATGGTCCGGTGGCGCCGCGCCGCGCAAGCCCGACGGCTCATCGTAACGCGATCTTGGCCAAATAGATGCTCGCCTTGCCCTCGTGCGACGAGTAGTAACTCATCCACAACAGGTCATCGTGCCAGACCATGCCGGGGTAGCTGCAATCGCCGCCGCTGGGCAGCGTAAGCACCGGCTCATAGCTGTCGCGCGTCATCCGCGCTAACACGGTCGTCGCCTTGTCGCCGTAGCGTCGGCCCGATGCCCAAAGAGCACCGTCCGGTAAGCGAATGAAGTTGGGCCCGCCGATCTTTCCGTCCAGCTTCGTCCACGACCACTCGGTATACGGCGCGCGGCTGGTGCCGATCCAGTGCGGGCGCACCAGGGCAATCATCTCACCGTCGGGCATGAATCGCAGCGTGGTTTCGCTCGCGTTCCAAGTGTTGTTCGGCAGCTTGAATTCCGTGACCCATTGCCAGTCGAGCCCGTCGCGGCTGCGATACAGCATGCCGCGACGCGGGTTGCTGCCCTCGCCCAACTTGCTCACGGCCCATGCCCAATCGTCGTGCCACGTGGCCCGCCACAGCCAGTGGTCTTCGGCCAGGACGCGCTGCGGAGCCGACCATTCCGTGCCGTCGGACGAAAACGCGACTTGCGGTGCCCGCGTGCGATACGTTTGCCCCTCGTACACGCTTCCGCCCATCAAGAGCATCAACCGCCCCTCCGGCATGACCGACAACTTGGGATCGCGCAGATCGAGCCCGTGTGCCGACGTGACCAACGCGGCCGACTTCCAACGGCTGCCGTCGTCGGAAACGATCACGCGAGTCTTGCCGATGCTGCCTGCGTGGCCTTCCGCCTCGCGAAACGTACACCACCAACGATCGTCGAAGCGCACCAAGTCGGTAAAGGCGTTGTGCTGGCCGCGGTCCCAGATACGCTCGACGTGAACCAGCTTCGGCTCGGCCGCGAATGTCCCGCTGATCGCCGCTAGGCAGCTACCCAGCACGATCGCACCGACTGTCCGGGCATGATTCATCGGCAGGTTCCTACGTGTGATTAGGGGTAGTTCGATTCGGCCGCGATCCGGCGGGGCACGTGGAGTGGCACCGCTGGGACGAAGGTCCCGCCATGAGCCGGTTGATAGCTTACCCGGGTCTTGTGGCGACGTGAAATCGGCCGGAAACTCCCGGCATGGCGGTAGTTGACAGGAATCGGGGGGCGTACCTAGAATTGAGACTCAATCTCAAATCCTGCCAAGTCGTCCGGAACACCGATGTCCGTAGGACCTACGATCACTGAGACCTTGGTCTGTTACTGCTACGAAGTAACGGAGACCGAGATTCGCCGGATCATCGACACCAACGACGCGCGCACCGTAGAAGAAGTCACGGTGCGCACGTGTGCCGGCTCGGGCTGCACTGCCTGCCATTGTCGCATTCGCCGGATGTTGGCCGGCCTGCCGGCGACGTGCCCGCCCAACGACACTTGCGCCGACTGCGGATTCCAGGTCGCACTTTGCGCATGCCGGGCTGCGTAGTCGGCTGCGACCGGATCGATGCGACCTATCCCTTGGGCGCTTCGCCGATGTGTTGGGCGATGTAATTCTCCAGCCCGGCCATCTTGATCAGGTCGAGCTGTGCTTCGGCCCAGTCGACGCTTTCTTCCGACTCGACGACCATGCGTTCCATCAAATCGCGGCTACCGGCGTCCTTGACTTGGATACAGGTCTGGATGCCCGCGTTGTAAGCGGCGATGCCCTTCAGTTCGAGTGCCATGTTGTTCTCGATCTGCTCTTTCGGCGTTGGGCCCACCTTGATCACGTCGTAGCGCGCGATTTCCGGAACGCCGTCCAGAAACAGGACCCGATCGATCACCTCTTCGGCGTGCTTCATCTCCTCGATCGACTCGGCGTAGTAGTGGTCGGCCAGTTTGTGCAGCCCCCAATTGCGGCACATCTTGGAATGAATGAAGTATTGGTTGATCGCCGTCAACTCGATGGTCAATCCCGCGTTCAGCGCGTCGATGACCTGGTCGTTGCCTTGCATGGTTCGATTGCCTTCCTTTCGGCGCGATGGGTCTGAATCCGCACATTTTACGCCTGCGGCGCGAATTGTCCACGGGCCAGCGGTGATCGCGTGCGCGACGGCGCGGTTTTGGCGACTTCGGCCGCGCCGCGCGACGGTCCGAAACGACTGTGCTGATCACGTAGCTGCCATGTGCGTGAGACTGAGACTTATTCTCAGCCGCGCTCCGCGTGCGTCGTGCGCGAGCCGGCCCTGTCCGTGGCCCTGCACGCCAAGCGGTCTCGCCGCGCTATCGCTTCCCGCCCTATCGCGGCAGAACCCGCACAGAAGGAGCGGGAGGACGCCGCCGTTTTCCACCGCCGGCAATCTGGAACTTGGCGTTGTTGGGCACGACTTTGAGGTACTTGCTCAATCGGCCCAATTCGTCGGCGCTGGTTTCCAAGATGTCGGCCGATTTCGGCTCGGCATAGTAGATGATGTTGCCGCTCCCTTGGTCGACAACGTAGGCGCCGTAGTCTTGCAGCGCGCGGGCCACGGCCAGGCCCTGGGGACTCAGGTCAAGCGCTTCGAGATCCACGTCTGGTGGAATCGCCAACAGCGAGCCCATGTACAGATTCCCGCTGGTGCCGTAGCCGGCGCCGTCGCCGCCGTCTGCCCAACTGGCCGGCCAAACATAGGGCGCTCGGTTCGGGCCGTTGCGGTTCATGGCCTTGGGACGCACCGCCACGGCCAACGCGTGCGGAATGTGATGATTGACCAGCTCGTCACGGCGAATTAGTCCGCCGGTGGCCGCCATGCCGCCGGCCCGAGTGCCGCGGTAGTCGTTGTAAAACCCCGTGCCGCGGAGATCGTGTTCCACCGTGACGGAACCTTCCCAATCGCCGTTGGGCCGCCGCGCAGCCTGCCACATTTCGATCGCCGCGTTGTGCGCGTCGTTGATCACAATCAGCGAGCCATCGCCTTGCGAGTCCTGCTGTGCGTCGTCGGGCACGCGCATCGTGGCGATCAGTTCGTTGCCGTCGCGCCAGTAGAAGTTGCGTTTCGGATCCGTTGGTTTCGCGATATAGACCGGATAGGACCACTCACCGACGTTCAGGTTTGCGCCGCCGTCGGGCGAGAAGCCGGGCGAGTCGATGGCGGTGTACTTCGCGCCGGAGCCGACTGATGTGTTCCAGGGACTATCAGACGAAAAGGGCCACAGCGCCGCGTTGCGCTGCGGGCCGCGCGACCGTGGCTTTTTGGTGCCCTCCGTTTCCGCGTTGTCGCTGGCCGCCAATTTCAATGCGTGATCGGGTCGCGGTGAGACGTCCGGGGCGTTCTCAGGTCCGCCAGGCAGCGCGGCGGTCGGCAGTGACGGAGCTTCGCGCGAAGCCGACGGCGGGTCCGGCGCGCGGCCACATCCAAATGCCAACAGTCCGGCGAGGCACAACGCCACCAATCCCTGTCGCGCGATGCGAATGATCGTGGTAGTCTGCATGCGAAGTAAATTCCCGCGCGAAATAGAAGAAGGCAACGACTCCCGGCATTCCGTTCGGCGTTGCAGCAATTGATGCTGCCCAATCGACGAAAGCCCCGGATTTCGGTAGCGCGCTGCGGTCTTTGCCAGTTCGGCAGACTATCATAACCGCCTGCCGCGAAACCGCGCAGGGCGGTTTCCACAGTCTTTGTCGACGTGTCAGGATCCCGTGTGACCGACTCACCCAGTAATCGCGAGCTAGCAGGGCGCGTGTGGGCGATGGCCTGGCCCACGGTGCTGCACAGCCTGCTCGAAAGCTCGATGGGCGTGGTTGACTTGCTGATGGTGCGCCCACTGGGCGCCAACGCGACCGCGGCGGTGGGCATCGGCCGGCAAGTGACCTTTCTGGTGGCGGCGGCCGCGATTGCCATTTCTACGGGCGTTATCACGCTGGTTAGTCAAAGTATCGGCGCGGGCGATCAGACGCGGTTGCGCCGCATCGTGTGGCAAAGCGTGATGCTGGTCGTTGTGTTGGGATTGATCAGCGGCGCGGTTGGATTTGCCGTATCGAGACCGCTCTTGGTTGCGCTGCAGGCCAGTGCAGAGACCATCGAGCTTGGCACGGACTATTTGCGCGTCTACTTCGCGGCCATCATTCTGGCTTGGGCCAACTTCGTTCTGGCGGCCGTGTTTCGCGGCGCCGGCGATGCGCGCACGCCGCTACGGCTTGAAGTCTTGGCCAACTTGCTCAACGTACCGCTGAGCTATGTCCTGATCTTTGGAATCGGTCCGCTGCCGGCATTGGGCGTGCAGGGCGCCGCGCTCGGCACGGTCGCGGCTCGGGCCGTCAGTGTGGCGGCGTATCTGTTCGTCCTGCTGCCACGTGCCACGTGGCTCGGCGAAGTCGGACTCGGCCGGCCCGTTTGGGATTCGAGTGCTGCAAGACACGTACTGCGCATCGGCACGCCGATGGCTGCAGCCGCCATGTTGCGCAACGGATCGCGGCTGGTATTCCTGGCGATCGTCGGTGGGGGTACCGTGGCCGGGCTGGCGGCGCAGGCGGCCGTAGGTGTGGGCATGCAGATCCGTCTGCTCGGCGTGCTGCCGGCGCTCGCTTTTCAGATGGCGACCGCCGCACTGGTTGGGGAAGCGCTCGGCCGTGGGGCCCCGGATGAGGCACGGCGGCTGACCGTCCAAAGTTTGCGACTGCTCGGCAGCCTGATGGCCGTACTGACCGTGGTCCTGCTCATCGCAGCCAAGCCGATGGCAGCTTGGTTTGTTTCGGATGGCAAAGCCGTGCTGGTGACCGGCCAGGTGATTCGGTGGTTCGCGGTGGCGCAGTTTTTCAGTGCGCTGGCGATCTGCACGCAGGGCGCGCTCAACGGTGGCGGCGATACCCGGCCCGTGGCTCGATACACGCTGTTAAGCCAATGGTGCGTGATGCTGCCGCTGGCGGGCGTGCTGGTCCACGTGGTGGGCTGGACGCCGCAAGGAGCCCTGCTGGCCTGGATTCTGGCACCTGCGCTGACTTTGGTACTTACGTGGCGGCGGTTTCGCCTGGGGATCTGGCAACAGAAGGTGGTTTGATCGACGCGTTGGATCGCTTGTTTGGCGGGCGAGCGGTTGGTAGGATTGTGGTCGGTATTGCTGCGTCGTCGGATGACCGCGCAGCAGTGAGGCGGACGCACGCCGATTCGAAAACGAACGGCCCCAGATTGGGAGATGGTTCATGCAGTGGACGAAGCCCGAATTCGAAGAAGTTAGCCTGGCGATGGAAGTGACCGCGTACGTCAACACGGACGCGAGCAATCCGATCAACCATCGAGCCGGTGACGCGGTGTGCAGCGCAACCGATGAGTCGGACGAGCACGTCTCGAGCTTGTCCGCCGGTTAAGGCGCATGCAGGTCCGCATTCTGGGGTCGGCAGCCGGGGGCGGGCTTCCGCAATGGAACTGTCGTTGCGCGAACTGTACGGCTGCGCGCGCCTCGTCCGCCGCTGATAACAAAGCCGACGTGGTTCGCCGCACGCAGTCGTCCCTGGCCATTAGCGCTGACGGCGCGCGTTGGTTTCTGCTGAACGTCTCGCCCGACATCCGTCAGCAGATGCTTGAGTTTCCCGCGCTCCAGCCTCCGGCCGACCACGCGCGTGGCACCGCGCTGGCCGGCGCCGTGTTGACCGATTCGGAAATCGATCACACGACCGGATTGCTCTTGCTACGCGAAGGCTGCCAGTTCGCCGTGTACACCACCGAGCGGGTGCGCGATTGGCTCAGCAAGTACTATCCCATCCGCAATGTGCTCTCGCACTTCGCACCGCGCGATTGGCGTACGTTGCCGCTCGACGAGGCGATTGCGCTGACTGACGCGGACGCGACACCCAGCGGATTGCGTGTGCGGGCCTTCGAGGTCGATCGGCACGTGCCGAAGTTCGTCGACCAGGCCGATGTCGATGCCGTCGGGTCGGTGGTAGGACTGGAGATCGACGACGAGCGCACCGGCGGCAAGCTGCTCTATGCTCCGTGCGTGGCCTCGATCAACGACGAGCTGCGCCGCGTGGCCGACCGCGCCGATGCCGTTTTCCTCGACGGTACGTTTTGGGATGACGAAGAGCCGCGGCGCCACACCATCGGCCAGCGCACCGCGCGCCAGATGGGGCATCTGCCGGTCGGCGGCTCCGACGGCAGCCTGGCCTGGCTCGGTTCGCTGGCCGCCAAGAATCGCTACTACGTCCACATGAACAATACAAACCCCATGCTGCGGCGATCCTCGCCCGAACAGGCTGAAGTGCAAAAGGCCGGGGTGCGAATCGGCGCCGATGGAGATACGATTGAATTGTAGGAACCAAACGACGAGGGCGGCGCCGATTGGTCCGCGCCGTGCCAGAGAGAACCACCGGTCATGATGCACGCATCGCAAGAATCGTGGTCGCACGACGAATTTACCGAACGCCTGCGCACTGTCGGTCGCGATCACTATCACGACAAGCACCCCTTCCACGCGCTGATGAATCGCGGCGAGCTGGACCGCGAGCAATTGCGCGTGTGGGCGGCGAACCGTTTCTACTACCAGAAGAACATTCCGATCAAGGACGCGATCCTGCTGTCGCGCATTCCGCATCGAGACCTGCGGCAGAAATGGATCCAGCGGATCATTGATCACGACGGAACGCCAACTGAAGTCGGAGGCATCGAAAAGTGGCTCCGGCTTGGCGAAGCGATGGGGCTTAGCCGGGACGATATTGAGGGCGACTCCCTGTTGCTGCCCGGCGTCCGCTACGCTGTCGACGCGTATGTCGAGTTCGTGCGGACGCGGCCCTGGGTCGAAGCGGTCGCTTCGTCGCTCACCGAGTTGTTCGCGCCGGCCCTGATGGCCCAACGTCTGTCGGCCTTCGAAAAATACTACACCTGGATCGACAAGGATGGTTTGGCCTACTTTCGCGCGCGGCTCACCCAGGCGCCCCGCGACAGTGAGCACGGACTGGCCGTCGTGTTGGAACACTGCACCACGCCAGAAGTACAACGCAAAGCCGTCGCGGCGCTAAAGTTCAAGTGCGACTTGCTGTGGGCCCAGCTCGACGCGCTGTACTACTACTGTGTGTTTTCGCGGAATTCGACCGACGCGTGAGACCGCCGACCATGGTCGAACACCCCGTGCTGTCACCGTTCACGCGATACCGATGGGATTCGGTCCGCGAAGAACACCAACTCGTGTTTCCCGAAGGGCTCCTGAAGCTCAACGATACGGGGGCCGCCATCGTTCGGCGCTGCGACGGGCGCTCGGTCGACTCGCTGGTCGAATCGCTGGCAGCCGACTATCCGCAATGTCGCCGCGACGAAGTAATCGCGTTTCTCGAAAACATGCAACGTCGAGGCTTGCTGCGCGATGCATTCGACTCCTAGACCCTACGCGCTCGTCTGCGAACTGACTTACCGTTGCCCGCTGCGGTGTCCCTATTGCAGTAACCCGCTCGAACTGGCGCGGTATGCGGCCGAGTTGGACGCGGCGACCTGGCAGCGCGTGCTGGGCGAGGCAGCGGCGCTGGGCGTCGTGCAAGCGCATCTTTCGGGTGGCGAGCCGCTATTGCGCGGCGATCTGTGCGAGATCGTCGCCTGCGCGCGCAGCCTGGACTTGTACACTAATCTCAGCACGGGCGCCACACCGGCCGACAAACCGCGACTGCTCGCGCTGCGCGAGGCGGGGCTCGACGCCCTGCAAGTCAGCCTGCTCGATTCGGACCCGACGGGCAACGATCGGCTGGCCGGCATTGCGTCGTTTGCGCAGAAAGAAAATGCAGTGGCGATCGGCAAGAGCCTTGGCTTCGCGCTCACGCTAAACGTCGTGCTCCACCGGCAAAACCTAGATCGGATCGAGGCAATCATTGATCTGGCTGTCCGCTGGCAAGTCGACCGCCTGGAGCTGGCACACACGCAGTACAACGGCTGGGCGTTTCGGAATCGGACAGCACTGATCCCGACGCGCGAACAACTGGTGCGCGCCGAACGGGCCGTGGAGCAAGCGCGGCAGGGGTCGGCGCGAAACATCGACATCCTGCACGTCTTGCCTGACTACCTGCAATCGCTGCCAAAGGCCTGCTTGCAAGGATGGGGCCGCGTGTTTCTCACTGTGGCACCGGACGGTGCCGTCTTGCCTTGTCAGACGGCCCGGGAAATCCCCGGACTCAAGTTCCCCCGCGTCCAGGACCAGTCGCTCGAGTCGATCTGGTTCGACTCGGACGTCTTCAATCGCTTTCGCGGCACCGCGTGGATGCCCGAGCCGTGCCGCAGTTGCGATCGGCGCGAAATCGACTATGGCGGCTGCCGTTGCCAGGCTTTCTTGCTCACGGGCGATGCTGGCGCAACCGACCCGGTGTGTCAGTATTCGCCCGACCACTGGCTTGTCGAGCAGCAACTTGCCGCCGCCGAAACCGGCGATACCGACTTTGTCTATCGCCAGATGCGCTCCTGAATGATTGCGCCTATTTCTGTCCCTACCACGTGCCGCTGGGGTTTAGGCCGTCGCGGTGCACCGTTTACGCGCCCTGTTCGGGCGTCGTCGGTTGCCAGTGGAACTGGTACGCCGAGCCCAGTTGCATTCGCGTCAGGCAGATTGTTTCCTGCGTGTGCCCTTTGAAGTGGGGGATCGAGTCGAAGATCGCTCCGACGCCGGTCACGTGGAAGCCCTGGATCTCACGCGGTTGCAAGATTTCGGTGCCGGGCATCCCGCTCAACACGCGCTTAGCGTCGTCGACGGTCGACTGCAACTGCTCGAGCAACTGGGCCTTGGGAATCGGGCCCCGTTCGGAAAACTCGGCCGGCCGAGTGCGCGTATCGGCTGCGCCGGTCAGCCCGGCGACGATCCATTGGCGCAAGTTGCCGGAGAGGTGCAGCATGAGATTGCCGATGGAATTCAACTCGTCGGCCGGCCGCCACCAGATCTGTTGGTCGGAGAGTTGATCCACGCAGTGGCGGATTTTGGTCACGCATTCGTCCAGGCAGTCGCAGGCGGCGCTAGTCACGGCCCGTGATATTTCGGCGGAAGTTGGCATGGTTCGTGGCTCGGAAAAAATGGAATGCCTCTCTGATACGCTCTGCTTTGTATCCAATCGGCGCGTCGGTTCAAAGCGGGCACAGAGCGGTACCCGGCAGACCACGTGTCCCCTCCCGGTACGCTCACGTTGTGTGCTCCGTCGACCCAGGCGCCCGACTAGTCCCTACAATCGACGCACCGGCCACCAAGGAAACAGGCGCGAGCCGCCCCGCCAGGTTGTCCGCCAAAATCCCGCGAGCAAGAATAGAGGAACGACCCCATCCGCGCTGGTTTCTCGCCCATTTCAGGAAGCGCCCGATGCATTCAGCCGTGCTGGCGATCTATGCCGTATGTGGCGTGGCGGTGCATCTCGAACCGCAGACCCATCTGGCCGATGCCGTTTGGCCGACCCACGCTTTCGTCACGCTTCCGCAAGGCTGGGTCAAGCCGGACGAGCAGATGTTTCTGCTCGAAGACGGAAGACCGATCGCGGCGCAGATCGAAGTGCAGGCCCGTTGGCCGGATGATTCGCCCAAATGGGTTCACGCGTATGCCGGATTTCGCTACGCCAACGGAAAGCCGGCCCGCTACGAATTCGAGAAGCGATCGAAACTGCCAGAGGAAATCGCCGAGTCGCCACTGTCGGTCGTGGACAAGCCTGCGGGCATCACGGTCAAAACCGGTGTGATCACCATATCGATTCCGCGGCCCTTTTCCGGCGTGGCCATCGCCGACGCGCAGGGCAAACCGGTCGTCGCGCCAGGCGGACCAGGTATGATCGACGATCGAGGCATCGTCTGGCACGCGAAGTTCGACGGAGAGGCCGAAATCGCCATCGAGCAACAAGGTCCGGCGCAAGTCACCGTCAAGTGCTCCGGCTGGTATCAGTCCGAGTCGAAACGCGTGCAACCGTTTTGCAAGTTTGTTACACGGATCACGGTGTCGGCCGGTTCACCGATCGTACGATTCGATCATGCAACGATTTTTGCCGACGACATGCACAAACACGCGATCGGGGCGTTGCCATTTCGATTCTCGGTGCCAGACGTACAAGGGTATGTCTCGGGCGATCTGTCGGGACAGTTTCGCGATGCGCACACTGCAACTTTCTTCGCGCAACTGTCGGCCGACCGGCTGGTGACGATCGATCAGCAGAACGACCAGGATTCTCCGGCGCCGCCGTTTACCGAAATCGGCACGCGCAGCCCAGGCTGGTTTGCCGCTGACACGACCGCCGCCCGCGTCGTGCTGCTCACCAAGGACTTCTGGCAAAAGTTTCCGAAGGAAGTGAAGATCGGGCGGAACGAGCTCGTCTACTACGCGTGGCCAAAGCACGGCGCCCTGGCAAAAGCGGACGACGACGCACTGCGACTGAACAAGATTTACAAGTTCCCTTGCTTCCACACCGGGCAATTCTTCGACGCCCGACTGCCCGACGAATACTTCACCGCACTGCAACTGCAGACCGACACGCGCGAGTGCAAAGCGGAATACGCACGCGCCGCCAATCCAGTCGGCGTGGCGATCCACAATGAGTTCGCGCTGGCCGTTTTGCCGCGTGAGGGACCCGAACCGCACGACGACACGCACCTGGCCGCGCTAGAAAAACTGTACGTGCAAAACCCGATTGCACGCGTGGTGCCGGCGGCCGTGGCGGTCAGCGGCGTTCTGGGGCCGGTGGCCGCTTCGGGGCGAGACTTTCCACAGCAAGAACGCGTGGTGCGCGACGCGATGCTCGGCTATGCGGCCTCGATCGAGCGGTACGGCGACTACGGCTGGGCCATTTATGGCAATGCGCACCACGAAGAGCTCATGAACCCACAAGCGGCCGGCATCGAAGAAGGCCGACCGTCGTTGCACCGCGTCTGGAGCAACAACCACTACCAATACGTCAGCACGGCGTGGCGGTTGTATGCGCTGCACGGCGACCCTCGGCTGCTCCGCTGGGCGAGGACCTGCACCGACGTGTACGCCAGCATCGGGCAAGTGCGCTACGACCCCATGACGGGCTATGTCGACGGGAACGGCAAGCGTCAGCCTGGCGCGAGCATCAAATACCATGTACCCGGCGGCTTTTATCATTGCAAGGCGTTGGTGCCCTGGGGCGGCCGCGACTACGGCATGGACCGGCTCGACTCCGATGCGAATCTCCGCGGCCATTGGACGGATCCCTCGTCGTTGCTGCTGGCGTGGTTGTTCGACGCCAATCGCTGGGCGAAGGACGGTTACGAACTTTGGCTCGACAATTACGAAGTGCCCACCAACGGCACGAATCGCGAAACCAACTCGACGTTGGTTCACGCGATCACCGCCTACGAGTACCGGCCAAACGAGAAGATGCTGGCTGATATCAGAAAGCTCGGCACGCTGCTGATGAAGACGCCGATTCTCAAGCAGTATCCCGGATCAATCTGGGAGCCGACCTGGCTGTCACGTTATCACGAACTATTCCCAGAAGACAAAGCCTTTGCGCAGTACGTGCTGACCAGCCTCGAGACGCTGGGCGTCCGTCGCGAAGCCCTTTGGACACTGGCGCTATCGGCCACCGCGTACCAGATCACCGGCGACGACAAACACCTGCGCCAACATGCCGGGTCGCTGGCTCGGATCGCGCGCAGCGTGTTCTACGATCCCAAACCCGACAAGCGCTGGGACCGCTACGGGCTGGCTCCGGGGCCGGCCCGCGATGGCCAATTCATGGCGCAATGGCACCGCTTCTTGTACGCGCTGCGCAAGGCCGGAATCACGGAACTGCCCCCGCCCGCCGAACCGGGCCACTATTTGGGCAGCGCCTGCCGCTTTGACAATCCGCAGGACGTTGCCGCACGCGGCACGACGATCCTGGTCCTCAAGGATCAACCCGGCCCGCTGGACGTCAATCTGGCCGGCGGCACGCTGCGCGGCGGCGATCTGAGCGCCACGTCGCTAGGCATCTTCTCGCCGACGGGAAAGAACTTGCTGCACGTCGACCGTATTCCGATGACGGGGGTCAAGCCAGTCATCAACCAGGTGACGCGGCCTTCAACCTGGGTTGCTGCCGTAGAACAGTACTCGGTAGACGACGCCGGCACCGGATTGTATCGGATCGTGATGGGTGCGTACTTGTTTGGTGCGTTCCAAACGCTAACCGGCCTGCCCGAATGTGAACTGTTGCGAGGCAACAAACTGTCGAACTGGTCGGAGCCGTGCGTTTACGCGGCCAAGATCTCGCGCGGCTATCTCGTGCCGCTGGTCGACACGCCCATCGCGTTGCAGTTCACGGCGATGGGGGATCGCGACGGCGCGCACATTGCCCTGCATGACGCCGACGGCAAGCCGCTCGTGAATCAGTGGATTCGGGCGGGTGACTCGGTGGTCGTCCACCTCAATCGTCCGCGCGACGGAATGCCCGCCGGCAAAGGACCCTGGCTGCTCGACGCGTTTTCGGACCACAGCGGGTACTTTAGAATGGAAATCGCCGCCGACGCCGACGAGCCGCTGCTGTTCGGCAGCAACCTGGAACATGTGCAGGCCATCCGCCAACGGCTAGGGCGCTAGACGTGCAATACGCTAGGCCCCCGTCGGCTAGCACGCGTAGGGCGATCGACTCGGCGAACCGCTTAGGAGCAAAGCGATGACGATCTGTCCGATTGCCCAAGAGTTCGACGATTATCTGACGGGCGCGGAGCGCGATCTGCTTGAGCGCGGTAAGGATTTTGCCCAGCGAGTCGTCGCGCCGAGTGCCGCCCAGTGGGAAAGCCAGCGCCGCGTTCCTGTCGAAGCCCTGCGAGCCGCGTGCTCCGAGGGACTGGCCAATTTGGAGCTGCCGCAAGAATTCGGCGGGCAGGAGCTGCGTTTCTCGGCCAAACTGCGTCTAGTCGAGGAGTTGGCCAAGGTCGACTTCGCCTTTGCGTTTTCTCTGGTGAATCATCACAACGCAACGGTCCGCGTTGCCGGCGCGCAGCGTGAACTGGCCCAGCGGCTCGTCCCGAGAATGGCCACAGGTGAGTTAATCGGGTGTGCGGCGTACACCGAACCTGGACATGGCAGCGACCTGTCCGGCATCGTGACATCGGCCCGGCCGACTGGCGATGGCTGGATGCTCGCGGGTGAGAAGGCCTGGATCACGAATGCGGCGGTCGCGGGCGTGGCGATTACGCTGGCACAGACCAATCCGGCCGAACGCAATCGCGGCATCGCATCGTTCATCGTCGAGGCCGAGCGCGCCGGGTTCGTCCGCCACGAGCCGTATTCGTTGCAAGGATGCCACGCGATCGGTGCTGGCGGATTCCGGTTGCAAGACTATCAGGCACCGGGCGAAGCTCTGCTGGATCCACCCGGCGAAGCGTTCCACCGCGCGATCACGAGCATCAATGGCGCGCGAACGTACGTGGCGGCGATGTGTGCCGGCATGCTGGAGTCGGCCATCGGCCGCGCGATCTCATACGGTGACAAGCGCGAGGCGTTTGGCAAGTCGCTGCTCGAGTTCCAAGGAATTCGCTGGTCGCTGATCGACGCCGAAACCGACCTGGCAGCACTGCGACTCTTGGTCTACCGGGCGGCCCAGGGAATCGACGCCGGCCAAACTGTCACCGAGGACGCGGCGCGGGCCAAGAAGTTCGCCGGCGAGCGGACGCTGCCGCATTTGGCCGCTTGCTTGCAGGCGATGGGCGCGCGCGGGCTGCGCGACGACGAGCCGCTCGCCCGACACTTGCTGGCCGCCAAGACGGCCGCATTTACCGACGGGACGACCGAAATCATGAACGAGCGATTAGGCAAGCTAGTCGTGTCGCGGTATCTGTCCGACCGTCAGAGGAAGTAGCGCGCCGACGGTGCATGCGGCCACCACCTGGCGGCGTATGTGCGTGCAACGCTCGCGGCCCTCTGGACGGCGCGGGGAAAAAGCCGGTCCCGAAATTTGCCCGCACCCGAATGTGAGCCATAATTGAGTTCCCGGGCGCGCACACGGAGCGCATCTCTGGGCAAAGGGCCACTCATGACCAACTTGCCGTATCGCCGTACCGTGCAGTTCTCGGCCGCCTTCGCGGCGTGGATGCTTGGCGTTGCGTCGTTGTACGCCGCACCGCCCACAGGCGACGATTCGCCAACGTCGCAACAAGTGCGCACTTCGAATCGGCCTGTCTCGCCCGACCTATCGGCTTTGGATGCGGACCATCCATTGCTGCCAGTGATCACTTACGCGCGCAAGGAACAGGAATACCTTCGACGCACGGTGCGCGATTTTACCTGTCGGTTGGTCAAGCGCGAACGAATCAACGGCATCCTGCAAGATCACCAGTATATCGACATGTGGGTTCGTGAAGCGTCACACGCCGCCCAGCCCGCTGGCATACCGTTTTCGATCTACATGCGGTTTCTAGCCCCGCGCAAGGTGGCCGGGCGACGGGTGCTGTACGTCGATAGCCGCAACAACGGACGGATGTTGGTCCGCAATGGCGGAAAACACTTCGACTACGTCGTGGTCGATCTGGATCCCTACGGCGAAACTGCGATGGACGAGAGTCTGGTGCCGGTAACGCAATGTGGGTTCAACCAAATTCTGGCGCAGATGATCGCGGTGCTAGAACGCCACGCGGCCGCCGACGCGCCGGGCGGAAACACGCGCGTCGAGCAAATTACGGGGGCCAAGCTTAACAGCCGTCCATGTCACGTGATCCGGATCACGCATGCGGACAACGCACCCGGCCTGGAGTTTCACCAGGCCAATGTCTTTGTCGACGACGAATTGCACATTCCGGTGCGGGTCGACTATTCGAGCTGGCCACGACACAGCGATTCTTCACCCCCGCTGATCGCGGAGTACACGTACACCAATCTGCGAATCAACCTTGGCCTGGTCGACAGCCACTTCAGTCCGGGGCTAGTTCGCGGTCGCGCGACACAATAGCTCGACCGATCGTGCTGTGGGCATGACGACGCGGGGTCTCTGCCGCGCCATTCCTCGCGCAAGCGAAACCTCTTTCCGCGAATCGCGCTACGGCCGTGCTTCGAGCACCAGGTTGAACGGTGTCTCGGTCGCACGGCGAAAATGGGTGAACCCACCCTGCGTGACGACGTCGCGCAGCCGCTTCTCGCCCGCCTGGGCCCCTAGCGCCAGCCCTACTTCTTGGCTGATCGACGCCGGCGTGCAAATCATGGTCGAGAAAGAAAAGAACATACGGCCCACCGGATTCAGGTTTTTCTGCAGTTCATCGTGTGCAAACGGCTCGACAAGCAGCAGAGTGCCGTCCGCCTTGAGCGCCTTGTGCGTGTGAGTGGCAGCGCCGACCGGATCGCCCATGTCGTGCAAGCAATCGAAAAACGCGATCAGGTCGTAATCGCTGCCGGGATAGTCCTTTGCCGACGCCGCCTCGAAGTACACGTTTTTCAACCCGGCTTCCCGGGCCAATTCGTTGCAACGTTGCACAGACGGCTCGTGAAAATCGAATCCAAAGAATTCCGACTTTGGAAACGCCTGCGCCATGCAAAGCGTCGAAGCGCCGTGGCCGCAGCCGACGTCGGCGACCTTCGCGCCCTGCTTGAGTTTGTCGACAACACCGTCCAGCGCCGGCAGCCATTCCGACACAAGATTGGCGTTATACCCAGGACGGAAAAACTTCTCCGTGCCGCAGAACAGACACTCGTGATGTTCGCCCCAACCCACGCCCTCGCCACTTTGAAATGCGTGCGATATCTTGGGCTCGTCATGGAACAAAGAACTAATCGCGTAGTACCCACCGGTCATGCAGACCGGGCTGTCCGGGTCGGCGAACACGGCCTGTTGTTCCGGACTCATGCTGAATTGGTCGCCCGCAGGATCGTAGCTGATATAGCCGGAAGCGGCCTGCGCGGCACACCACTCGCGGACGTACCGCTCGGTCGTGCCCGTTTTGTCGGCCAGCGCTTCACTAGAGATCGGGCCGTTTGCCGCCAATGCGCGATAGAGCCCCAACCGGTCGCCGACAATCACAAGCGGCGCCACGGCGGCCGCCCCCATGTCACCGACCATCTTGCCCACCAACTCATGTAACTTGTCGTTGTCGATCGCCATGTCATGGGTCCTCACACGTGGATTCATACTCATGCAACGGGTACGGCCGCTCCGAATCGGCCATCATATCGCAGCCTGCAGCGCGATGTGAGCGATTCGGCTCACGATGTGTCGTTCTGCCGGGCCGTTGGGCGGCACTCGCCGGTTGCCATCTTGCCACGGCAACGCGGCGCATCGCCCTGCGCCCGGGTGGTGGGACGCTGATCCAGCGAGCGCGCCCGGCACCCAGCCATCGGCGGTTTTACGCCAACAACGTGACCAACGCTACTTGACGACTTCCAGGTCGGGATGCGACGTGCGCAGTTGTTCGACCAGGTCGTCCGAAACCGCGGTGCGCGTCAGGCTCACATGTTTCAAAGTCGCCAGTTTCATCACGTGGGCCAACCCAACGTCGTTCAGCCCCGTGTCGCGCAAGTAGAGCCGTTCGAGTTTGGGCAGGTCGGCCAGATGGACCAGCCCCTCCCCCTCGACGTTGGTGAAAACGAGACTCAGATGAGCAAGATTGCTCAGCCCGCGGAGATGCACCATGCCGTCATCCGCGACGTTGGTTTGGCGTAGATAGAGCCGTTCGAGATTCGTCAGTCCGGCCAGATGTCGAAGCCCCTCGCTGCTGACGTCGGTATCGACGAGGCTCAGAAACGTCAGGGCTGTGTGTCCGCGAATATGTTGCAGGCCCTTATCGGTAACTTCACTTCCCCAAAGTCGAAGATAGCGCAAGTGGGGGCGCGCTGCGAGCGGTTGCAGATCTTCGTCAGTGGCCGGGGTGTCCTTGAGATCCAACGACACGATCCGCACAAAGTCGTCATCGCCGACCAGCCAGCGCTGCCAGGAAGGTCCTTCGTCGGGCACCAGTTCGACGCGGCCACCCAACTGCTTGTAACGCGCGATGGCCCGACTCTGCGCACGGTACGGCGCGACGAACCTCAAGTAGCCGCTTGTCATCACAGCGACGACCAGGCAACCCAGTAGCAGCGTTCGCAGGCTGAATTGGGCAAGGCGTCGGCCGCGCCGTGCTTGCGGGGGATCGTGGGGCTCGGTCATGACCGGCTCGCGAGTGGAAGCGCTCAATGCCATCGCGTGTTACGTGCGATCGCCGAAAATGATTCTAGCCACAATCGCGCTTCGCATCAAAAATGGTTTGGCACGAAACTGCGTTCGCCGCGCGCCACTGGGCTCACCAATGACTGGCCGCACGCCTGGCGAGCGCAACTCCTTCTTGCCTTACGTCGCCAACTCGCCGCAAGTGTCGCGTGCCGACACGCAAAGCGGACTCAGCGGTAAAGTGGCCGTGGTTTGCCGTCCTTCACACCGCCAGCAGCAACGTGCTGGCGCGCGGTACACTGCCGCGACGCGCCGCTGTGCGTATCCGTGGGCTGCGCTGAAAAGAGAGGACGGTTTGCCGGGTCACCGTAGTAACGCGCGGAACTGCCCGGGACAAGGTTGCAATTCGCCAATCGGGTTGGACCATTTGCGACGGCCCGCCCGATAGAAGTAGGTATGCCGCGCGCCGCGGCCCCGCCATCCCGGGCGCAACCGCGCCCCTCCCGCCCCAGCATCGCGCAAAGGAATGCGAGGTTGCCATGAACTCGTCGTTTGGAAGGATTCTGCACGGTCACTATGCACGCTGGACATGGCGGTGCGGGCTGGCGGCCGCGACGTTGTTGCTAATCGTACCGGCGGCGCAAGCCCAACGGCGGTTGGTTCCCGGAACCGGCCATCATCTGGACCAGGTGGGCGACGATTTCGAAGACGTCGAATGGTCGTACGTGCCGAACTGGCCGAAGAGCAGCGAAGAGAACGACGGTCATCAGCGCCAGCCGGGCGGCTACTCGAAGAACGGACGCTGGTACGAAGGGGCCAAGCGCGGTCAGCCGGACATCATTCAGCGTGTTGAAACGCCGATTGACGGCATCGAGGGAAGCGAAGGAGCCCTGCTGCTCCGCTCGAAGCAAACTGGCGTTCCCGGGCGGTACGGCGGAAAGTTTCAACAGGACGACTTCATCTGCAACGTGAAAGCCCGACTGCGCACAGGGATTCCTGTGTCGCGGCAGCCGAGCGTCGTGGTCCGCGTCAACATGCCGCCCTGGGACCAGTGGGAACGGCGATGGGGCCCGACGTTTGGCATCCGAACGACCTGCCAGACGCACCGCGTCAAATCGGAGCGCGGCCGCTTTGGTTCGGTAAGCCGCTCGCGCAAGCAAGAGACCTACTGGCCCGGCTTCTTCGTTCATTTCGTGCCGGGCAATGGCGGCGATAAGCCGGACTCGGCATTTCTGACGATGCGGGCTGGATCGCGCGGACAAGACATCCGCGGACCAAAAATCACCGAGACCGGTTGGTGGACCTTCGGCATGTCGTTCACGCCTGACGGCAGCGTCCACTACTACGCGCATCCGGGCATCGAGGATCTGACCGAGGACGACTACCTTACCACGCAGTATCCCTACAGCTTCCGCTGCGAGCGCATGGATACGATGTTCTTCAACGTGGTCAGCGGCGACAACGGAAACTGGTCGACGCCCTGGGTCATCGACGAAGCGCAAGTGTTCATCGCCCGCTAGCCGAACGACCCCTCGGACTCTCGCCGGCCGTCAGTACTTGGCCAGCGCCGTATCCGTGTCTGGGTGGATCTCGAACAGCTTGTCGAGCCGCGTGATTCTGAACACCTCGAGCGGATTGTCTGAGATATTGCACAACTTGAGCTTGACCTTTTCGGACTTGCAGCCTTTGTGCAATTGGACGAGCTTTCCGAGCATGGCCGACGACATGAATTCGACGGCCCGAAAGTCGACAAGCATCTTGCGAGTTCCCGCCGCCTCGAGCCGGGCTTGGCTCAGCTCCTTACCGATTTCGTCGATCACGCCCTGATCGAGAATCGACGCCTGCTTGAACGACACGACCAGCACCTCGCCGGCGTCCTGCAACTCAAGGTAGGTGTATTTGATGGTTCGGGCCATGGCGGGCTCGCAGGTTCTCAGGTGGATTACCGCGCTGCGGCGAAGCGATTGATTCTACGGCGGCTCGGGGCGTTCCGCAAACTATCCCCTCCGATTCCGGGCGGCAGCCGGTGGTTTGCATTTGGTCGCCGCGCGAGGCAGAATCAGCGGTTGCCGTGCCCTGGATCGCGCGATCCGATTCGGCAGGCGCCGAGCACGACTTGCCCCATTCGTCAGCGGCCCGGCGCAGTGCCGCATGCATGTCACGGTACTCGTGATGCCTTACGCCGCCGGCCTAACGACAGGGAGAACGCCATGCAATGCTCATCATTTCGTCATGTTGTTGCGTCGACCGTCGTAGCATGCTTGGTGGCTTCGGTCGCGGCCGCTGCCGTGGAGCCGAAAGAAGGGACTTTCACGGCGTCGGACGGTGTGAAGATCCATTATCTCGAGGCCGGCGAGGGTTCACCCGTCGTGTTGGTCCACGGATATACCGGCACGGCCCATGGGAATTGGTTTCTCAACGGCGTTGCTGACGCGCTGGCCAAGAACCACCGAGTCATCGCGCTGGACTGCCGCGGCCATGGCAAGAGCGACAAGCCGCACGATCCGGCGAAGTATGGCTCTCAAATGGCCAAAGACGTGCTCGAACTGATGGACCATTTGAGCGTCGACAAGGCACACGTTCACGGTTATTCGATGGGCGGGCGGATCGTCACCGCACTGTTGGCCATGGCGCCCGAGCGATTCTGGACCGCGGCCTTCGGCGGATCCGGTGTGCGCGAAGTTGAAGAGGAGTACGTCGCTCAGGTGCCTGAAGACAAACCCGGGCGCGATCCACAGGAAACTGAAGCCACGGAAACGCTCCGCGGCCTGCCGCAGGACCGCGAGGCGCTGGTCGCCGTGCGCGAGTCGGGGATCTTCAGTCCCGCCCAAATTGATTTGACCAAGATCACGATCCCGGTGCTGGCGATCAATGGCGAGTTCGACCGCCCGATCGCCAAGACGCACCGGATGAAGCGCGAGCTGGCGAACTTCAAGTCGGTCGTGCTGCCCGGCAAGTCGCACCTAACCGCGATCATGGCCGGCTACATGCCACAGGAGTACGTCGACGAACTGGTGGCATTCATCGACGCCAACGACCCCAAGCGGTAGGCGCCAGCATGTCCAATTGACCCACGATTCTCCCCGCGCAGCGGCTGACTAAGCTCGCCGACCGACCCATTGTGCCAGTGGGGCGTCCGTTGCGTAGTATTGTCGAGCGCCATGGCGAAAGATTGCCGATCATAACGAATGCGGGGATTTTGCGCTTTGCGAGGGAGGAATCCCCTCTAACGAGGGGTTTATGTCGGTGCCAGCACACCAACAACAATCCGGGCAGCTAAGAGCGGAGCCGTTTGAAGGGTCAGCCTTCGCCGAGGCGCTGGAGACAATGCATCTGGCCGCCGAGGACGCGGGGGTTGAATTCGACGCCCTGGCTGCGCGCGAAGCGCTGCGGCGTAGCGTGGCAGCACACCCGGGCGATTGGAATCAAACCTGGACCGCTCGCTTGCAGCAAGTCGCCGAGGCTCTTGAGTTAAATGCTGTGGCGGGGCGACGCACGCTCCGCGAGATCGTCGAGTTGCCCCGCGCGGGATCTCCGATCATTGTCAGATTACCGTCCGCGGGAGCAGTTGAACACTGGTGCGTGCTCTCGGACCGCCGTTTGCGCAAGGTGTTGGTTCTAACCACGACAGGCCAGCAAGAATGGGTGACCCCGCGCGCCTTGCTTAAGCGAACCGCACTGCCTGATCCGCACGCAGCGATCGATTTCCTGTCATTGCAAGCAGCGGCGCCCTGCGAAGCAGCAGCCAGCGAGGGGCACGAACGTTTCACGCCTCAGCAGCGGCTTTGGCGCTTGATGCGACTGGATTCTCGCGATATCTGGATGGTTGTCGTCTTTGCAATTGGCGTCGGTATCCTCAGCCTTGCGACGCCAATCACCGTGGAACTGCTGGTCAATTCCATCGCGTTCGGCAACTTGATGCAACCGGTCATCATTTTGTCGCTGTTGCTGTTCGTGAGTTTAGGATTCGTAGTCGGCATGCAATTGATACAGACGTACGTCGTCGAAATCTTGCAGCGACGATTCTTCGTGCGCACGATGGCCGACCTGGCGTATCGTCTGCCGCGCGTACAGCGCTCGGCCCTTATCGGCCGGTACGGTCCTGAGTTAACCAATCGCTTTCTCGACGTGGCCATATTCCAGAAGACAGCCGCATCGCTATTGATGGATGGATTGTTTATTGTCTTGCAGGCCATCGTTGGCATGACGGTTTTGGCCTTCTACCATCCTTACTTGCTTGGCTACGACGTCGTAATCCTGGCCGCGATTTCGGCCATCATTTTCGTGCTGGGGCGGGGCGCTACGAGTACGGCCGTGCGGGAGTCCGAGGCCAAGTACGACAGCCTCGCATGGCTGCAGGATCTGTCCCGGCAACCCGTCTCGATCAAGATGGGGGGCGGCCCCGAGATGGCCCTGTCAACGGCGGACCACTACGCCAAGGAATGGCTTGAGGCGCGCGGCGACCACTTCCGTGTCGTGCTGCGACAGATCATCGGCTCGATGGGTTTGCAAGTTGTGTCAAGCACGGTTTTGCTTGGACTCGGCGGGTGGCTTGTCATCCAGCGCGAGCTGACGCTGGGCCAGCTCGTCGCGGCTGAGCTGATCGTGACGAACATCGTGCTTTCCTTCGCGAAATTCGGCAAGCACTTCGAAGCGTTTTACGATTTGCTTGCCGCCACGAACAAGCTGGGCCATCTGTTCGATCTGTCGATGGAGCGAACAAGCGGCGAGACAGTGCAAAAAACCAACGCCGCCTCCGGCATGTCGCTTACAAGCGTGGACTTTGGCTATCCCGGCCGAGAGCTGACCTTCAAAGATTTGAATTTGGAAATCCATGCCGGCGAATCCACGGCCGTTGTCGGCGATACGGGCTGTGGCAAGAGCACACTGTTTCAGTTGCTTTACGGCATGTGGAACCCCACGGGCGGGTTCGTCACGCTCGACGGGAATGACCTGCGACAGATGAGTCTTTCCTCCCTGCGCTCACAGATCGCGTTGGTCCAAAGTGTTGAGTTCGCGAGCAGCTCGATTCTGGAAAACGTTCGCTGGGGCCGCGACCAATTGACGCACGCCGAAGTGAGCGCAGCGCTCGAAGCGGTCGGTCTGCTGGATACGATGCGGGACTTGCCCGACGGGCTCGAGACCCGCCTGTTGCCCGACGGCAGCCCTCTTTCAGGCGGGCAGGCCCGCGCTGTTGTAATCGCTAGGGCAGTGGTCGGTATGCCGCGGGTCTTGATGATCGACGGAGTGCTGGACCAGATGGACGGTCGGCTCCTAGAATACGTTTTAGATTGCATTTTCGATCCCGAAGCGCCCTGGACCCTTCTCGTGGCAACCAGCCACGAGGCCGTTCGGCACCGTTGTCGCAGGTCGCTGGACCTTACCGCTCAGGCCACGCATGCGGCAGAAGACTCGCTAGGTGACCCCGATGTTAAGCAAGACGATTGATAGTGCGCCCGCTGAGGGCGTGACGCTCGATATTGAACTTCCGGCACTGCGGCTGGTGCAGTCACCGCGTGGTCCGCGTCGGCTGGCGCGCGCGCTCATAATCGCCTTCATCGTGACCGCCGTGTCGCTGATATTCTTGCCCTGGCAGCAGACCGCGTCGGGAACGGGACAAGTGACGGCGTACTCCCCCCTCGATCGTCCGCAAGCTATCCCAGCACCAATTACCGGCCGCATCGTTGACTGGTACGGCCACCGCGAAGGATCGCGCGTGCAAAAAGGTGACGTGATCGTCGAGATCCAGGACAACGATCCGAATTATTTGGCGCGGTTGAATCGGGCCGTCGAGCAGGCCGAGTTCGCCGTTGACGCGGCGGAAGCAACGGTAAGCGAGTACGACCTGCAGATCGACCAACTGGCGGCGTATCGCGATTTTACCGTGGCCGCTGCCAACAGCGTGTTGGAAACGACGCGACAGAAAGTCGCGTCTCTTGAAAAGGCCTTGGAAGCGGCCAACGCGGAACAGGTTGCCGCGGAACTGAACTTCAATCGAAAGAAGCCGCTGGCGGAAATGGGATACGAGAGTGACCGCACGTTGGATTTGGCCACGCGGGACAAGAAAGCGGCAGAAGCCGATGTCAAGCGCATCACGGCCGAGTTGGAAGGGGCCCGCGCTGATGTCGAGGCGAAGAAATCGACAATGGGCAGCCTGCGCTCCGACGGCGACGCCAAGATTGCCAAAGCCCGCGCCGAACGCGAGGACGCCGCGGGTAAGCTCGCCTCGGCCGAGAAAGAGTTGCTTTCGGCGGAAACCGCTCGCGGACGCCAACAACGCCAGTTCGTCGAGTCCCCCGTCGACGGCACCATTCTACGCTTGCAGGCGGCCTCGGCCGGTGATCAGGTCAAGGCCGGAGATCCTTTGTTCTTGGTCGTTCCCGACGCCTTTCGTCGGGCGGTCGAGCTGTGGGTCGACGGGAACGATGCCACGTTGATTGAACCTGGCCGCAAGGTACGGCTGGTGTTCGAGGGATTCCCGGGTATTCAGTTTTCCGGTTGGCCGTCGGTCGCCGTCGGTACTTTCGGCGGCGTCGTCAACCTCGTGGATGCCACGGACAACGGCGAAGGGATGTTTCGCGTACTTGTGTTGCCCGACGAGTCCGACCAACCATGGCCGAAAGGACCCTATTTGCGCCAAGGGGTCAAGGCAAACGGTTGGGTGTTACTCAACCGCGTACCGCTTTGGTTCGAGGTCTGGCGACGACTCAACGGCTTCCCGCCAACTGTGCCGGCGCCGGACGGTGGGACTTTCTATAGCCGCTGTTACCTCCATAAGGTGTGATCTACTGTCCGCTACTGACGGAACGGAAGACCGTCTTTGCACGACTCCATCAGGACAATCACGCAACGGATATGCGTCAACGGCTCGGAAGCCTCATTGCCGGGATCACCTTGTCATCGCAGCTACTGCTAGCGATGCCCCAACCCGTTCAGGCAGAGCCACGTCGCCTGCCTCCGGTCGAGTATGCGCCCGCGCCACGCGAGGAATTGCCCGCACCTCCCTCGAAAGACCGTGCATTTGTGACGTCGGCTGGTCCCTCGTCGCGGCGACTCCCAGATTCGCAACAGCCCCACATGGCCCACCTGGTCGTTGGCGGCCGTAGCGTGCGGCTCCCTGAGTTGCCGAGCGTCGAGACGGTACCCTACACGGCGCCGGGCGCCTTTCTTCGTTCCACGCCGCCGGGCATCGAGCAGCTCCCCTCGCCGCAGCAGCCTCCAACGCCAGCGGACCGGCCTGAAAACGTCCCCACTCCGACGCCTTCGCTGGGGTTGGAGTCGGTATTACAGTCCGTCGAACAAGACTATCCCCTGCTGGCTGCCGCTTTCCAAGAACGTGGCATCACGGCCGGAGAGCTCGTCGCCGCCGAAGCGCCTTTCAACACCATGCTCACGGGCGAGGGGCGCACTTTTCCGCTTGGGTTCTACCGTTACACGATCGCGAACATGATGCTCGAAAAAGCGAACTGGAAGGGCGGTCGTACATTTGCCGGTTACAAGATCGGGCGCGGACCGACCCTCCCGATCTGGTTCGGAGATCTGGAGACAAATGACGGGGGTGAATTCCGCGCGGGATTCACGCAGTCGTTGCTGCGGGGACTTGCCATCGACAAACGGCGCGCCAATTTCGCAAAGGCCCAAATTGCCCGCGCGAATGCTGAGCCGACGATTCAAGCTCAACGGATCGACTTTCTCCAAGCGGCGGCGATCGCCTATTGGAAATGGCTGGGCGCCGGCCGCAAGTATGTCATCGCCGAGCAAGTGCTCAACACGGCGCAGGAGCGCGACAAGATCCTTGCCGAACGCGAACGACGCGGCGACGTAGCGCCGATCGAACGGGTTGACAACTTGCGGATCGTTTCCGACCGCGAAGCCAAACTGATCGCTGCCGGCCGAGTGTTCCAACAAGCCGCCATTGAGCTGTCGCTCTTTTTCCGGGACGCAGCTGGACTGCCCCAAATCCCGATGGTCACACAACTGCCTCACGAGTTTCCACAGCCGCGGCGGCCGAGCGTCGACCGGCTGCCGCGCGACGTGCAGATAGCCTTTCAATTCAGACCGGAGCTGCGGGAACTCGCGCTCAAACGCCAATCCATTTCCGTCGACTTGAACCTGGCTAACAACCAGTATCTGCCGAAGCTCGATGGGCTGATGATGGCTGCCAAAGACGTTGGCGCGGAGAGCCCTCCGATCGACAAGACGCCCTTTCAACTTGAGGCAGGGGTAGTAGGCGAAGTGCCGCTCGAGCGAAGCGCCGCGCGGGGTCGCATCCGGACGGCACGATCAGCGTTGGCCCAGGTGAACGCGCGAACGCGGTTTGCCGAGGATAGGATCACCGCGGAAGTGCAAGACGCCATGTCCGCTCTGCTGGCCTCCTACGAACAAATCCAGCCGACGAGTCGCGCGGTCCAGTACACCTACGAAGTCGAACGGGCCGAGCGAGCCAGGTATGACATCGGCGATTCCGACTTGTTCGTACTCAACCTTCGCGAGCTCCAGACTGCCGACGCTGCCGCCGTCGAGGTCGATGCGATTGTCGCGTACTATGTCGCCCGAGCCGTCTACCACGCGGCGCTGGGTCTCGACGGCCTTCGAGCCGCGGGAATTGATAACGCTCACAATTAGGTTGCAACGCAAATCGCGGGCGGCACGACGCGAACCAAGCGTACTGTCCAGCCGTGCTCTGCCGCCGATCGATACAGCCCACCCATTAATCAGAGTAACCGCTAGTAGTCTTTCGCTTCGAGCACTTCGTGCCCGTCGCGCGTCGAGAGGGAGCGCCAGACATGCAAGTCGATCTCATTGACAATCGCTCGCACGGAACCGTCCATTAACAGCGCGTTGACCACGCCGGGGTGGTAGCTTCGTGCGGTGATCGCGGCATAGGTCGGCTGTGTGGTGCTCTTTCCCTCCTGGAGCGAGTTGTAGTCGATGTCGTAGGTCCGCCCGTCGGTGTGCTGGTAGGGGACGACAGTATTCGGTCCGAACACAGTGGTGATGCCGCTATGGTGTACGCGGCCGTCAGGCCACTCCGTATGCCCGGTGTTGGAATTGGTTGTTGGGCCAAGTTTGAACTGAGCTCCGGAGGCAAATGTTGCCAGATCCGCTGGCGACGACGGAATCGTCGGTCCCGGGTCGGACGTGTTGCGAAAGTACGAGGTAAAGGCCTTCACTTCGGCCGCGCAAAGCGTGTGGCTTAGTCCGTCGGAAAACCGGGCCGGCGTCAGCCGGCTGTTAGGATAGAACGACCCGTTGCCGCCCAGGTTCTTCGCCGGATCGAACACAAACCATGTGCCAAAGTTGAAACCGTAGTTTTGCGGATAAACCTTCGGCGCGTTGTTCGAGTCGAGACGCATCATGTCGTTGACCTCGCTGGCGCACTGGTACGTAGCAATCCGCGTGGTAGGCACGCCGGAGGCCATGTTCTCCGGGGCATCCCAGCCCAGATCCAATCGCACGCTCAGAAAAGCGTTACTCTCCTCGATATACGGTAAGAGCCGCCCGTGAATCGACCACGAACTGTTGTTCGTGCTGATCGACGTGCCCGGTTCGATCACGAAGCTGGGCGGATAGATCCCCAGCGCCGATTGAAAGTTGTGAATCGCGGTACCGATCTGCTTTAGATTGTTCTCGCACGACGCGCGACGCGCCGCCTCTCGCGCCGATTGAATTGCCGGTAACAACAGCGCCACGAGTACCGCGATAATCGCAATTACGACCAAGAGTTCGACAAGTGTGAATCCTCGCCGGCGATGTTTCATGTTCGACTCCTTCAAGAAGCGGTAAATGGCATCCGCAACCGCCACGACGGGCAGCCATCATGGACTTTTTCGCAGAGTCCGGCAATGGGCGACCACCCAAGTCATAGGCAGGTTAGTCGGCGAGTGGCATTTCGCAGCGGAGCCCGGTGAATGCGGATCTTGAATGGGCATTTGGCTTTGAGACCAGCACCCAAATTCCCATTTCACAACGCGACTTTCCAGCGCGGGCACAAGAAACGCGCCGTTGACTCGTTGGCGATGGCACCTATTACTTTTCCGGAAAGCCGCGCTGGCGTTTGGCCGTGGGGTTCAGTTCCCACAAGACGTTGACGATCTGCCAGCGTCCGTCGAGGTGAGTCATGTGCAGATAGTCGACCCAATCATTAGCCACCACCTTGACGCTGGCCGCGTTGCCGAAGACGTCCAGCACGGTCACGTCGCGTCGCTGATCGGCCGCCGTCACGGATCGCCCACTGCGGTCGCGCGTTCTCTGCACGAGCGTGAGCGCGCTCATTTGATTGATTTTCAGCGACTTGGAGTTCGGATCGTACATCAGGACCCGTTTGGCCAACTCCGGATGTAGTGCCCGTTCCATTCGCTCCGCGTTGCCTTCGTACCAACCTTCGATGTAGTCCAGCGCCGTACGCTTGATTGCTTCGTGCTGATCGCCCGTCGCATGATGCCGCGCGCCGGTCATCGCGATCACCGCCAAGCCAGCGATTCCGACCAGTGCCGCAGAGGTGGCGCGTTTCATGATCGCGTTTTCCTTATGCGCTTGGATAGTAGGTGCAGCCAGTCCGACTGCCTCGATCAATCGGCCGCAGGTTGAGACGCCGTCGATGCCGCGTCGAGTGTGTGCTCGCCGAACCACTTCAGCAGATAGAGCTGCGTGCGCATGAAGTTCGACGGTTTGGAGCCCGTGCCGTGATACTCATCGTGAAATCGGATCAACGCGGTCGGCACACCCAATTGTCGCAGCGCTTGATAGTATTCCTCGGACTGGCCCATCGGTGTGCGTAGATCGAGCTCGCCAGTCATCAGCAGCGTGGGCGTCTTTACGTTTTGCACGTACATCAGCGGCGAGTGCTTTAACCATCGCTGGGGTTCTTCCCAGAAGGGCGGCCGAAACCGATAGAATCCCCAGGCCGTAATGTCGGTCGTGCCGGCAAAGCTAATCCAGTTAATCACAGGCGCGCGCACCGCCGCGGCAGCAAAGCGGTCGGTATGCCCAATGATCCAACTCGAAAGCACACCGCCGCCGCTGACGCCGGTTACGTACATTCGTTTCCGGTCGACATAGCCGCGCTCGAGTAAGGCGTCGACGCCGGCCATCAAGTCCTCGTAGTCGACGCTGGGATACGCGTTGTCGATCGCGTTGCCAAAATCCGTGCCGTAGCCCGTGCTGCCGCGCGGATTGGTATACAGCACGACGTAGCCTTCGGCCGCCAGGTGCTGGAACGAGAAATCGAAGCCGACGTCGTACATGCCGTGCGGCCCGCCGTGGATGTGCAGGATCAATGGGTACTTTTCTGCCGCGTCGAAGTCGGGCGGCTTGACGATCCAGCCTTGTACCCTGGTTCCATCGGATGACTCGTACCAAATCTCCTCGACCTCGCCTAGCCGGCGGTCTGCCAGCACATCGTCGTTGACCGCGGTGAGTTGCTTGAGCGCGTCGGGCGCCTCGATGGGAAACACAACGACGTCGGGTGGCGACTGAAACGACGTGCGCACCCCGGCGACCACGCCGTCGTCGGACATTGAATGGACACCCAGCATGTGAATGCCGCGCGTCGCGGGCCGCACCCCGCCGTCGCGCGACGCAAAGTAGACGTTGCGGCTTCCCCGATCACCCGCGCCAAAGTAGATGCCCGACCCGTCGGCCGACCAGTACATGTCGCCCGGCGCGCGATCGAAATCGCCAGACACCTTGCGCTGGTTCTTTCCGTCGATACCGATCACGTGGAGCTCGGCTGCCTTATAGGTTTGTGGCGTCCATGCGAAACCGGCAAATGCGATAGATCGTCCGTCGGGTGAAACAACCGGACCGCCCCACGGTCCGCGCTGTTCGGTGACTTGGCGGATCTCGCCGGACGCCACGTCGACCGCGTAGAGATGCGACTCGCGATAGCGCCGATCGGCGTCTTCGTCGCGCAGCGCGTCGAACACGATCTCAGACCCGTCAGGAGTCCAATCAATCCCGACCCCGTAGTCCAGCCCCACCGGGCGAGCGCCAACATGCCACGCGCCATCGGTCAACTGGCGCGGTGTTCCCCCATCTGCGGTGACCACGAACAAGTGAACCCAGCCGTTCTTCATGAAGCCGCGACGATCCTGGCGGTAGTGCGTGCTCTCTACAATCCGTGGCTCTTCGGTCCACTTCGCCCCCTTGGGAGGGCTGGGCATTTCGATCTTCCAGGAAGGCTTCTCTTCGACCAGCATCGTGAAGGCGATCGACTCTCCGTCCGGTGACCAGCGCAAGTTCTCTGGCGACTGATCGAGACGCGTCACCTGCGAAACGGCCCCTTCGTCGTCCATCCAGCGGACGAAGATCTGAGCGCCCTCGGGCTCCGCTTCGCGCACAAAGGCCAATCGCGAACCGTCGGGCGACCAGAGCGCGCCGCTACCCTCGGTGAGCCGACGATTCTTGCTGCCGTCGCTGCCGATGAGCCACAGATCGGATTCCCAGCGGTCCTTGATGCGGTTGACCCAGCGGCGCGTGTAGACAACTTGTGATCCATCGGGCGAAATTTGCGCATTGGCGACGCCCTCCCAATCGAGAAAATCGGCCACTCGCAACGGCTGTTTCTCGCGTCCCTCGGCCGACTGCCAGGCAACACCCAAACAGCAAACGACCACAACGACGATCCAGGCGGTTGATGGTTGCCTCGCCATGGCCGGCTCCTTGGAATATAGAGACATGCGGGTTCGGCGGCCCGCAAAGAATTTTGCGCAATGACCGCGGTGCGGCACGTTGAACCGACGCGGCGTTATGATCGACGACGACGCCATCGATGCAATGCAAGTACCGCCGGTCCGAGGCACACCAGCACGAACGTACTCGGCTCTGGCACCGGCGTGTTGACGATGTCGGCCTCCGACACAGTGGTGGTAAATGCCTGCGTCTGCGGGTCGATGACCAGATCGTTCGCGCTGATGTCGGAGTGCGCGAATCGAAAATCGCTCTGATTCACACCGAAGTACGCCAGAATGTCGGGGTGCTTCTCGTCGACGCCAAACGCCGAGATGGCAATCTGGTCGAAGCCCACCAGGCCAATTGCGGCGAACGTTGGACTTCCGACGAACGTCCCGGTCAGAATCACCGTATCGTTAGCCGGCAGGATCACGTCGATCGAAGAACTGTCGAGAACCGCGTCTGCCGTGAGCACGAAACTGCCGCCGCCACCCCACGCGTAGATCGGCGCTGGTTCGGCCAGGTTCGCGCCGGAAACGAAATTCAATCGTCCGTCAACCAGCGTCAGCGTCGCGCCGTCATTCAGCGGCGTGCCGTCACCCGTGATTTGTTCGAAGACAATATCCGTACCGATCAGCGGGCCGCCGATTCCGTCGTAGCTAAGCGTCCCGCCGGCACCGGGAACCTGGTCGATCAGGAGCGCCGAACCGTAGACGATCGAAGGGCCGATTCCGAAACAGGCCATGCAGGCGACTGCCAGAAACCATGCGGCGAGCTTTTGCCGCAACAGATCGTGCCCATTTTCGCACGACCGCGCGTTGCCCCGTTTCGAACGAACGGTCGCCGCGCATGCTGCACGTGCAGCGAAGAAGAATCCCAGTTGTCGTTGGATCATGAGGTCTGACCTCGAAAGAGGCATGACGCTGCAAGGCCGATGCGACGGCGGATGGGCGAGGGCGCAGCGCGATTCTTTCGAGGACGAACACGGAAGCAGAAGCAAAGCGAGTCCGAAAAGAATTTCGCCCGCCAGGTGATACGCCACCAGGCGTCGAATAACGGATCTTCAGCGTAGATTCGTTAGCTGCTCGCTTTTTTGAAAAAGCCCTCGGGCTTTTCTCATTAGGCACTCCAGTGGTGCATTCTGCCCAACCACCCCCGGGATGTCAAGCAATTTCGGAAAATTGTTCCGTGAGGCCGGTATCCGTTCCCGGCAAGCGGACGGGGAGGGATTCGAACCCCCGGTACGGTTTCCCGTACAGCGGTTTTCAAGACCGCCGCCTTAGACCACTCGGCCACCCGTCCGATACGGTGGCGGCGCATGGACCGCCGACCACGGTTCATTGTACGACACCCGATGCGGCCCGAAAGGTGAATGCACGACCGAATCGCCCCGCACTGGCGCAACCACCGGTACCGGAGACGCGTTACGGCGTCGGCTCGTTCGGTGTGAGCTGGCGAATGACGTGGTTGCCGTATTCGGCGATGTAGATATTGCCCGCGGCATCGACGTCGATGAGGTCGGGCACGGCGATGCGCGCCCTGTTCGCCGGTCCGCCGTCGCCGGAATACCCGGCCCGGCCCGTGCCGGCCACGGTATGGATCGTGCCGTCTTTGCACACGACGCGGATCTTCGCATTGGCCGAGTCGGCAATGTAGACTCGTCCCAGCGCATCGACGGCAACGCCACACGGCTCAAACAACTTGGCAGTAATTGCAAGTTTTCCGTCGCCACCCCAGCCAGGCTTGCCGGTGCCGGCCACCGTGGAGACAGTCCCGTCGGCTGCGACCTTGCGCACACAATGATTGCCGAAATCGCAGAAGTACAGTGCGCCGCGGGCATCGATACAAAGGGCCGACGGCGCGTTCAATTCGGCACTGCTGGCCGGACCGCCATCGCCGGAGTAACCTTCGGTGCCGGTTCCAGCAAACGTGGTGATCGTACCTTCGTTGTCAACAACACGAATGCGATGGTTGCCGGCGTCGGCCAGATAGACCCTGCCATCGGCGCCGATGGCGATGTCGTTGACGCGATCCACCTGCGCGTCGACGGCCGGCCCGCCATCGCCCGAGTCGCCCCGGCGTCCATTGCCGGCAAATCGCGTGATCACACCCTGGCGGTCGATCCTTCGAACCCGATATCCCATTCGATCGCCCAAGTAAATGTTGCCATCATTGTCGATTGCGACTCCATACGCGTTCCCGACTCGGGCCTCGGCTGCCGGACCACCGTCGCCGCGCGGCAAACCGCCTCCATCGCCGGCGACCGTCGTGATGGTGCCGTCTGGGTCGACTTTGCGAATGCGATTGTTCTTTAAGTCGGCGATAATCAACGAACCGTCGCGTGCCACGGCCACGCCGGACGGGTTGCGCAGTTCCGCTTCGACGGCCGGACCGCCGTCGCCCGAAAATCCACCCTGCCCATTGCCTGCCACGGTGTTGATCGTGAACGATTGCCCGTCGGCCGTCGAGGCAAGGGCCGACGCAACGAATGCTGCGCCGCACCAACGAAATACCGTGAAGAAAGTTCGCATGGCTTCCTCGTCGCGGGGTTGTTGGCTGGGGGGGTGATTTTCCACGTGCATTGACGGCGGCGCGCAGGACACCACCTGTGCCATCCACGCTGCAATTCGTGCCCAGCCGCTAGATCTTGGCCGCTGTGTGGCCGAGATCTAATGCTCCATCATGCCGACCGACGCACTCCAGCCCCGGCACCGATTGGCTGTGCCGGCATCGAATCGCGGGTACACTAGACGCACACTAACTCCGCGGTTGCTCGCCATGCCAGGGGGCCCAGACCAACGGAACGTGCCGCGACGGAAGATTCCGAATTTCAAACCGATCAACCCAATCTTGAACACCACAACGATGAAACACGCCACCGCGATCTTGCTCTGCTGCCTCCTCGCCACGGCCACGGTGACAGATTTCGCCGCGGCGGCCGACGACATCACGATCCAACGCGTCACCGGGCCGGAGTTCCCGGGTCGGTACAAACACCCGGCAACCATCACCGAACTGGATAGCGGCGACTTATACATCGCCTACTACGGTGGCGATGGTGAGTACGAGGGCGACACGGCCGTCTATGGACTGCGCCTGCCGAAGGGCGCGTCGGAGTGGACGAAGCCGGCGATCATCGCGGATACGCCCGGCCGTTCGGAAGGAAACGCCGCCGTCTGGCAAGCGCCCGACGGGCTGGTCTGGCTGTTCTACGTGACCAACTACGGGCCGACCTGGTCGTCGGCACGCGTGAAGTACAAGATCTCGAAGGACGGTGCAAAAACCTGGTCGGATTCGGCCATACTGTCATTCGAACAAGGAAGCATGTGCCGCAGTTGTCCGATCGTCTTGAGTGACGGCGATTATCTGTTGCCCCTGTATCACGAGACAGGCGAAGACCGAGAGGGCACCGCGCCTGATACATGCAGCTATTTCATGCGTTACGATCGCGACAAAAAGACCTGGACGCCAACCAATCGCATCTATTCGAAAATGGGCAACCTGCAAGCCTCGCCGGTCGAAATCGATAAGGACTACCACGTCGCGTACATTCGTCGCGGTGGCCGCTTTGGGCCATTGCCCGAAGGAGTGCTTTATCGATCTGAGTCGCGCGACGGCGGCCACACCTGGAGCCCCGGCAAGGAAACCCAGTTTCGCAATCCCAATTCGGCGGCCGACTTTATCAAGCTCGCCAATGGGCATCTGCTCTTGGTGTTCAACGACAACAACCAAGGAAAACGGATGCCGCTGACGGTCGCCATCTCGACCGACGAGGACAAGACGTACCCGCATCGTCGCGACATCGTTGACAAGCCGGGCGATACGGCCGCGTATCCCTGTGCGATCCAGTCGCGCGACGGCAAGATTCACGTTGTCTACACGTCGGGCAACCGCACGATCATCAACCACGCCGTTTTCGACGAAGACGCAATCCTCGAGCCGAAATCGTAAGTGGGCAGCGCGGGTGCGCGGTGCATGCGAGCGGTTGCCGGCGGGGGACAACTTTCAACCGCGCGGTAATGCCTAGAGGCTTGGCTCTAAGTGCAGTACCAGCCCGACGACTGTATCCGGGTCGGCTGGATCCAGTTGCACTCGCTGCGCGACGAACTCGCCGTCGCGGTCGTGGGTTTCGTGGCGATCGGCCGACGCGAAGAAACTGGCACACTGCGGCAACACCGTGGCGATGTCGGCGCCAATCGTCCCCTCGGGAGTCTCGTGTTTCGGATCAGAGACCAGCCAGATTTTACCGCCGCTGTCGGTCACAAAGATCTCAGATACTGTTTGTTCAAGCGCCTGGACAATCTCCCGAATCTGGCTGACCAGGTTGGATTCGATCGTGACCATCCCAAATAGCGTACCGGACGTTTCATCATAAACGGGAATCGTGGCAACCAGCCGCGCGTGTTGATTGAGCGCAGCAGCGCGACCCGTTTTTGAGCGCTCGAGCGATAGACTTACTTCACCTGGTGCCAGCTCGGCAAGTTGCTCCAGTTGCGTTTTATCCTCGACGTTTGCGAGCCGGCTTTTGGGAACCCGCTGCACGTACACCGTGTCGACCGTCGGCCGCTCGACGCGAACAATTTGTTCCAATGCGGCGTCGGACGTTGCGTTCTCGCCACCGGTTGTGTGGGACGTCTTACCCGAGTACGTAATGGTCAAATAATCGGGGTTGGCGTGCAGCAGTCCTTCGTAAATCGTGGCGAGCCGTTCGCACCAGACCGCCTCGTCCTCGGCATTCTCCACTCCAGCCCGCGCGTCCATGATCCCTTGAATGGGTGGCAGCGTTGCCATGAATCGCGCGTTCTTACTCAATGATTCAGCCACGCCGTGCAGTTGAACTTCAATTTCGTGGACCTGGCCCAGCATCTGATCAAATTGCGCTCGCTGTCGTGCGACCGAATTTTGACGGGCTGCCACCGCCAGCGTGATCAGGCTAACGACCAGTACGATGACGCCAACAGCGATGACTTGTGACCAGATGCGGTGGCGACCGATCCAGCGTGCGACTCGTTGCGAAGGTTTCTCCTTGTAGGCCGAAACCGGCTCGCCCGCCATCCAACGCGAGATATCATCGGCAAGCTGCGACGCAGTCTCGTACCGAGCGTACTGCCGTTTCGCCATGGCTTTGGCGCAAATTGCCCCCAAGGCCGGATCCAGATCCGGATTCAGGTCCCCGGGCGGCGGCGTCGGCTCGCTGGCAATCGCCGAAATCAGGTCGCGAACCCCGCTGGCGCTCGACGCAGATCGCGTCTGCTCGTGCGGCGCGTATCCAGTCAGAATGGCAAATAGGATGGCGCCTAATCCGTAAATGTCGGTGCGCTCGTCCAAGTCGTCGATCCGTCCCGCGGCTTGTTCCGGTGCCATGTAAAGCGGAGTACCCAGCACCTGGCCGTCGAGCGTGCTTTCGCGGCTGTGCGCCACCATGGTCGACGAGGCCACCGCCACGTCGCCGATTCCGACTTCGTCGATGACCTTCGCCAGTCCCCAGTCGATGACGATCACCTGGCCGAAATTGTCGATGGCCACGTTTTCCGGCTTCAGGTCGCGATGAATCACTTTCCTCGAATGAGCGTGGCCCAGCGCCTGACAAACGCTGATGAATGCCGAAAGCAACTGACGGAAGATCATCGGGTCGTCGTTGTCTTCGCTGCGACGTTCGTGGTATTCGAGGATCGAATCGTGCAGCGTGCGCTTGCCCAGAAAACGCATTGCATAGAACGATTCGCCGGTAGTTGCGTCGGTGCCCAATTCGTAGACCGGTACGATGCCAGGGTGCTCGAGTCGTCCAGTAATCTCCGCTTCGCGCCGAAACCGCTCGACCGTTGCGGGATCCTTGGCCGCGGAGATTTCTTTCACCGCAACGTACCGCTTCATGTTTTCATCGAACGCCAGCCACACGCGGCCGATGCCGCCTTGCCCTAGTTTGCGGACCAGCTTGTACCGGACGTCGGTCTGGCGGTGTTCGCCCTGATCGAGCGTGCCGGAAGCCGAGCGAATGCCGAGGAGACGCCCGACCTTGCCCGAGCGGTCCAGGTTTTCCAGTGTGGTTACGAACGGGCTGCTGCTCTTGGTGCCGTCACGATCGACCTGTTGCTCAGCGGCGCCTATGCCCTGCAATTGTGCCGTTGCCTGTTGCTCCGCGCGGCGGCGTGTCGCGTCGTCGATCAGTCCCTGTTTAGCGAGATGATCCGCCAGCGGAACGCTGCCGTGAATCGTCCAGGTTCCGAGCGCGCTGGCCAACTGCCGTTCGGTCAGGGCGGCGGATTGCAACAGGGCCGCGGCCAACGCGATGTCGCGCTGTTCCTTGGAGAAGTCGTCTGCGCTAAGCGCGCAAGTTTCTTCGTAGTTCGAATCGCGGTCCGATGGCTCGACGCGTGTCATGGCTCAGACGTTTGATGCGGGAAGACAGGTCGTACGACTGCCCAATTATAGCACCCGGTACCGTCGCTGACGGATTTGGCAGAGGCGCACACGGCGCCAGTTGTGACGACTGCGACCGGCACGAAACACGTCCCACGCTGGGACGGCTGGTCAAATCGCTCGTCCAGTTGCGCCCGGTCGAACCAAATCGTCCGCCGGACAAGGCGAACGCACGCCTCGGTTTTGGGGCCGCCTCGACTAACGACACGTGGTCCGCGACTTGAGAATCTCCACCGCGCGGGCCACGATCTGGTCCTTGCCGTCGCGCAGGTCGTCGGCCGTGAACATGGACACCTCCACCTCGGGCGGGATACCCACCTTCTCGAAAACGTGTCCGTCGGCCGACGCGTACACCTCGTTCGAAAGCGAGAAGCTCCAGCCGTTGGGAAGGTGCCGAACAAGCATGTCGGAGTGAATGCCCATGGTCGGCAGCCCTGCGTGCGTAACGTGCGGCAGGACGTGCATGCAATACGTGAAGATCTCCGCGGCACTGGCCGTCAACGGACTAGTCAACAACAACGTGGGCCTGGTGAATTGTTGCGGACCAAGGGGCTCTACGTAGACGACGTGAGCCGGCGTGAATCCGTCTCGCGTACGTGCTTTTTTCGAAAAGGCGACCCGACGCTGATCGGCGAACCGTCCGGCGACGCGCAACGACGCTGTATCCCAACCGCCGCCGTTGAATCGCACGTCGACGATCATCGCGCGGGCATCCGCGAGGTCGGCGATTGCCCGATCGAGTGCCTTGTCGAGCACGGCCAACTGGCCTTCCGCGTCGACGTCATCCGCGGCGAAGCCGCCCATGGCCCGCACGTTCAGATACCCGATGCCGTCGGGCAACATGCCCCAAACTAGTTTGTCGTCGGCACCGCGATGCGCTTCGCCTACGAATTGTGCCGCGATTGCCTTGCTGGTCGCGTCGACGTGTTGGTGAAACTTGCCGAGCATGAATGCGCGCAAAGACACGTCGCCGCCGGATCGCTGGTGCTCCTGCTGCCAGAGCCGTGCCAGCGGCACGTCGAGCATCCCGCTCGGCTGCGCAAACTCGAATCCCTCGGCACGCAGCTCGACGTGGTTGTCGCCCAACGTACTCAGCAGTCCCGACAAAACCTCGAACAATTCGGCGTCGGTGGCCTCAGCGTCAAGCTTCGCGCGCCACACCGTGCGCTGCGCATTCCAGTCAACGTCGCGCAGCTCGAAGAACGCATAGTGGTCGAGAAACGTCTGCCAAACGATGTCGAACTGGTGCCGCGCGTCGAGCGGAGCCGGGTCCGCGCTATTCTTATGGCCAGGCAGTCGATCAACGCGACGGTATACGATCGGTGCCACGGACGTGGGGTCGAGCGTGCGGCAATGTTGGCCGTCGTCATCCAATGCAATCCTTCCGACCAGGTCCGCCAGCGCGTTCTGGTCGCCCTTGCCAACTTCGATCCTGCTGATCGGCGTGTGCTCGTACAACATGAATCGATCGCCATTGATTTCGACCGCATAGCCATAACCGTCGGATTGCCAAATGCCGTTTGGCGGAGGCGCATCGTCTGCGCTGGCAATCGATGTCCCTAAGCATGTGAACGCTGTCATCAGCAGCACGATCCAATGCAACGGAAACGATGATCGTAGACAATCAGCTCGCCATGGTGCGAAGACTCGCGGTAGATTGGATCGACAACCCATGAGATGACCTTTCCTGCACTTCTGCTTTCGTGTTTCGATGATCGTTCTTGCTTACGCGGATTCGGCCGAATCGTTTGCCGCGGGTCGCACCTGGCGCGGCCAGACAACGCCGCTGCTCCCCGATTGTATTCGCCGCTCCCAGGGATTCTGCCGTTTAGCGGTGCGTAGTTCGCGGTTTCGCGCAATCCCCCGGGGCCCAAAGACCGATTGCGGCGTCCGAATACTCGAGAACGTGTCTGTGTTCAGCGGTGCGACATTCTTCCGGTTCGCCGGTCCGATAGGGGCGTTCTGCCCGCGTTGACCATCGCCGGGCGGCGTGCTACAAAAGTCGGTTTGCGACCCACGAAACTAATGCAATCCTGGCTGCACTGCGGCATCAGAAATCGATCCCGCACCCTGCCTGGGAATTGAGAACAAGCGACCAAGCATTCCACCGGAGACCCCACACGTGGCTGGTATCAGCGAGCGCGCCAAAGAGATCAAGCGCCGGCGGCAGCGGCGCAAGAAGTTGGCCCATCTTTCCAAGCGGCTGGAAAAGGCCACCGTCTCGGAAAAGGCCGCCATCGTATCCAAAATCCGCCGTTTGACGCCCGGGGCGGAAGTCATCATCGATGCCTGGGACCTGCGCGAAAGTGATCGCTAGGGCTGCCTTCGGCGATCGAGCCCATCGCGACACGACGGCCGCCAAGTCGCCGAAAACACGGCGAAAATGGGTATTCTGGTAATCCGGCCAGCCGCGATCCCCCAACCAGAGTGAGTCATGCGCGGATCCCATATCCTGGGGTGCAATCTTATTTTTGGTTTTTTCCTTGCGAACCCCCAGGGAGTCTGTTAATCTGGCCATCGCCTGGGAGTAAATCCACCATCATCGTGTACTTTCGCGGAGTTGCCTAATGCGTTGGACGCACGCCAAGACACTCACCATTGCAGCGTTGGCCGTCTTCGGAATTCTTGCCACAGAGACACGCGCTGCTTCTCTGCTGATCGACGCGTTCGACACAGCACAAACGCTTCAAGCCAATTCCGGCTCACCCACCGACTCGGGCAGCGTGGGCCCTGTAGCCGGCATCATCGGCGGACACCGCGATACGACTGCCAATTGGACCTCTGGGCCGAATGACGTCGACGTGGATATCGATACCGGCACGGCAAGCGCCTTCGACATGAGCACCGGTTCCGACACGCTGGGCAACGCCAAGATTCAATGGGACGGAGGCGACGGCAGCACGGTGCTCAATCCGACCGGACTGGGCGGCGTGGATTTGACGCTCGCCTCGACGCTCAACGCGATTAATCTCGAAGTCTTGTTCGACGACCTGCCGGTCGACGTCATCCTGACGGTCTACACCGACGGCAGCAATTGGTCGAGCGCCTTACTCTCGCTTCCGGGCGGCATTTTTTCGGCTCAGTCCGAAGCGGTCTTGTTCTCCTCGTTCGTCGCGGGTGCTGGTGCCGGGGCCGACTTCGCGAACGTGGGCGCGATCGAGTTGGAGATTTCGACACAATTCCCCGCGACGGACTTGACGCTCGACTTCGTCGAAAGCACGTTCGTCCCCGAGCCCAGTTCCTTGGCACTGGCAGGGTTCGGCATCGTCGGACTGGCCGCGTGGGGCTGGCGACGCCGCAAGCGGTAAGCTTGCTGCCAATCGAATCGAAACAACCGTCGGGCCGCGACTTATGTCGCGGCCCGATTTCATGCGCCAAGCCATGTCGTATCGGGCACCGCTCGGCCAGGTACGCTTAACGTGCGCCGACGCCCGTCGGCCGACCGCTCTGTGACCCCTAGACGCGCGCTTCGTGGCGCAGTCACAATGCGAGTCGCTACCGATCCCCACGGCGACTCCATGAGCGACAAGCAGGCCCCCAATCCTCACTCGGCCAAAGCTGCCGCGCAAGCGGTCGATGCCGGACTCCGCCTGCACCAAACGGGTCAATTGGACGCCGCGGCGACCCACTACCGGCGGGCACTGCAAGCCGCCCCCAACCACGCCGACGCGCTGTACCTACTCGGGCGCGTCGAACACCAACTGGGCCACTTCGACGCGGCGGCTGACCTGCTTCGCAAGGCAATCCAGGTCGATCCGCGCGAAGCAACGTTCCACAACAACCTGGGCGAAGCGCTGCGCGCCGCCGGGAATCTGACGGCCGCTGTTGCCGCATACCGCGCCGCGCTCGAGTTCCAGCCGGCGTACGCGCTTGCGCAACACAACCTGGCGCTTGCGTTGCATGGCTTGGGCGACGTGGCAGCCTCGGAGGCAGCCTTTCGCGCGGCGCTGCAGTTGAATCCGGACTTCGCTGAAGCGCTCCATAACTTCGGTGTCTTTCTGCGCGAACAGAATCGACCGGCCGATGCCATTGACGCATGGCAACGCGCCGCCACGATTCGGCCCATCGATCCGTCACTTCAATTCCGCTTGGGCAACGCACTTTGGCAATCTGGCTGCGTCGAAGAAGCGGGCGCCGCGTTCGCGCAGGTTGTCACGCTCGAGCCGAACCATTCGGCTGCGCACTTGAATCTGGGCGTCATTCATCATCAACGGCAAAGCTTGGACGAAGCAGTCCAGCACACCGAGCTGGCCCTCTCGCTACGGCCCGATTGGGCCCTGGCGCACGGCTATCTCGCGAGTTACTTGCACGCGCGTGGCGAGATTGAAGCAGCGATGCCGCACTACACCCGGGCCGTGGAGATTTCGCCCGACGACCTCACCCTGCACGGCAACTTGGCGCACGCGATGAATTACGTGCCGGGTCTGGACGCCCAATCGATCTTTGAAGAGCACGTCCGCTGGGCCAAGCGCCATACGGATCCGCTGAAGCCAGAAGCAATCGACCGATTGATCGACCGCTCGCCGAACAGACGTCTGCGTGTCGGCTACGTGTCGCCCTACTTCCGCGAGCACTCGGTCAGCGTCTTCACCGAGCCGCTACTTGCCGTGCACGACCACGAGGCGTTCGAGATCGTCTGCTACAGCGACGTGCCAACGCCGGACGAGGCGACCGAACGGTTCCGAGCGGCGGCCGACGTATGGCACGAAACGGCTGGCTGGTCCGATGCCACCCTTGCCAAGCGCATCGCCGCCGACCGGATTGACATTCTCGTCGACCTGACCGGCTACTTGGCCGGCAACCGACTGCTGGCGTTTGCCCGCAGGCCGGCCCCCATCCAAGTCACGTACATCGGCTATCAGAACACGACGGGCATGGCGGCGATGGACTATCGGCTGACCGATGCACACGCGGATCCGCCTGGTCCGGCGGATCGCCTGCATACCGAACGACTCGTGCGGCTTCCGGATACCTTTTTTTGCTACCGCCCGATGCCCGAGGCCCCACACGCCAATTCGCTGCCGGCGGCGACCACTGGGCAGGTGACGTTTGCCTCGTTCAACAAGTATCCGAAGGTCAATTCCGCCGTGCTCGACGCTTGGGCCCGCGTGCTGGCCGCCGTGCCCGATGCGCGCATGCTGATACTCGAAAACGTGACCGACGCCATGCGGCGGCGCACGCTCGACGCATTTGCCGCGGCCGGCGTCGCTGCCGAGCGCGTGCGGTTCGAGCCCAAGCGGTCGCGTGCAGAGTATCTGCGGCTGCACCACGAAGTCGACGTCGCGCTGGACGCTTTCCCCTTCAACGGACACACAACCACCTGCGAATCGCTGTGGATGGGCGTGCCAGTCGTGATGCTCGAAGGATCGACGTACGTCACTCGATTCGGCGGAACCGCGCTGCGGCATGTCGGCTGCGACGATCTGATTGCCACCAGCATCGATCAATACGTCGAAACGGCGGTGCGACTCGCCGGCGACGTTGCGCGATTGACTGAGCTTCGCGGCACGCTCCGCGCGCGGATGGCCGCTTCGCCGCTGTTGGACCATCGTCGGTTTGCGCGCAATGTCGAAACAGCCTACCGCCAAATGTGGCAGGATTTTTGCCGCACTTAGTCGGCCCGAGGCGACAACCCGCCGCCTGTGTCGAACGGCCGAACCAGGTTTAATGCGGATGGCGATGGGGCTTCGAGGGCTTAAGCCCCGGCTCGACCGGCAGCGGCAAACCCAGCATGTCGCCGTTCGGCTTGAATCCGCCGCCGTCAACGTCGACGAAGATCGGATTGCCCACGGCCACCGGCATCCGTTCGCCCGTCTGAGGACCGGTCACGGGCCCCAGTTTCTTGCCCTCGCCGGCACAGGCCACAACCAGGTGCGCATCGCTGTCGAGCTGCAATGAAATGCTCTCGTCGAACGCGACCGTCTCCTGACGAAACATCTTCGGATGCGTCCGCTGCGTGAAGTTCCACTCGGGCTTTGCGCGCCCGTTAACGAACACCTGCACGCGGTTCACCTCCAGCCAGTTCGGGCACTGGACACGAACCTTGAGCTGGACGGCTCCGTCCGGCGCCTCCAAATCGTCACCCACGTTGACCGGCTTGGCCACTTTGTCCGACTTCGCGCTCACTTCGAGATACGGGCCGTTGCTCATCACGATATTGCCGTGCTCGCAAGCATGGACCAGATCCGCTACGTCGGCTTTCGTCGGATCATCGGTCGACGACTTGATGTAGTTGCGCTTTCCGCCAGACCCGTGAAAGTTCCAATGTGCGTCGGTATTGACCACGCCGGGCAGCCGGTAGCCAAGATTCGTCAACTGGAGCCAGTGAAATACGGCCGACCCGCGTTCGCGTGCCGAAGGCAACGATTCGGGCGTTTCGAAGATGCGATCCAGTGGATGCACTTCGATCACGTCCATGAAGCTGAACATTTTCTCGAACCCGCCGTCCGGCGAACCGTCGAGATCCCGGTCGCCGACCATTTGGGCGATGTTCGGGTGATTGATCTGCACCAACTTGTCAGAACCGCCATCCCACATGGCCAGCCGCTCGATCTGCACGACTGGATCCGAATCGGTCAGCGGTGCGCCGCCGTCCTGCGTGTGCGGATGGGGAACCAACGGGAAGGCATTTTGATGATTGATCGAACCAGGACTGCCCGTCAGTTCCATGCCCGGACACGTCAGCATCAATCGTTCGGCCTTAAAGTGCGCCAGATGCGGATCGTAAACGGTCAGTCGATTGTGCTCGGTGCAGGGGGCGAACTCGATATGCTCGGCCAGCAAGTTTAATACTCGACCCCGCTGGCTGGAGGTGTTGTCGCCCGAAGGCGTCGAGTGGCTGTGAAAATCAGCGCTGATCCAACCGGGCGTGTCGACCGAGCGTGTCAACTGAGCCGTAAGCGGCGTCTCCTTGCCGCGGGTAACTTGGACGGACGTAAACACCGCGTCGAACTCCGGGCCGTAACTGATGATCACGTCGTACTCACCGGGCGCAAGCGGCACGCGAAACGTTCCATCGGCCGTGTAGTACGCGTTGCGCACTCCGTGTACCGCGCTGTCCGGACCGAAATTGGGATCAGCCGTGTCGCCCTGTCCACTGAACTGCACCTTGCAGGGCGTCGGCTGGCCTTTCTGGCCGGTGATCTTCGCCACGATGTAACCGGGCGCAGCCAAACGGACGGACTCTTCGGCGTCTTTTGAGACCTTCCAATCCAGTTGCTTTTCGTCGCGCCCCTGCGCGCTGACATTCGCCTGATAGTTGCCCAACGGTAGGCGAGCCTGCAATCGACCCGCGCTGTCGGTTCGTCCGTGTGCTACCGCCTTGCCGTCGGCCGAATTCAGTTCGACGTCGGCGCCGTCGATCGGCCCGTCCGGATCGTTAACGGCGAGTGAAACCGTCGCGAGCTTCTCACCGTGTAGCTCGCGGGCCAGAGCCTTGGCCTCGATCGTGTGCGCCGCGGGGAACAGGTAGCGCACGATCTGGCCGGTCTCGCCGGGAGCCAACCGCGGAGCCTCTTTTCCAACCGGCTCGAATCGAAGGTTTGGCCGTGCACGGCGCTCGAGCTTGTCGGCGGCTAACCGCCAGGGCTGATCCATGACCAGCGCACCATAGGCTTGCCGCCAGTAGCGATCGTATGCCCAAAACAGGCCCAAATCGTCGTCGAGGCCGAATTCGAACTCGCCATCGGCGCGAATCGCGTCGATCGGCTTCCACTCGAGCGGTTGATCGCTTGTGTTCGTGACGCGGGTCGTGATCTTTAGCCACCGCGCGTCGTCGTCCAGCGAGTAGATGACTTCGGCCTTCGAGTTGTCGTCGGCAGCGGGCCCGGCAAACCGCAGGCTGACGCCGTCGCCGTCGGCCGACTCGTCCGATAGCACGGGACCAGAAAGCTTGTACCGACCGCCCAACGGATAGTACGCGCTGAGCTGATCGCTTGGGCGATCGCGCTTGGTCAGGTCGATCACACACCCGCCGACGCCGCGCACCGTCATGTTCGCGTTGCGACTGGGAATCGCCTCGGCAATGACGGCCACCAGATGATCGTTCCGCAGGACCCAATCGCCGTAGATGCAATCAACCTCCTTGCCTCTGGGTATCACGCCGTCCCAGGAATCTTCCGAGAGTTGGACTATGTCGGCGGCACCGGCCGCGGCGATGAAGGCAACGGTCGTCACCAAGAACGTCGCGCCGATCGCGAAGCACCGCGGCAATTGGAACGTGCGCATGATCTGGCTCCTCGTATGCGGTGAACTATCGGCCATCTTGCGGCCGAATTTCGTAAGACTATCCGTAGGCAATTAGGAAAGTATGAAGGACCGACGCCGTCACTGCAAATTCCGCGAAGCCCAGTCGAGTAAATCGTCTTGCGGACCGCGTGTGTCATTCCCATCACCATGATCGACGCAGGGATGCCACAGGCCGATTTCAACCCCATTACGACTGCCGCGCGAGTTCATCCACGGGACCGCATTCACAACGCGGCTTGCGCATTGCGCCAAGCCTTTGCCCGCTGCGCCACCAAATTCAGTCGAACCGATGCTTTGTTAGATTGGCGCCTGCCAGCGCGGGCCGCGCGTCATCCGGACACTGTGCCGACGGGCCACGCCGTATTCGTCGGTTTTGCGTCGTGGTGCGGCGGTTTCGGCCAATTTCTCGGCGCCCCGTGGGTCAGCTTTACCGGTACGTCCGCTCGGACTAGACTGAGACGTATCCCGCCTTCCGAGTCCACTCCCAGCCCCGTTCCTACCGCTTGCAGGAGTGCGGATTTGTTGCACTTTCGATTCATTGCGTCTTGCGTGCTGGTCGCGTTCGTTGCCACGGCCGGGTTCAGATCACCGGCGGTGGCTGGCCAACAACCGTCCGACGCCGCTCCGACAGGCGCTCAGGCTGCCGATGCGCTTGCCGATCCGGCAATCGCCGAAACGCTCAAACTTTCAGACGAACAGCGCACGCAACTCGCCGCGCTGTTGACGGAACGGGCCGAGGGCCTGGCAAAGGCCGAACCCGATCAGCGCGAAGCCGTCTCTCGACAATTTGGCGAGAAGTTTCTGGCCCTGCTGTCCGACGCGCAGCGCACGCAACTTGCAACGATGGCCGACGGCGGCGCCGAGGAGCGTACGCTGCGCTTCAATTTCCGATTCCAGCGCTGGAGCGACGTGCTGGAGTGGTTCGCCGAACAAGCCGGGTTGTCGCTGGTGCTCGATGCCCCGCCGCCCGGGACGTTTAACTACTCCGACCAGCGCGCCTATACGGTGCCTGAATCGCTGGATCTGCTCAATGGCGTGCTGCTGACCAAAGGCTACACGCTGGTGCGCCGCGACCGGATGCTGATCCTGGTCGACTTGTCGCAGGGCATCCCGGAAACACTCGTTCCGCGGATCACGCTTGAAGACCTCGACAAACGTGGGCGATTCGAGTGGGTCAGCGTGATGTTCCCGGTCGACAACCGCAGCGCCGAGGAAGTGATTGCCGAGATCGCGCCGCTATTGAGCCCACGCGGAAAGAGTCAGGCATTGCCCAAGACCAAACAAGTACTCGTGACTGACACGGCCGGCGTCATGCGTGCCGTGAGCGCCGTGATCGAGTCAATCCCTCAACCAAAAGCCCCCGCACCGGGCGCACCGCCGGAGAAACCGAACCTGGTTGTCTATCCGTTGACCCTCGCCGATCCGGACGCGGCAGTCGAGGTGCTCAAGGCCCTGTTGCCGGGCGCGCAGTTCGTGCGCGATCCCAAGGCGAATCAACTCAGCGCGTATGCCACGCCGAGCCAGCATTCGGCGATCAAGGGCGTCCTCGACCAAATGCAATCGACCGCCGGCGGCGGCGAGGGACAATCGCGATTCGAAGTCTATCAATTGAACGATGTCGACCCGGACGCAGCCCTGGCCACGTTGCAACCCTTGGTGCCGGCGGCCCGTTTGAGCATCGATTCGGCAAGCAAGAAACTGGCTGCCTGGGGAACGCCAGCCGATCACGACATTCTCAAAAAAGCCGTTAGTCAATTGGCTGGCGCTTCGCTCAGCTCCGACGATCGGCAGGTCGAAGTGTATCGGCTGGCCAACGCCGATCCGGCGTCGGTCGCCACGATGCTGAAAAGTGTCGTGCCGCAAGCGCGCGTCGCCGTCGACGTACCGACCAAAAGCCTCGTCGTGCTGGCCGGACTGGCGGACCAAGAGACGGTTCGCGCGATCGTTGAACAGATCGACTCCAAGAACCCCGCGGCCGGCACGCCCGAACTGCGTATCTATCCGGTCGATCAGACCCCGCCCGATACGCTGACTTCGCTATTGCAGCAGCTCATTCCCACGGCCACCGTTACCGCCGACAGCGACCGGCGCCGGTTGTCGGTCGTCGCCACGCCGACCGACCACGAAACAATCAAGGCCGCGATCGACGAATATGTGAAAGCGACTCCGGCCCGCTCGCCCCGCCGGCTCGTGCTGTATCCGGTTTCGGCCGCCGAGCGGCAGCGTTTCCAAACCGTCGTCGAGGACCTGCGGGCCGAGTTCCCCAACGTCAAGGTGATCACCGACGCCGAACCGGGCGAACTCGCCGTCTGGGCGACGTCTGAGGAACACGATGTCATCGCCGACATTGTCAAACAGCTCAAGCAAGAGTCGCCGGCCGAAGCCAGCTACCAACTGGTAGCTTACTCCATTCGCGTGGCGGATCCGTCAAGCATCCTGACCGTGTTGCAAGACCTTTATCCGGCGACCAAATTCGTGCTCGACTCCAAGACGCGCCGGCTCGTCGCTTGGACTCGGCCGGAGGAACAACAGTCGATCAAGTCGCTGATCGACCAGATGGACACCGACGAAGCGGGCGAAACGCAGTTCAAGCTGATGGTCTATCCCGCGTCGGGTTTCGATCCGAGCGCGGCTATCTCGACGCTGAACACCATCGTTCCGGATGCCACGCTCACGCAGGATACGACGGCCAAGACGATTGTGGCCTGGGCTCGAGGATCGGACCACGAACAGATTGCCGCCACGTTGGACCAGCTCCGCCCCGGCGCCGATCCGACGATGCGCCCGCACGTTGTTTCCTACTCGGTGGGCACCGCGTCGGCAAGCACCATCGCGCCGCTAATCACGACCCTGGTGCCGGCCGCCCGCGTCGCGCCGAACGATGCAAGTCATACGATTGCGATTTGGGCTACGCCCGTGGAGCACGAGACTATCCGCGGAGCGATCGAGGAAATGGTGGCCGACCAGACAAAAGCGGCTGGCCAAGTCATCTCGTATTCGGTCGGCACAGCCACGGCCAGCACACTGGCGCCGCTGATCACGACCCTAGTGCCGGCGGCGCGCATCGCGCCAAACGACGCCAGCCACTCCATCGCCATTTGGGCCACGCCTGAGGAACACCAAACGATCAAGACGGCCATCGAGGAAATGATCGCCGATCAGCCGGAGGTGGCTGGCAAAGTGGTCGCGTACTCAGTGGGCGACGCGGTCCCCAGCTCGATTTCGCCGATGATTACTACCCTGGCGCCGACGGCGCGTGTCGCGCCCAACGACGCGACCAAGACGATCGCCGTTTGGGCCTCGCCAAAAGATCACGAGACGATTCGCGTCGCCATCGACGAAATGACTGGAGCCAAATCCGAGGCCACCACGGCCAAGGTCGTGGTCTATTCGCTCAAGGAAACGCTGGCCAGCAACATCACGTCCGCGCTACAAACCGCCGTTCCGGAGGCCCGTGTCGGCCTCGGGCAGAACCCGCGAAAGATCGTCGTTTGGGCCCGGCCATCCGAACACGAAATCGTTCGCGAAACGCTCAAGCAACTCGACACAGAAGAACAAATCGGCGAAGACACGGTGCTGAAAGCCTATCCGGTGAACGCTGCCGGCGGCGGCAACGTGTTGAACACGCTGCAAGGCCTGTTTAGGAACCACTCGACCGTTCGTCTGTCGTACGACGCCGACAACCGCAAGATCGTCGCGATCGCCACCGACAAGGAACACGCATCCATTAAGCGTGTTATCGACGAGATCGAACACGGATCGCCAGTCGACGCCGACGCGGAGTTCGAAGTGCATCCACTTCGCGACGCCGATGCGTCGATCGTCATGCAAGTGCTCAACAGCCGGTTGGGCAAGGACTCGCAGGCGGTGCTGTCGACCGATGCCGATGGCCAGCAACTGGTTGCCGTGGCCACGCCCGAGCAGCAAGAGCAGATCCGCGAAACGATCGATCAACTGCAAGCCGCTGGCCGCGACCTGGAAGTGTTCCCGTTGGATGTGGTCGATCCGTTCACGGCCGAATTGGCCATCGAAAAACTGTTCTCCGAGGGCGGTCGCCGCAATCGTCGCGGCGCAGCGCCGATCGTCGAATCCGACGTGACTGCGTCGCGGCTCTACATTCGGGCGACCAGGGAAGACCTGGACGAAATTCGTAACTTGCTGGTAAAAATGGGCGAAACTCGGCTGGCCAACTCCGACGGCAGCGGCGGCAACGTGCGGATCATCCCATTCTCGGGCGACGCGCGGGCGACGCTGGCCGAAATTGAGCGCATTTGGCCGCAGCTCAGCGACAGTCCGCTCCGCGTGCTCACCTCGCCCGCCAAGCGGCGCCGTCCGCTTCAGCCTCAGCCAACCAGTCCGTCGACCGACGATTCGGGCCAAGACACAATCGAGCAAGAAACGGACGCCAACCCAACAGAGACCGTCCCGGTCCGGCGGCGGCAATCGTCGCGCGACAAAACATCCCCGGCATTGGAGGTCAAGACGGCCGCGGTCCAGGATCAATCACCACCGCCGGTCGAACCGAACCAACCACCACCGGCCGAGAAGAAGGATGAACCGACGGCTAAGGCTCCCCCAGCAACGAAGGAGCCCGCACCGATCATCGTGTCGCCCGGCGAGGATCGGATCACGATCATGTCGGACGACCCCGAAGCGATCAAGCAATTCGAGGCACTGGTGCGATCTTTGACGCCGCCAGCCGGCGCAGGCGGCCGCGCGGTGACGGTGTATCCCTTGCGCAGCGCCGACAGCACCGCGGTTGCCGATTTGCTCCAACGGATTTTCCGCCGCGGCGCGTTCGACTTCGGCGATTCGTCCTCGCCGGTCATCGAAGCCGAACAGCGACTCAACGCGATCGTCGTGTACGCCGGCCGCAACGATCGGGCGGTCATCGAGCAATTGCTCGAAGTGATCGACTCCGACGAAGTGCCCGACTCGCTGGTCGCCAACCGGCCGACGATGATCCCGGTCAAGAACACGGACGCCGAGGCAGTCGAGGATGTCTTGCGCGACATCTATCAAACGCAGTTGACGTCCGGAGCGCGCCGACCACAGATCCCCGTGCCCAGCGGCGCCAGCCGTGACGTGGCCGCCGTAATTCAACAAATCAACACGGCCGCCACCGGTCCGCTGATGACGCTGGGCGTCGACGACACGACCAACTCAATCGTCGTGATGGCGCCGGCGCCGCTGGTCGAAGAGGTCTCGGAACTCGTGGCAAAGCTGGACGAGGCCGCGCTCAACGACACGTCGCGCTCGGTTAAGGTCGTCAAGCTGCGCAACGCAAGCGCAATGCAAGTTCAGGAAGTGCTCGAAGACCTGATTCGCAACTCGGCGCAGGGTCGGTCAGGTCGCCGCCGCGATCGACGGTAGTCAGGTTCGCGCGTCGCGGGCCGTCCGGCCAGCGTTCGGCGGTGCGCGTCGCGCACCCAATTTTCGAATGACCGCTACGGGCTGGGGGGCACAGTGGCCGGTGTCTGCTGTCGGGCAACCGGCTGTGGCAAGGTCGATCGCGACAGTTCCGCGGGGGTCAATAGCCCGTCGCCGTTAACGTCGTACCGTTTGAACTCAGCGACCTCGGTGGAACGGAGTTTCGGCGAGAATTCGGCCAAGGTGAGCTGCGCGTCGCCGTCGCGATCGCGTTCTACGAACCAACCGGGCACACCCGCCGGCAACGGTGCGAAGTATTTCAGATCGCGACGGCGTTCTGCCGCGGCCTTTTGCGGATCGGTGTCCAGTGCGGCCGCCGCCGGCGCGCCACCAGGTTCCGTGCTAAGCGGCTGCGCACCGGCCGGCTGCCCAATGGGTGGTTGTGCACCGAGTTGCTGCACACCGGCGGGATTCGATGTGGGAACCGTCTCGCCGCGCGTCGAAAGCCGAATACGCCGGCCCGCTCCATAGTTGGCTGCATAGAGGGCAAACTCGGCGGCGGTGATCTGGCCATCGCGGTCGAGATCAGCGTTCCGTGGAGCACCCTGCATCGCCGCCCATTCCTGCTGGCTCAGCCGACCATCGCCGTCGGCGTCGTACTTGCGCACGATCCGCTGGCCGTAGCGAATCAGCTTCGCGGTGACGGTACCAGCCGGCGCGGGCGGTGGCGTCGTCACTTGGCCATGCAAAGCCGCGCACCGAACCAGCAAGGGCATGCACAACCACCATCCAATCAGGGTCCAGTTCCACCGCGCGGACCACCGCCGTGCCGCCCTGTCTGGGCGTCGTTCAGGCGTCGTGTCGGAGGGTGACACAGTATTCAAATCTCGTTGCGCCGTCAGCAGATAGGCACGATGCGCCGGCCTTCGCCGCGGGCCACTGAGGTGGCCCACCAGGTCTTGACATTGAGCGATCGCATCAGGTACAGTGCATATGTTCGCAGCCGGGCAGTGTGCGGTCAACCTGCTCGGTTGAAGTCCCTCCGGTACATCCTACCTACCCAAAGACCTGCACGCCTCCGTTTACCCGTACCACCACTGGTTCGGCCCGTGATGGGAGTTAGCAGGCAAAGCGTTCGATTAGGACGTCGAACGAACCCGCAGCGAACTTAGTTTCCCCGACCTACCTTCCTCCAACCAACCGCAAGCTGTCCGACCACGGACGGATGATGGGTTCGGACTTGGCCGATCCCATTGAATCCGGGCGGCGTCGTCTGGATCGACTTGCCCACCCCGCCGACTTACCCGCCATGATTGCCGGCCAGATCCTGCTCAACAAAGGGCTGCTCACCGAGGACCAGCTCAGCGCCGTGCGCCAGGCGCTGGCCGAGGGCCGGCGTCTCGACGAAGTGATCGCCGAGTTGGGCACCGTCAGCGAGGAGAATGTGCTGGCAGCGGTCGGCGAATTTCTTGGGCTCGATACGATCGAGCTGGGCAACGCGGAAGTCGATCTAGCTCTGCTGCGAGAATTCCCGGTCAAGCTGATCCACCAGCACCAGATCTTCCCGGTGGGCTGGCAAGACGACACGTTGCTGGTCGCCACGGGCGATCCCTACGACCTGCATGCACTCGATGCAGTCAGCGCCGTGACCGGCTGGAGTGTAACGCCCGTGCTCGCCTCGCCGGCTGAACTGGCCAAGCTGATCAAGACTCACTTGGGCGTCGGAGCCCAAACCGTCGACGGACTGCTTGCACAGCGCGAGGAAGATGGCGACGTCGAAATGCTCGAGGAGCTCGAGTGGGACCGGTCCGAAGCCTCGGAAATGGCCCAAGAGGCGTCGGTCGTGCGATTGGTCAACGAGATTCTCAGCGAAGCCGTCGACGCACACGCCAGCGACATCCACATCGAGGCCCAACCATCGGGCATGAAGATCCGCTACCGCATCGATGGCGTCTTGCACCGCCAGCCGATGCCGCCCGAGATCGACCGTTTTCAGGCCGCGATCATCAGCCGCTTGAAAATCATGGCCCGGCTAAACATCGCCGAGAAACGGGTCCCGCAGGATGGGCGGATCAAGCTCAAGGTTTCAGGCCGCGAGATCGACATCCGGCTTTCGATCATTCCCATGCTGCACGGCGAAGGCATCGTCATGCGTATCCTGGACAAGGATCGCATGCAGTTTTCGCTAGTCGGCATCGGCATGGACGACGACGTCTACGAGCAGTTCGGCCGGCTTATCAAGCTGCCGCACGGGATCATCCTGGTCACCGGCCCAACCGGCTCTGGAAAAACGACCAGCCTGTACAGCGCGCTGAATGAAATCAAGAGTGAAGAAACGAAGATCATCACGACCGAGGATCCGGTCGAATACCAGTTGGAAGGTATCAATCAGATTCAGGTCCACACGAAAGTGGGTCTGACGTTTTCCGCCAGCTTGCGGAGCATCTTGCGTCACGACCCCGACGTTGTGCTCGTCGGCGAAATCCGAGATCTCGAAACGGCCGAGAACGCGATCCAAGCGTCGCTCACCGGCCACCTCGTTTTCAGCACCTTGCACACCAACGACGCAGCCGGCGCGTTCATGCGAATGACTGACATGGGCGTCGAGCCGTTTCTGGTCTCGAGCACGGTCGCCGGCGTTATGGCGCAACGCCTGGTCCGGGTGCTGTGCAAGGAATGCCGCCAGCCCTACCAGCCCAAGCCCGACGATGTGCCCGAAGACTTTCCGTTGACCGACGTGCTGGACCGCGGAGAGACGCTCTATCAGCCGGGCGGATGCCGCCGTTGCCGCGGCAAGGGATACACCGGACGAGTCGGCTTGTACGAGTTGCTGGTCACCAACGACAAGATCCGCCACCTGGCCGGCGAGCGCGTTCCGTCGCAAGAACTGAAGCGCGCCGCGATGGAGGCCGGCATGCGAACGTTGCGCCAGGATGGTTGGCAAAAAGTACTCCGAGGAAAAACCACGATCGACGAGGTCATGCGCGTTACCGGCGCGGATTGACAACTTCGGTGTTCAACGCGCGCCGCGGCCATAGACCACAACACACTCCACGCAAACTCCCGCCCCGCCCTCCCCAGCAATCATGCCCGAATTTGCCTACAAAGCACGCAACCACGCCGGAGCCGACGTGGCCGGAACGCTGACCGCCGCGAATCGGCGTGAAGCGCTATGTACGCTGGGCGATCGCCAGCTCTATCCGCTGTCGGTCGAAAGCGCCGCGCCGGCCCGCAACGTCTGGCAGCGCAAGGGCCGCATTAAGACCGGGCTGCTGGCCACGACGCTGACGCAACTGGCCGACTTGCTGCAAAGCGGCGTGCCGCTGCTGCGCTCGCTCGATGTGTTGGCCGAACAGGCTGTGCATCCCGTGCTGGCCGAAGTGCTCGACGACGTGCGCAACCAGGTGGCCGAGGGCACGCCGCTCGACGAAGCGATGGCCCGCCATCCAAGCGTGTTTAGCGAGTTGACGATCAGCATGGTGCGCGCCGGAAGCGAGGGCGCGTTCTTGGAAGACGCATTGAAGCGCACTGCGGACTTCCTGGAGAAACAAGAGGAGCTGCGCGGACGCGTCGTTGGCGCAATGACGTATCCGGCCATCCTGGCAGGGGCCGGCGTGCTGATCACCGTTGTGCTCATCGTGTTCTTCGTCCCGAAATTCGAAGACCTGTTCGCCCGGCTCGAGGAGCAAGGCGGCTTGCCAATGTCCACGGTGATGCTGCTGGCCATCTCGAACCTGCTCGGCAAGTACGGCATCCTGGTCGCCGCGGCCATCGCCGGACTGGTTTATTGGGCTCGAGCGCAGCTGCGCACCGACAAGGGCCGGTTGTTCGCTGATCGGGCGAAACTGAAGATCCCGATCGCCGGCAAGATCTTCTTGGGCTATGCGATCTCGCGTTTTTGCCGCGTCCTGGGCACGCTGCTGCGAAACGGCGTGCCGCTGATCAAGTCGCTCGAAATCTCCAGTGACTCGACCGGCAACCGCGTTCTGTCCGAGGCGATTCGCCGATCGGCCGAGAATGTCTCGTCCGGCGAGACGTTGGCCAAACCCTTGGCCGAGTGCGGGCTGATCCCGCGCCCCGTGATGGCGATGATCAGCGTCGCCGAAGAATCCAACAACCTCGACAACGTGCTGGTCAACATTTCCGACGGCATCGACCGGCAGACCAACGTGCAGTTGGACTTGATGGTTCGCCTGCTCGAGCCGCTGACCTTGCTGGTGATGGCCAGCGCAATCCTGTTCGTGCTGGTCGCGCTGCTGCTGCCCGTATTCCAAATGAGTTCCACCGTGACCTGACGGCCAACACGATGCCGTACCGCGTCGGGACAACAATAGTCGCCCCGACGATTGACAACAATCCGCGACAACCAACCACAACCACCCCGAAGCATCAGAGAACTGACTAGAGGCAACCACCATGAACCATCGCGACATCATTCAACATTCGCTTGATCCTAGGAGGGCATCCAACATGACAAACCCCACACAAGACCGAGCACGCCGCAAAGGCTTCACACTGATGGAAGTCTTGCTCGTGCTGGTCATCCTCGTCGTTCTGATGGGCTTCGCGGTCCCGTCGCTGTTGGGCAGCAAGAAAAAGGCCGATATCGACGCCGCCAAGACGCAAATCGGCCTGTTCCGCACGGCGCTCGAAAAATACGCGCTCGACTTGAACACGTTTCCCGACACCGAGCAGGGCTTGGACGTGCTGATCGTGGAGCCGACGGATCTTGAAGAAGAGCAAGTGGCCAATTGGGCCGGTCCGTACATCACCACCACGTCGAAAGAAGCGCCACGCGACCCGTGGGGCAAGAAGTACTACTACGAATTCCCGTCGACGCACGACAGTGAGTATCCCGACATCTGGTCGTCGGGGCCGGACGGTAAAGAAGGCACCGAAGACGACATCGTCAACTGGTCGACCGACGAAGCATCCTAGAGACTGCAATCGAGGAATCTCCGTGGAACCAACGAAAATCGTTGCTCGAAGAGGCTATACACTTTCGGAAGTGCTGGTCGTTCTTGCGCTGCTGGTGACCGTGACGGCCCTGGCCCAACCCGCCGTGCGCAAGGCGCTTGGTGATAGCCGCCTGCGGTCCGCCGCGCGGCAGGTACGCGCCGAGCTGGCCAAAACGCGGCTCCGCGCCATGCAATCCGGCGTTGCGCGGCGGTTTCGTTATCGGTTCGGCGAAAATCAATTCGAGATCGCGCTGGCCAATTTCGACACCGAAGCGGCCGCGTCAGGTGACGACGCGTATTCAACCGCTGCCGCCGTGGCGACGGTCGACCCGCAGCATGCCGACGCCGGTCTCAAGCCGGCGGCGAAGGCGGTCGTGCAGAAATTGCCCGAGGGCGTCTCCTTTGGCACGCCCGTGCCAGATGCCGTGGCGCCGATAGGCGAGGAGGGCTGGTCCGAACCGATAGTGTTTTTCCCCAACGGGCGAACCGCGGACGCGACCATTCAGTTGCGCGGAGAGCGCAACAGCGTGGTCGACGTGTCGCTCCGCGGCCTGACCGGAGTGGCGAGGGCCGGACGCCCGCGTCACGAAAAGGAAACCCGATGAGACGCGCGCGCCGGCGTGGATTCTCGCTCTTGGAAGTCCTGCTGGCCACCGGCATCTTGATCGGATCGGCCGTCGTGCTGATGGAACTGGCCTCGATCGGAAACCGGCACGCCGCTGCCGCGCGCGACCTGGCTCGCTCGCAACTCATCTGCCAAACAAAGCTCAACGAGATCGTCTGCGGCATCACGCCAGCCGAGACGCTCCGGCCCGAACCGCTCGATGACGATCCGAATTGGGTCGTTTGGGTCGATGTCACGCCGTCGGAAAACCCAGGGCTGATGGTGGTTGAAGTTGGCGCGGCACTCCAACCGAAGGATCGCAAGCCGTCGGCCCGTTTCACGCTGGCGCGCTGGGTTCGCTCCCCACAGACGGATGCCACTGGCGCCGCAAGCGGTTTGGCCGGGGCCGCCGTGCCATCCGCGTCGTCGGGCGCTGCTCGCGGAGGACCGTTGCCATGAAAATTCCGCCTCTAGGCACCCGCCACGGCTTCACGCTGGTCGAGGTGCTGCTAACGACGGTGCTGGCAGCCGCCTTGCTGGTCGCGCTCTGGTCGATGCTGAGCATGTACTCCAAGGTGTTCGAGACGGGCCACGAGCGCACCGAACAGTCGCAACTGGCCCGTACCCTATTCGACGAAATCTCCACCGATCTGCAAAGCGTGTTGCAGGCTCCGCCGGTGGCGCCGATGCTTCCGACACCCGCGCAGTCGGCCGATGACACGTCCGGTGCCGTTTCCAACAACGGATCGCCGGCCTCCTCCGGCTCGGCGAGCTCGGTTGCCAGTTCAACCAATGCGTCGTCCACTGCGGCGGCGCCGACGAACTCGCCATTGCAGCCGGTAACACCGGTCTCGGCGGCTTCGAGCACCGCGCAGACAGTTGCGCCGGTTCAGCCCGTGGCCGCGCAGCAACCGATCAGCGCTCCGCCGACTCCGCCGTTGGTTGGCGGCGTCGCCGGTTCGCCGGGTTTGGGCGGATCATTTCCGGCGAATGAATCGCCTTCGAGCGCCGTTGCCACGCGTTCGCTCCGCCCGGCCGGGTTGTTCGGCACGGACACCTACTTGCAGATCGACGTGGTCCAACCGGTCTTGCCCATGACCGAATCGCTGGACGGCGCAGCAGCGTATGTGAACGAACCGACCGGACCCGACGCCGGCGAACTGAGAACCATCACATACTCGTTCGAAGAAGTCGAATTGCGCGACCGAATATCCGCCGAGCCTTTGATGCACCTGGTGCGCCGCGAGTTGTCCTGGGCCGAGGCACATCCGTCGTCCGGCGGACGTGCCCCAGGTGTGAATGGATCGGCTGCCGGATCGGCAGCGCGTCGAACCGCGACAGCCGCCACGTCGGCGGAAACCGAGGTTGCCGGCGACGATCCACTGGCCGCCGAAGATCCGTCGGCGGCCAAAGTGCCCGAGGTCATTTATTTCGCGCTGCGGTATTTCGACGGTGCAACCTGGAGCGATCATTGGGACAGCATTGCCCGCAAACGCTTGCCCACAGCAATCGAGGTCGCCATGCGGCTGCGCGCACACGACCAACCGGAATCGTCGGTCGACGTAGAAACCAAACCCGGCGTGGACGCGGAAAAAATCGCCCAATGGAAGTATCCTATCCATCGGCTTCTGATTCCGCTTGAGGGTACGGCGCCGGCCAACGTACCAGCCGAGAGCACGACGGTCGCCGGATTGCCGTCTGTTACTCAAGGAGCCATCGACGATGGTCAGCCCGGCCAGTAATCGATCGACACTAGCCGCCGCGCGCCACGACCGCCATGCGCTGGTGCTGGTGTTGGTGCTGATCGTCGTGATGATGGTTGCGCTGGCCGGCTTCACGTTTGCCGAATTGATGCTGACCGAAAACAAAGCGGCGCGGCTGCACGGCGATCAACTTCAACTGCGCCAGGCACTGCACAGCGGCAAGGAACACCTCAAGCTGTTCTTCGAGCAGCCGCGTTCCGTCCAAGAGCTTGCCGGCGGCTCGATGGACAACCCGACGCACTTTCGCAGTATCGCTCTGCTCGATGACCCGGGCACCCTTCGATCTGCGCCCAACGCGTTGCGGTTTAGCGTCGCAACTCCCACGATTGCCAGCCCGGGCCAGCCGCAATCGGCCGGAGTGCGCTTCGGTGTGGAGAACGAGTCCGGCCGGCTCCACCTGGCCGATCTGCTCCGCTTCGACAAGCACTCGCCCGGTTCGGGCCGCAGGGCCCTCATGCAGTTGCCCGGCATGACCGAAGCCACCGCGGACGCGATTCTGGATTGGATCGATGCCGACTCCGAACCGCGGGCGATGGGCGCAGAAGACGACTACTACAGCGGTCTGGCCGAGCCGTACGCTGTGCGCAACGGCTTGCCCGAGTGCATCGAAGAGCTGCTCCTGGTCAAAGGCGTGACGCGTGAATTGTTGTTCGGCGCCGACGCCAACTACAATCGACAGGTGGAGTCCCATGAACTGTCCAAAACGGCTGACGGCCCGCACGGGGGCACTTCGGCCCTGGTGCCGTGGAGCTGGCTCTTGACGCTATACAGCGGGCAACGCAACCAGACGTCGACCGGAATGCCGCGTATCAATCTCAACGGCACGAACCTCGCGCTACTCGAGCAGCAGCTCACGCCGGCGGTCGGCGCTCCACTTGCCGCGTTCATCGTTGCTTACCGGCAGAACGGCCCGTACACCGGGTCCGACTCAGCAATCGACCAAGTCCCGCCAATCCGCGATGCAAAGCCGCCCCGATTCGAAATTAAGTCGATGCTCGATCTGCTTTACTCGAAGGTGGCCGTCGCGGCCGACGATTCGGACGACAAACCCAAGGTGTACGCGAGTCCGTTCCCGCCAGAGCCACAGGCACAAGCCGAAATGCTCAACAAGCTGCTCGACCTGGCCACGGTGTTTGACATGCCAGTGACGCGCGGGTTGGTCAGCGTCAACCATGCGCCGGCGACCGTCTTGCAGGCCGTGCCCGGCATCGAGCCACAATTGGCGCAGCAGATTGTCGCAGCCCGCGAGAACGGCGCCAACGAATCGCCCACGAATCGCCGGCATCCAACCTGGCTCTATTTCGAGGGATTGGTCGACTTCCGTACCATGAAGAATCTGTTGCCCTACCTGTCCACCGGCGGCGATGTTGTGCGTGCTCAGATCGTGGCCCATCGCGACCAGCCTGGAACAACTGCCCGCGCCGAGGTCATCATCGACGCCACGACCACACCGGCCCGTGAACTACTCTGGCGCGATTTGCAATTGCACGGACAAGGCTATCCACTTGAGTGGCTCACGGCCGAATCGACCGTAGCAGCGAGGAACTAGGCGGCCATGGCACGACTGCTGGCAATCGACTGGGACAATCGCGAAGCGCGCTACGTGATCGGCGCCACGCGTGGATCCCACGTGAACATTGAGTCGGCCGGCGCTATTGCGCTGCCCGATAGTGCCGGCCCCGGCGGGACCGAATCCGAACTAAGCAGCCAGCTTCGCGCGGTACTCGCCGGCAAAGCCGCACGCGCGACGACGGTCGTGGGTGTGGATCGTAGCCGAATCGAACTGGTCTCAATGACACTTCCGCCGGCGTCAGACGTGGAATTGCCGGACATGGTCCGTAACCAGGCCATGCGCGACAATAGCGCCATCGCCGAGGACGACGTCCTCGATTTCGTAACCAGCGACGCGGACGAATCCGGCCCGCGCGCGATCACGGCCGTGGCACTTTCGCGCTCGCGGCTGGAGAAAATCCAAACCATCGCCAGCGAGGCGGGACTGGCCCCTAAATCGATCGTCGTACGGCCGTATGCCACAGCGGGTTTGGTGCTTGATGCACTGGAGAATCGTGATCAGGCCTGCCTAGTGATCAATGTCTTGTCAGAAGAAGTCGACCTGATCGTGCTGGCTGGCGGTCGTGTGGTGTTCTGGCGAACGGTTCGTCAGTCAGGCGTTTCGCGTGACGAAGCAGCGGCATCTCGCCTGGTGGCCGAAGTGCAGCGGACGCTGTTGGTCGCGCAATCACGCGTGCCCGGGCAAACGGCCGAGGCGGTTTATCTCTGTGGCGGATTGGACGAGCATCCGGCGCTGGCCGCCGCGCTGCGCGAGCGGTTGCCGCTGGAACTGGTGTTAACCGATCCTTTTGCCGCGTATGCGGGGCTCGACGAGCCACCGGAACATCCCGGCCGTTTCGCGTCGCTGGTTGGAATGCTAGTCCGCGAAATCGACGGCGGACACCCGATTGACTTTCTGAATCCTCGACAGGCGCCGGCACCGGCCGACCGTCGACGCGTCGTCAGCTTAGCGGCCGCGGTGGTTGTACTCTTACTTGCGATGGGCGGCTACCGCGTGTGGTCCACCTTCGCCGAATCGGACGATCAGATCGAGACGTTGACCGCCCAACTCGACCGGCTCGACGAGTTAGCCAAGCGAAACACGTCGAAGGAGAAGGCCATTCAATTAATCGAGAATTGGTCGAAAGACGACGTTAATTGGCTCGACGAATTGCGCGACCTTTCGATCCGCTTTCCCAGCGAGCGCGACGCCGTCGTGCTGCGAATGAATATGAGTCAGGGGCGCGAGTCGGGCGGATCGATCGACATGACCGGGATCGTGCGCGATCCGGTGATTGTCAGCCACATTGAAAACGGGATTCGCGACAAGTACCACCAAATCAGCAGCCGGCACATGCAGGAACAGCTTCAGGAAAACAACTACTCCTGGCACTTCGAGTCGTCCATCGTGGTCACGCCGCGTGAGCCGGACCAGTACGTCAGCCATTTGCCCGAGTCCGAGCGGCCCGTGGAACCTCCGGAAGCCGAGACCGCCCCGCTGCCCAAGGCGCTGCGCGAGCGCGCCGCACGAAACCTACGGTAACGAACGTGAACAGGCGCGAATTGACACTCGCTGTCGGATTGGGAGCCATCGCCGTGGCCTACGGCGGCAACTGGCTCTATCAGTCCAGCTACGTTCAGCCGCTGGAGAACCGTCGCGCGGATATCGACCAATTGCGCCAAGACATCGCCGAGCGCGAACTCGACATGGCACGATTCCGCAAAGCGAACCAACGCCTCAAACAGTGGCAAACGCAGAGCCTGCCCTCCGACGTCGAATTGGCGCGCAGCCTCTATCAGGCCTGGCTGGTCGAACAGGTCGGCACGGCCGGCTTCGCCAGCCCAAACGTCGATTCGAGCGAGCCGGTCACGCGAAAAGGGGCCTACTCGTCGCTGCGCTTTTCCGCGCGAGGGCGGGGCACGCCCGAACAACTGACGAACTTTCTCTACGCATTCTACCGGGCCGATCACTTGCACCACATCAACTCGATCAGCCTCACGCCGGTGCCGCGCAGCGACGAACTCGACATTTCGCTGTCGATCGAAGCCCTGTCACTGCCCGAAGCCGAGCGCACCGATCAGCTTTCCACTCGGCTTTCCGATCGACTGGCGTCGGCCACGCTGGCGGATTATCGCGTCATCGTGGATCGCAACTTGTTCGGCATTGGTGGCGGCGGAATGGACGAAGCCGACTTTGCCTACCTGACCGCCATCACCGAAGTCGACGGCCAACCGGAAGTTTGGTTCACGCTCCGCGCCTCCGGTGAACTGCTCAAGCTGCGCAGCGGGCAGGAATTTCAGATCGGGGCCCTGCGCGGCAGTGTGGCCGAGATCAGCGATTCGGACGTCGTGCTTCTATGTGACAACGAACGCTGGCTGGTCGGCGTAGGCGAAAACCTGATGCAGGCTAGCACGCTCCCGCCCGAGTTCTAGGCTGTGCCCGGCGGCCCAGCACACTTCCGGCAGCACCAACGCGCGATTACTCTATCTTCGCGCGTCGCCCTATTGCCAATGGTTTGCGGCAACTCACATATTCCGCGCCGCATGAAACATATTAAGAAAGTTTGATCTTGGCAGCGTTCGGCCGTTGCGGTACTGTCCCGCCACATTTCCCTGCTGCGCGGGCCCAGCGGTCTGACTGGCTCGCACTGTTTCAAAATCTTTTCGATGAAGCACATTCGGCAAACGACTCATGCGCGCGCTCGCGCGCACCGGTACGTGCTGGTAGGCACTTGCGCGGTGGCGCTCCTTCTATGCGCCGCGGTCTTGGCGCAAATGCAGCCGATGTCCGACGCGTACATGGCCTATGCGCTGCAAGACATTTCCGCGGCCGACGTGGGACAACGGCTCGAAACGATGCTGCGCGGTAAGGCACAGGTCGTCGTGGACCGCCGCGCCAATCGGGTCTATGTCCGGGGCAATCCAAGCGCGCAGCGCGCGGCCCAAGACCTGATCGCCCGTCTAGACAAACCGCCGCAAGGATCGCAGGCGCCCGTGGCACCACCAGTTCGACAGGCTTCCGTTCCCACCGCCCAACTGCCGACGAGACAATCGGCCGCGACCGGACCAACAGTCGGCGCGCCGCCGCTCGTGCAACAGCCACCAGCCCACACGGCAAATGCCGCCGCGCGCCAAGAGCACCGTTTGCAAGTCACGTGGCAAGCGACCGACGTCGAACCGGCGCTCGCGCGGCTGTTCGGCTCGCTATTGCAGCGTGCGGCGCCTGGCCAGCCGGGCGAGCCGGCTTACATCGTTACGGCCAAGTCAGGACAGCGCACGTTGCTGCGCTGCGAACCAGACCGGCGCGCCGTCGCATTCTCCGGACCTGATCCACTCCGCTCGCAGGCAATCCGCCTGGTCGCGGCGCACGACGCGCAGAATCAGGCCACCACCGGTGCCGTGCGTGCCGTTCCGCTGCGCAATTCGGACCCGAACACTGTGCAACGGGCGGTGGACTTGTATCGCCGCGGCAATGCAACTCGACGACCATCGGGGCAACCCGCCGCCGCCAACCAACTGGCACAAGCCCAACCGACGCCGAATCAGCCACTTCCCAACCAACCCCAGGCGACGCCCGCCGACGAGGGCACGGACCGCACCAACGAACAACTGCGTGAACTGGGCCTTAATTTGAGCATCGAGGTGCTGCCCGACCTCGACGCGATTATCCTCCGCGGCAGCGATCGCGACGTGAATGAGGTGATGCGGATCATCGAGGACATCGAGCGGATCAGCGCCGAAACGATCCCCGAGGTCGAGGTCGTGCAGCTTGCACACGCCGGCAGCGACGCCGTGGCGGCGTTGTTGACCACGGTCGAACCGGACTTACTGGCGGGCCGTGCCGGCAAAGTCAGTGTTACGCCGCTCAACAAGCCGAACGCCCTGTTGCTGATCGGCCAGACCGACGTGGTGAAAGTCGTCCGCGACTTGATCACGAAGCTCGACCGGCCCGTTTCGCCGCAGTCGCAACTGCGCGTGTTTCGGCTTCGCCACGCGCCGGCCACGGAGGCCGCCACGACGATCCAGGAATTCTTCGACGAACGGCCCAACCTGGGAACCAAATTAATCATTAGCCCCGATGCACGCACCAATTCTCTGATCGTACACGCGGCGCCGCGCGACATGGCCGAGATCGAACTGCTGGTCAAGCGCATCGACACCGAGCAAAGCGCGTCGGTCAACGTGGTGCGCGTGTTCAAGTTAAAGAATTCGTTGGCGACGAACCTGGCCGAATCGCTGCGCGCTGCGGTCCAGCCAACCACGGGCGGTTCCGGTGCCGCTGCCGCCGCCAAGTCGTCCGCTTTGGAACTGGTAACCGTCGACCCGCAGGGCCAGAAGGTGATCAAGTCGGGCATCCTGTCCGACGTGAAGATCACGCCCGACGCGAAGGCCAATTCACTGATTGTGACCGCGCCGGCGCAAAACATGGCACTGGTGGCCGCGCTGATCGAGCAGATGGACGACGCGGCTGCCTCGGTCGCGCAGATCAAGGTCTTTCACATCGTCAACGGCGACGCTTCCAGTCTGGTCGAAATGCTTCGCTCGCTGTTGCCGCAACAAACCGGTTCGGCGCAGGCGGCGGCTGTTCCGCGTGCCAAGGACGAGTCGTCGTTCGTCCCGCTCCGCTATTCGGTCGACGTGCGCACCAATAGCATCATCGCGGCCGGGTCCACCGGCGATCTGGCGATTATCGAAGCCCTACTGCTGCGGCTCGACGAGCGCGACGTGGAACAACGGCGCACGGAAGTCTATCAACTGAAGAACGCCCCGGCGCTCGATGTCGCCGACGCGGTCAACCAGTTCTTGCGCAGCCAGCGACAGGTGCAGGAAGCGGCGCCCGGCGAATTGAGTCCCTTCCAGCAAATCGAAAAAGAAGTCGTCGTCGTCCCTGAGCCGGTCGGCAATTTGCTCATCATCAGCGCGTCGCCGCGCTACTTCGAAGAAATCTACCGCATGGTAGAAACGATCGACGAGCAACCGCCTCAGGTGCTCATCCAGGTACTGATCGCCGAAGTTGCATTGAATGAAGACACTCAATTCGGTATCGAATGGGGTGTTCAGGACGGACTGCTGTTTGATCGGAGTCTGTTGGGCGATCTGCTCACGACCACCACGACCACGACGTTTGGAGATCCGCCGACCACCGTCACGGACCAAAACGTCATCTCGGCCACGCAAGAGCCAGGCTTCGACTTCAATAGCCCGCTGATCGGCAACGCGGCCAGCGATCGCAGTTTTGCCACCGCGGCGCAGACCGGCAAACAGGCACTGGCCAATTTCGCGGTTGGCCGAACCGACGCCGACTTGGGCTTCGGCGGACTGGTGCTTTCGGCCGGTAGCAAGAGCATCAATGTGTTGCTGCGTGCATTGCAACAGAATCAGCGTCTGGAAGTGCTCAGCCGGCCGCAAGTCATGACCATCGACAACCAACCAGCATTCATTCAGGTCGGCCAGAAGGTTCCGCTGATCACCAACGTTATTGTCAACCAGATCGGGCAAACCAACACGGTCCAGATGGACAACGTTGGTTTGATTCTCGGTGTCACGCCGCGTATTAGCCCGGACGGAATGGTCGTGATGGAAGTCGACGCCGAAAAGTCGGACGTCGCTCCCGAATCGGAAGGAATCCCTGTATCGATATCCGCATCCGGCGACGTGGTGCGGGCACCGCGGATCAATATTACGACCGCGCAAACCACCGTCAGCACCGCCAGCGGCGAGACGATCGTGCTGGGCGGGCTGATCACCAAGCGACGCCTGACCGTCAATCGCCGTGTGCCCTACCTGTCGAGCGTTCCGGTGATCGGCTGGATGTTTCGCTTCGATCAGTACGAAGCCCGACGCACCGAGCTGTTGATTATCCTTACGCCGCACGTGGTGCGCGACGCCGCCGAAGCGGAGCGGCAGCGCCAGGTCGAGGCCGCCCGCATGCACTGGTGTGCCGCCGACGTGCACGAGATTCACGGCGATCCGGCGCTGTGCCGGCGCGGCGAGTGCCCGCGGTGCAACTCCGAGCTGCCGGTGATCTATCCGGATCTCGATCCCAGCGGCATGTCGCCCAACCAGATCTTGGAAATGGAACCGGTGCTGCCGGGCGAGCCAATCGAGGGACCGTCGATGCTGCCTGATCCGGACGACTCGTCCGACAACCAACAACCTCCGGAGACCAAGCGGTGGAATCTCGCGTCGCTACTACCGCAACGTTCTGTGGAGAAGGCCCGTCCGACCACGACCGACTCAGCGCGACTACCACCCGTGCAGCCGGTGATTACGGCGGCCCAACCGGCTAGTCCAAAAGTTACCCGATAGCGGCAACAACCACTCGATGCGCACGTCACCCGCGACGATTTGCTTGGCGATGCTGGCTCTGACGCTGAGCCAGATGCTCGGCTGCGCGCCGTTGCGGATGCCCGAAACGCTTGTGCTGCCCGGCCAACAAGAGAAGTTCGAAACGCCGTTGCGGATGACGGCCCTGTGGACAAACACGGTATTGGTCGAAGCCGGCGTGATCGGCTTCGGTGGCCGGCTGATGTTCTACGGCGCAGAGAACGACGAGCCGATCAAGGTCGAGGGCGAGCTGACTGTCTTTGCCTACGACGATACGGACGAAGTGAAGGCCGACCGCATTCCGGCCCGCAAATTCGTCTTTCGTACCGAGGACTTTTCCAAGCACTACAGCGAGTCGCGACTCGGACATTCTTACAGTTTTTGGGTTCCGTGGGGCCAAGTGGGCGGACCGCAACGCATCGTCAGCCTGGTGGCCCGATTCAAGAGCAGCAACGGCGGTGTAGTCATGTCGGAAATGACGCGCCACTTGTTGCCCGGCGCGCAACATCCGGCGATCGCGGCATCGACGAGCGCTACTCAAGGCGCCACAGCAACATCCAACGGGGCGCAAGCGGCCGGAGCCATGGCGAATGCCGTACAGGCGACGGCCGTGAATTCGCCGGCCACCGAATCGGCCGCTACCAACATGGCCGCCGACCAAACAGTGCTACCCGCCTCGCACCAGCAACTGCTGGTGAACTCACAACCAGCCAGTCCAACGCCTGGAATGTCGACCACCACGATCACGTTGCCTGACGCCCTGGGCACGGCAACGTCCGGCGCAACCACAGCGGACCACGCGTTGGCGTCTGGCGATGGCGCGATAAGTGTGAACGTGCCGAACAGCGCGAATTTGCCGGCAGCCGCGCTGCAAGACGGCGCGTCGGGCCGTGCATCGCCGCAATTGGCACGCGCCGGATCGGCCGCCGCGTCCAGCCCGTCTAGTTCGCCGGATCCAACCGAAATTCAGGCGATGGTTCAGGCCGCGGTGCAGGAGGCATTGGCGTCGGAGCGGGCGGCTCAACAATCAGATCGTTTTGGACGGCAGAGACGCCGGGCTCGAATCGCACCCAAGCTTCCGCCAACGCGCGCTCCCGCGGCGTCGCCACTTCACCCCGCAGGATCGCCGTTCTCCCCTGCATCGAGACTTCCAGCGGGCGGAGCCACTGAATCGGCGCATGTAACAGGTGGTCTTCCAACGACCGCGTTACCGCGGACGGCGACGGTCCGCTAAGTTCCGGAGACAGGGTCAGCCGCGGCGCGTACATGCTCGTCGCGGAGTCGGACTCGGACTGCTCTCGGTTGACGTTGGGAATCGTTGCCTCGCGCGCGGTGGCCGCCGCCGGCGTGGTGCGACGCATTCGGGCCTGCGTCGCACCAACAAAGGCGCGCAGTTCGGCCAAGTCGGTCCCTACGAAATCCTGCGCGTCGCGATTGGCGCGTAAAAACCGCTCGGTGCCGGACAGTGAACCCGAGGTCTGGATCATCGCCTCGGCTGGATTGCTCATCGCGCCAGGCGTCTGTTGCCGCGACAGAAAGCCGCCCAACTGGCGTGGGCCGAACATTTGCGCGTCGGCCCGAGGTGGCGCGGCCAGTGCCCAAAGTGCCAGCGCGAATAGGATCCCGCGTCGCATCGACTCTCTCGCTCTCCCGCCCGCGATCTCTCCGTTCCTACTTGCTATCGACGCAGGATCTAAGATACCACAAGCCGCCTGCTGCATGCAGCGCGCATGCGGCATGGGCTGAAGAAACCCCGCGATCCGCAGAGTTTTTCCAAGCGGTAATGACCGCCGGCGCCATCGCTTGGCGAAACGGACGGCACGCGGCCCAAATGCCTGAACCAGGCATTCCGGCGTCGGAAGGTTGCCCAGTGCGGCGGATGCCAGGCACCGCGTCCCTAAAGCGTGTCGGAACTGGAGAGTGGTCAAGCTCAGGCGCGGCGAGTAAGGCGACCTAAAGCCAATCGATGTCACAGATTAGAGTACACCCCAGAGGACTCGAACCTCTAACCTTCGGTTCCGTAGACCGATGCTCTATCCAATTGAGCTAGGG